>ERZ831979.1720-NODE-1720-length-17755-cov-5.021525_pt1 | contig 17755 bp, 16 predicted proteins | sample MGYA00519952_ERZ831979 | MGnify/ENA primary metagenome ERZ831979 (study PRJEB31850, sample SAMEA3708723) | human gut metagenome | biome: human gut; feature: human-associated habitat; material: faeces | place: China | collected 2014 ...
TTCGACCACACCGACGGAAAAACCGGCAATGTCATATTCATCTTTGGCATAAAAGCCGGCCATTTCAGCGGTTTCACCGCCAATAAGGGCACAGCCCGATTCTTTACAGGCGCCGGCCACACCGCGAACGATGTCAGCAATCTTTTGGGAATCCACCTTAGCCGTTGCAATGTAATCGAGAAAAAAGAGCGGTTCCGCTCCCTGGACAAGGATATCATTGACACACATGGCAACTGCATCAATTCCGATGGTATCATGTTTGTCCATGACCATCGCAAGTTTTACCTTTGTTCCACATCCGTCTGTACCGGAAAGAAGAACAGGCTCTTCCATCTCTTTGATCTTCGCAAGAGAGAACGCTCCTGAGAATCCGCCAAGTCCTCCGAGAACTTCTGCGCGCATTGTCTCTTTTACATATTCTTTCATTAATTCCACTGATTTGTAACCGGCCTCAATATCTACACCTGATGTCTTGTAATCCATCGTAAATCTCCTTTTCTTTCGAATCGTAATATTTATTTATTGTTCAGATATTCCTCGTAACCAACTTCTGCAAGTCTGTCTGCTTTTGCCTGTACCGTATCTTTCATCTCTGCAGAATAAGCTTTCAGTTTCTCTAAAAGCTCCGGATCTGACATTGCAAGCATCTTCGCTGCAAGAATTGCCGCATTCATACCGCCGTCGATTGCAACTGTAGCAACCGGGATTCCAGGTGGCATCTGAACGATTGAATAAAGTGCGTCCATACCCTCCAGATTCTTTCCTGACATTGGGATACCAATTACCGGCATTGGGAAAAGTGCTGCGCACATTCCCGGCAGATGTGCTGCCATACCTGCTCCTGCAATAATTACTTTGATTCCCTTTCCTTCAGCTGCCTTCGCCCAGTCAAAGAAGACATCAGGCATACGGTGTGCTGAAATGATCGTCATCTCATAATCGATTCCAAACTTCTCCAGTGTGGCTGCTGCCTTACTCATCACCTTCAGATCTGAGTCGCTGCCCATGACAATTCCTACTTTTGGCATATCATTTCCTCCTTCAGTGGTATACTGTTTTCCTTCCCTTGGAAAACTTTGTTTATTTATTATCCATACTTATGAAAGATTCCATTTAATCATCTATTAACTATCCAATTGCCTACAGGATTTCCTTAAAATCCCGCTTCATCCAAAGGCTCATTAAGTACCTCTGTTCCCGGCAATACGAATCTTCCGTTCTCTAATAGTATAATGTCTTTTCTCTCGTTTGTCACTACACTTATTTCTTCTAACTCTTTATAAGGCACGGTTATATCTGTATGACAGTTAAAGTATGCTTTTGATACGTCTTCCTTACGAAGAAGAGAACAGGAATTATCTTTCGCCACAATTTCCTTTCCGTTCGGATTGTAGACTCTGATTTCCTCGCTCCAGGAATAGCATGTATCTCCTACTGCAAAATGCGGTCCTGTTTTCTCTGCGATCAGAATCGGCATCTTATCTTCTATATTAAATTTCTTCGCTGCCACATATGCAGTTGTATTTGTTCCAATTGCGAACTCACCAAGCGGAAGAGTCTCATGATTTTTCAGAACATTGTCATAAATATATTTTTTGTTCTGCTTTTCATCCTCAAAATTTGTACATGTATAATCTGTAATCCTTCCATCCTTGAACGTCAGTTTCAGATTCTGATACTGAAGACCATCTAAATAGACCTTACTCACATGAAGTATGCCGTTCGTCCCTTCCAGAACCGGTGACGTGAATACTTCTCCGACAGGAATATTCACGTCTGCCACACAATTTTCGAAGATTGTCTCCTTCTGTGCGTCCTTCAGAGGATATAGTTGTACTGTAATATCTGTCTGGTTTTCTCCTTTTCCTTTGACATGTACACAAGTCCCTTGATCCAGCGCATCGATCATCGTCTGCTGCACTTTTTCATAAAGCTTCGCATCTAATGTATTGATCTTGATCACTTCATCAAAGATCTTTGCATAATCTGCTCCAATCTCCGGTACCGGATAAGCAACAATTGTAAAACTTCTCTCTTCACCCTTGATATACTCATTCGTGATCTGTCCTGATTTGCTGCTAAAGAGAAGATCCAGTTCTCTCTGCGCCTCGTCATATGACGGTGCTGTCTCTTTCGCTTCCGGTGAAAATGGTGTCTCACCGAAGATTTCCATAACCGCCGGTCCTGCAACACCTGCTGCCATCTCTTTGTTCTGCTCGAAAACAGTCTTCATCACCTCAAGCTTACGTTCCACATATCGCTTATCCATGAAGAGTGCCTGATCCTGTCTGTGATCATACTCATACTGCTGATTTGCGATTGCACCATAATATCCGATCTTGTGATGCTCTCGCTTCGTGATCACACTGGATGCTGCACGGTAAATGACAGGCTTTAATCCCATCTTACGGAAGTTCTCGATTGCAAGGCAGATCACCTTCTCAAATCCAAGGCTGTAACGGATATTTACAATCGATTTCTTTGACAGATCTTTTCCGGTATTAATAAAACCAACCCGATATCCTTCCGTATATACATCTGCCATCTTCTGCAGTGTCTCCTGTGGCAGATTTCTCAGATGATGAGCTGTTCCAAGTTCATTCTTGGAAATGTACTCACCGAATTCATACAGATAGTCATCTTTATCAAGGTCTGCCTTCTCAATGATCTGTACAGCAAAATCCGCTGACGGATCCATCTGCTCCAGAATTCGATCTGCATAAAATACATCGCAGTAATCGCTTGCATACCAATACAGAATCTCCTTGATCTGCTCCGGCTTTGGAACCGGATTCTCTTCCTCACTCATTCCTTCGAAACAGGTATAGACTTCGAGAAACAACTCATAAAGGATCGTCAGATAATCCTTGCGCTGTTCAAACACATACGGAATTCCTGCTCTGATTTCCGTATACAACAAACTTAAAAGCTGTCCCATCTCCTGCCCAAATTTTTCACAGGCATAGTCTTGATTGACATAGCTTGTCTGATATTTCTCCCCTATAATATCACTATAAAGAATCCTGTTCAGGCTGCGCTTCTCCTCAAGATTTAAGCTGTCCCAGATTCCATCTTCTATCTTTCTTTGTGTATTCTCTAACTCAAGCAGAAACAAGGTACAATCCTGAAAGTAAGAAATATATGCTGCATCCACTGTTTCTTCTGTCACGATCGTGCGCAGACGCTCAACTGCCAGTTCGTGACGCTGTGTGCACTGTTCATTTTTCTCCTTCTGTAACTCACTTAACTTTCCGATCATAAACTCAGACCTCCAACAAAAATTCCAAGGAAGCACAAGATCTGCACAATACCGATCCCGATTCCACATTTGCAGGAAAGGTATTTTCTATCCTGCTCCTCAAATCCTTCTATTGCATTCCAGATTCCATATATATCAATCATTAAAGAAAGGATTGCAATCCCTCCGACAATTCCGGCTGCCTTTCCTCTCGTCAGGAACGCATATCCGACACATCCCAGCAAGATAGCAAGTGACCATCCGGTCAACCAGCAGGAGATCACACCTCTTCTTGACTGCAGATAAGCTGCTTTCCCATATTTCTTTGATTGATTACGCTTTCGTTCTTTTTCTTTTTTTTCGTTCATTTCTTCTCCTTAGTAGATTACAAACTACAAAAACTATATATCCAAGTACACCGCCGATTGTATTCAGCAGAATATCGTCCACATCAAAGCATCCCACTTTCGTGATCAGCTGCATTAACTCTACACAAAAAGTCAGACAAAAACTCCAAAATAACGTTTTAAAAAAGCTTCTTCTTTTCCCTGCCATTGCAGAAAAATAACCAACCGGCATGAAAATAAGAATATTTCCGATTAAATTCGAGAAAACCGCAAATGTTCCCAGCTGATGTCTGTATTTAATAAATCGCTTAATCTCTTTGAATAGCTCCAGATTGTAATGGTACTCATCCATTACGCCTTCCCTGCCGTACCAGTCTGACAAGAACAGAAAGTATACAAGGAAGATAATATATAATATAAACAGGATCTTTCCAAGCGTCCTGACTCTCTTCGCTTCTTTTTTTGTCAATTTCTTACACCTTTACAGAAAAAGAAAGTCCCCTCTGCCGGTCACTTCGGACGTAACTACTCACAATGAACAAGCTACGAGGGGACTTTCCTTTTAAAATGTTATATTATTTTTATGTTTTAACAGACTGGCTCCATTGATAATAGAAATAATTCCTACCGTAACTCCTGTAACAAGCAGGATAATTCCAATTGCAATGTTACCTGCTCCGCTGTTTCTCATTACACGATACGCTTTTTCCAAAACACCAGGCCTCCTTATTTTGCTCCATATTTCTCATAATATGCATCGATCGCTGCTTTTAATTCATCATCGATCACTACTTTTCCGTCACATTCCTTGTTGTAAAGGCACTCTACAACATCTTCCATTGTAACGATCGCTGCTGTCTCAAATCCATAAAGATCTTTCACTTCGTCAAGCGCGCACTTCTCTCCGCCTTTTCCTACTTCCATACGGTTTAAGGATACCATAAGTCCAACGATTGTAACGTCAGCCGCACCTTTTACCTTCGGAACTGTCTCTTCCATAGATTTACCGGATGTTGTAACATCCTCGATCATGATCACACGGTCTCCGTCTTTCAGCTTGCTTCCAAGGAAACTTCCCTTATCTGCGCCATGATCTTTCTCTTCCTTACGGTCTGAGCAGTAACGTACTTCTTTTCCGTATAATTCACTGTATGCGATTGCTGTTACAACTCCGAGTGGGATTCCTTTGTAAGCCGGTCCAAACAGTACATCAAAGTCATCTCCATATGTCTCATGAATTGCTCTTGCGTAATACTCTCCAAGTTTCTTTAATTGGGATCCTGTTACATATGCTCCTGCATTCATGAAAAACGGGGATTTTCTTCCGCTTTTCAGTGTGAAATCTCCAAATTTCAATGCGGCACAGTCTACCATAAATTCAATAAATTCTTTCTTATAACTTTCCATTCTATCTTACCTCCAGGTTTATTTTACAATACCAACCATATCTTTTACATTCTCAAAGCCGTTCTTCTTCATATAAGCTTCGATTCCGTCAATCACTTCCAGTGTCACTGCCGGATTGTGGAAGTTTGCTGTTCCTACAGATACTGCACTTGCACCTGCAAGAAGGAATTCAATTGCATCTTCTGCACAGGAAATTCCGCCCATTCCAATGATTGGAATGTTAACAGCCTGTGCCACCTGATAAACCATGCGAACTGCAACTGGTTTCACGATCGGTCCGGATACTCCTCCGGTCTTATTCGCTACCGCAAATGTCTTTCTGTTGATATCAATCTTCATTCCTGTCAGTGTATTGATCAGAGACACAGCATCTGCTCCACCGGCTTCTGCTGCCTTTGCAATCTCTGTGATATCTGTTACATTCGGTGTCAGTTTCATAATGATCGGCTGCTTTGCGATCTTCTTAATCTGCGCTGTCAGCTTTTCCACATTATGTGCATCCTGGCCAAATGCAAGAAATCCTGCATTGACGTTTGGACAGGAAATATTGATCTCCATCATATCAATCGGTTCGTCTGCGAGACGCTCTACGACTGCAAGATACTCTTCCGGAGCGTGTCCGCATACATTTACGATGATCTTTGTATCAAAATTCTTCAGATATGGAATATCTCTCTCGCAGAACAGATCAATTCCAGGATTCTGAAGTCCGATGGCGTTCATCATACCTCCATAAACCTCAGCTACACGCGGAGTCGGGTTTCCTGCCCACGGTACATTTGCTACACCTTTCGTTGTCACTGCTCCAAGACGGTTCAGGTCTACAAATTCTGAAAATTCTTCTCCTGAGCCAAATGTTCCTGATGCAACTGTTACCGGATTTTTCCATTCTACTCCGGCAATATTTACGCTCATGTTCATTAGATTTCCACCTCCGTAGACAAGAATACAGGGCCATCCTTACAGATACGCTTGTTATTTACATTGCTGTGCGCGTCCTTCTCTTTAGTCTTGCATACACATGCCAGACAGGCACCGATTCCGCATGCCATTCTCTCTTCCAGTGAGATATAACACTCGATTCCGTTCTCTTCTGCGTACTGTTTGATCGCGCGAAGCATCGGAGTCGGTCCACAGGCATAGATCATATCTGCTTCCAGGGCATTTTCACGGATTGCGTCCATAACATTTCCCTTTGTTCCGACACTTCCATCTTCTGTGGAAATATAAAGTTCTCCGTTCTGCTCGAACTCTTCTTTCAGGAATGTCTGTGCGTCACGGTATCCTACTACGATCTGTTTCTTCTCGCAGTCCATCTGTTTCGCCAGTTCAAGGATCGGCGGTACACCGATTCCTCCACCCATCAGAAATACTTTCTTTCCTTCAGCCTTCTCGTATGGGAATCCATTTCCAAGAGGTCCGATCACCGGAATGATGTCTCCTGCTTTCAGCTTAGAAAATTCTTCTGTTCCTGTCTTCGGTCCTGTCACACGGTAAACAACACGAAGTCTTCCGTTCTCTTTATCAATCTCACAGATACTGATCGGACGTGGAAGCAGCTTGCTTCCGTCTGTCGTATACATGGAGATAAACTGTCCCGGCTTTGCGTCCTTTGCTGCCTCTGTATTGATCCACATGCTGTAGATTCCATCTGCCAGCTGTTCCTGGGAATGTACTACTGCATTTTCTTTCTGCTTTGCCATAAACTTATGCAATTCCTTTCTACTAGAAACTTATTTTTTACTAGTCGCACGTAGTGTGAACCGTAAAATTATTTTGCCACTGCAAGTGCTCCGCTGATGTCCGCTACCATTGCTTCAACTGCTGCTCTTGATGCATCACCGAAATTCTCCGGTCCGAACTTCGCATAAGCTTCCTGCTTATAAGCTGCAATAATTCCACGGGAAGAGTTCACAATTGCACCAAGTCCGTCTTCGTTAAAGAAATGAACAAGGTCTTTACCCTGTCCGCCCTGTGCACCGTATCCAGGTACAAGGATGTAAGACTTCGGCATAATCTCTCTTAATACTTTACCCATCTCCGGATAAGTAGCTCCTACAACAGCTCCGATATAGCTGTACTCATCACCCATGCAGTCAGCTCCCCACTCGGCAACCTTCTCACCAACCCACTCATAAAGCGGTCTTCCATCAATGATTCTGTCCTGGAATTCTCCACTGGACGGATTGGATGTCTTAACAAGGATGAACAGACCTTTCTTCTCTTCCTTGCATACGTCAACGAATGGATTCACTCCGTCAGATCCAAGGTACGGATTCACTGTTGCAAAGTCCTCTCCGAATGGTGTATATTCCTTGCTTCCAACCTTGATCTTTCCAAGATGTGCTGTTGCATATGCAGCAGATGTAGAACCGATATCTCCACGCTTCACATCTCCGATGATCACAAGATCTTTCGACTTACAGTAATCTACTGTCTTCTTAAATGCCATCAGTCCAGGAATTCCGAACTGCTCGTACATTGCGATCTGTGGTTTTACTGCCGGAATCAGATCATAAGTCTTGTCAACAATCTCCTTATTGAACTGCCATACTGCCTCTGCTGCTCCTTCCAGAGTCTCACCATACTCTGCATAAGCCTTATCAAGTACGTGCTGTGGGATGTAGTTCAGCATTGGATCGAGTCCAACTACGATCGGTGCACCTGTCTTTTTGATCTTCTCTACCAGTTTATTAATCATTCTTCATTCCTCCATATCCTGTTACTTTTCATCGGATCACCGATGAATGATAACCTTCGGTCTTTCCTTCAGGTTGACGCGTTACTTTTCTTTACGCACAATATGATGTAAGTGTCAAAAGTATAAATTGCGTTTGTGCTCGCACAAATAAGCAATTTATACTTATTGACACGCCGAACACCGAAAACGGAATAAAATGGTGTGAACACGCCATTTTATGGGAGTTTGAGGTGTTCGAGGATTGCGGGAATTGCATAGCAATGGAGCAATCCGGTTACATCAGTGAGTGGCAAAATTTACTTTTGACACTTACATCACAATATATCATTTTTCATAATACCATATTCTTGAGAATTTTCCTAGTCATGCTTTTTAATAAATCAAAAATAAAAACCAATAAAAAACGAAGTTCTTTCTCTGTCACTCATTTAAACAGAATCTGAAAGAACTTGGTTTCTCTGGTTTTATTTTTTAATATCCCGCCGGCACAAGCAATGTAAATGGATAAACCGGAATATTTCTTACGATTCCAAACCCTATCACCACTACTAATACCACATACAAATATTTCTGATTAATCTTCTGATCCACATGATTACCACCGGTCAAAACCCAGTCAATCAATCGTGCTACAATATACATCCCAAGAAACGGGAGTAATGTCACATACATCGGATTATACCGGAATGCCATATAAAATCTTCCATGTAAAATAGAATAGCTTGCCCGCCCGGCACCGCACCCCGGACAATACAGTCCGGTAATAATATGAAAGAGGCAGGGCAGCGGATACTGGTGCGGATTATGAAAAAAGAGATAACCCGCAGCGGCCACTGCAATCACTGCCCCCGTCAGAACTGCGATGATCCTGGCCGACCTTTTTGTTTGAAATGCTTCACGCATCTTTATCTTCCAAATCATCATCCGCTCACTTTTTAATAATAGTAATAAGCCGAACCGGAAACTGCCCCTGTCACGATCAGAACCATGTAGATCAACCATGTAAGAAAACCAATTGCAAAGGATACGATAATCCAGATTCTTGCCATCTTCGCATTATTCTGTGCTTCTTCAAGATTTCCTGCCAGAATAGCACTATTGATCTTCGCCGAGAATACGATTCCCACTACACCAAACGGGAGACAGCAACATAATGTTGAAATAATTGATAATATAAGATATGGAACCCAGTTCACTGGCTTCTGTGGCATTCCATTGAAATTATTCTGCTGATAATATCCCTGGTTTTGCTGACCATAGTTTGGACCCTGCTGAGTATAATTCTGATTTTGCTGACCATACCCCTGTCCATACTCATAGTTGTTTGATTCACCATAGAAAGTATTCTGCTCCTGAGTCACACTTTTGTATGGATCGTTCTGATATGAACCTTCCACATCCTCTGGCTGTGTTGGTTCTGTCGGCTGCACTTTTTCTTCCGGCAGCACATCTTCTTCTGGCTGCACTTTTTCTTCCGGCTGCACATCTTCTTCTGACTGCACTTTTTCTGTCGGCTGCTGTACCTCTGCTGTATCTTCTGTTATGTTATCTATTGTCTCTTCCTTTACCTGTGATACAGGTTCCATCTTCTGTACCGGCTGCTTCGCCCCGCAATTCGGACAGAACTTACAACTATCCGATATCTCCTGATAACAGTTCATACATTTCATCATCTCTACCTCACTTTCGTAAGTCACAATTCTCACTTTCCCAGAGCACTGACCAATTTGCTCACTTGTTCGTTTTGCGACTTTATTTCTTATATCATAACATTAATATCACAAAAAAACTTGTATCTTCATTAAAAATTAACACTTTTCTTTTCCCAAACGGATTTCTTCCATTTGTTTTGCAGTTTCCTCATCAAGATAATCCAGAAGATAATTTTTCAGATTTACCTGCCTGCCCAGATGATCTCCTCTGAGTTCTTTTAATGCCAACTCAACCTCTTCTTTCAGACCTGGCGCAGACATTCTGTGAGCCCCCTGCCCCATGATGATCACCTGCTCAAGTCCATCTGATGTGGCTACTGTTACATCTGCATTCTTCGCAATCCTGCGGACTGTCTTCTCAATATATTGATCTGCTGTTTCTGCTTCTTTCGTATAGACGATATAAATGTTATGATATTTCATCACTTCCCCCGGATTCCCCTCTACTTTATAAGCATCATACACAAGGATCAGGGTACATTTGCGAAATCCCTGATAGTTACTCAGAATATCTGCAAGCTTTCCTCTTGCTGCACCAATATCTCTTTCTGAAAGTTCTTTCAGTTCCTCCCATGAAAAAATTATATTATAACCATCTACCAGAAGGTATTCTTCTGTTCCGGCTTTCGCTCTCCGGCGTGCTTCCCACTTCGGATCCTGATAAGCGCTTCCCGGCTCTCTTGTCTTTTCCTTTGCCCGGACAGTTACAGGACCTGTAGAACGATTCTTCTTTGGATCCGGTGTACGGACATAGATCGCATCCAACTCTTCCTGTGTCAGTTCAATACTGGAGTGCCTGCGTTTTGGAAGTGTCACCTCCATTACATCCATTTCATCATCATTTCCTGATTCCAATGTATGTTCCATATGCATATATTCTTCAACTTCATCCCAATCTACAACAAATCCTGCTCCATGTGCACAGAACACAGAGCCTGTCGGATTCGCCAGATCTGCCTCTGAATCATAGGTTGACTCTGCCAGAACTTCTTCCTGATTATGACAGATATCATAACCTTTCAACGAAACTGCCATTCTTCCACGTCCACCTGTATAGGCAGTGAATTCTTTCTGATATCCACGCATCAGGGACACCGGTGCACTTCCTGTCAGCACTGTTGTCTCTTCTTCTATCATCGGTGTTCCGAATTTTCCGGACATATTTTGGATATCTGTCATAGCTCGTCCTACATTTTCTGATGGAAGTTCCATTCGGAATTCATAATATGGCTCCAGAAGAATACTGTCTGCTTTCTTTAATCCCTGACGCACTGCACGATAAGTTGCCTGACGAAAATCTCCGCCTTCCGTATGTTTCTGATGTGCGCGTCCAGAAGTCAGCGTAATCTTCATATCCGTGATTGGTGAACCTGTCAGCACACCTTTGTGTTCCTTCTCTTCCAGATGTGTCAGAACAAGCCGCTGCCAGTTTCTGTCCAGAATATCTTCACTGCACTCTGCTGCAAACTGCATTCCGGATCCATGTTCTCCCGGTTCTAGGCGCAGATGCACTTCTGCATAATGACGTAATGGTTCAAAGTGTCCCACACCTTCTACCGGTGCTGTGATTGTCTCTTTGTAAACAATACTTCCTTCACCGAATTCTACCAGCACACCAAAACGTTCCTTTATCATCCGCTGTAAAATCTCAATCTGCACATCTCCCATCAACTGTACATGAATCTCAGAAGTCTGTTCTTCCCATACAATATGAAGTTCTGGTTCTTCTTCCTCTAAAATCTTTAGCTTCAAAAGCATCTTATGTACATCACAGTCATCCGGAAGAAGGATCTGGTATGTCAACACCGGCTCTAATACCGGTAAATCTGACTCTTCTTCTGCTCCGATTCCCTGCCCGGGTCTTGTATTTTCCAATCCGGTAACTGCACATACTCTTCCGGCTTCTACTTCCTGGACAGCCTCAAATTTCTCACCGGAGTAGATCCGGATCTGATTGATCTTTTCATTCAATCCTTCCACTACATCTTTTACTTTCAGTCTTCCACCTGTCACTTTCAGATAGGTCAGACGGTTTCCCTGATTATCCCTTGCAATCTTATAAACCTTTGCCCCAAACTCTGCCGGATAAGTCTTATCTTTCATATACCGATCAAGTCCATCCAAAAGTTCTTCCACACCTTGAGAATGTAGTGCCGAACCAAAATAACATGGAAACACCTGGCGGTCTGCAACTGCTTTTTGTACTTTATCCAGAGAGATTCTTCCCTCTTCCAGATATTCTTCCATCATATCATCTTCACAGACAGCCAGCTCTTCCAGCACCTCTTCCACTGCGCTCTCTTTCGTATGTAAATATACTTTTCCACCCGGGCAGTCAGCTTCTGTCATGATATCCACAAATGGAACGACATTTTCCCCAAAACGCTTGCGGAGTTCTTTCAGAAGTTTTTCACCATTCGTTCCTTCCTGATCCATTTTATTCACAAAAAGAAAGGTCGGAATCTGATATCTTTTTAATAACTTCCATAATGTCTGTGTATGACCTTGCACACCATCTGCTCCACTGACAACAAGCACCGCGCAATCCAGAACCTGCAGAACGCGTTCCATCTCCGCAGAAAAATCCACATGTCCCGGTGTATCAAGAAGTGTGATTGTGCGATCCTTCCACCGGAATACTGCCTGCTTGGAAAAAATAGTGATTCCACGTTCTCTTTCCATCTGATCTGTATCTAGAAACGCATCTTTATGATCCACTCTGCCAAGCTTCCTGATTGCTCCGGCATGATAGAGCATGCTTTCTGACAGTGTCGTCTTTCCGGCATCCACATGCGCTACAATACCTATATTTATATATCTGTCCGGCTTATTTTCTGAGTTATTCCCCATAAAATCTGCCCCTTTCATTGTTTTCTCGTTTTTCAATTACATCATGATGATGTGAGTGTCAAAAGTAAATTTTGCCACTCACTGATGTAACCGGATTGCTCCATTGCTATGCAATTCCCGCAATCCTCGAACACCTCAAACTCCCATAAAATGGCGTGTTCACACCATTTTATTCCGTTTTCGGTGTTCGGCGTGTCAATAAGTATAAATTGCTTATTTGTGCGAGCACAAACGCAATTTATACTTTTGACACTTACATCATATCATAAGAAAGAAAAGGAGTCGACTGCTCTTCTTTACAGCCAACTCCTGCTTTTCTTTCTCTGTTATCTTCTAATTATTCACTGAATGATGCACAACCAGGCTTTCCCGATCGATTGCCTTAAAAGAATATCCCAGATTTTTATAGTACTCCATTACCGTCGGAAGTGCCTGAATGGTAGACTCCTTCGCCTCTGTGTCATGGAACAGGAGCATTACTTTGGTATACTCATCCGTTTCTGACTGTGCGATAATCTGATCTGCCGTAACCGTTCCTCCGTCTCCACTGCTCACATTCCAGTCATAATACTGGTATCCCTTATCCAACACCTGCTGTGTCAGCTGTGTCATGATTCCTGCTGAGTATTTTTTTGAAATAGAATTCGATGCGCCTCCCGGAAAACGGATAAAGCATGGAACAAATCCAAGCTGTTCTTTTGCCACCTCTCCTATTTTCTCAAGATCATCAAAATAAGCATCCACAGATGCATAGACCTGATCATATTCATGAGTGTAGCTGTGAAGTCCAACTGTATGTCCCTCATCATAAACCTTCTTGATCATAGGGAAATAATCCGGCTGCTGGGCAGTAATGAAAAAGGTAGCTTTCGCATCATACTGATCCAGAATATCAAGCACACGCTGCGTATTTGCAGACGGACCATCATCAAATGTCAGATAAACGACTTTCTCATCATCCTGCGGATCCATGGTTCCAACTGCAACTCCCGGCTGAAGAGACATGGACTTATCTCTTTCTGCCTTTGCTGCCTCTTCTGCTTTTTTCGCTTCTTCTTCAGCTTTTTTCTTCTCTTGTGCTTCTTTCTCTTTCTGCATTTCTACCTGACGTAAAGCTGCTACTTCCCGCGCATTTGCCACCATACATACACCTGTTCCGACAATTGCAAAAAACACAAGTCCTACCAGTATATTGAAATAAATATTGTTCTCCTGCCGCATTCTTTTGTAACTGTGCAGGACACTCACCAGTGTATCTTTTATCTTTATCAAAATTTTCTTTATCTTTTGCTGCATTCTTTCTCCCATTCCCTCTGCATTACTGTAAACAACGCTCTTTTTCTTACGAATATTGCTGACATCATCATTTCCGGCATCTTTGGCATACAATATCCATATGATTATATTTATTATAGACCATATATCTTAAATATATAGTAATGATTCATTAAGAATTATTCGAAAAATGTTACATTTCTGTTACTCACTATCCTGTACTACTGTTCACACTACCACGAGATCAACAATGAATCCCTTTCATCTGCATTTGACCATTTTCTTTACAAGTGTTAAAATAATTTGTAACTGTTCAGAGCCAAGCAAAATTTCATAAAACAGCTATAAAATGCTTGCATTTTTAAGACTGTTTTTGAAATTTTATTTGGCGGATACGCCACACCGACGAAATGCGTAGCATTTTGGAGGTTGGCTCTGAACAGTTACAATAATTTTACAGATAAGCAATCACAGCATTCGTATGATCTGCTATAGAACATAGAAAGGAGAATATCCGCAATGGAGGATAAGCGTATCACCAAAACAAAATGTGCTTTAAAGTCTGCTCTTTTGGATCTTTTAACCACACAGGCTTTTGATGCGATTTCAATCACGGAATTATGTAAGATTGCCAATGTCAGCCGGATCACTTTCTACACACATTATAAAGATAAATTTGCCCTCCTTGACGACATTTTCAATGATATGCTGATTATTGGAAAAGAGGGATACCATCGCAGACAAGAGGAAAACAATCCTGAAAACAATCTCATACAGGGATATCTGAACGTTTTGGACAGTATTTTGTCTCTTTACTATGAACGTTATGATTTTTTCCAACATGTCGTACCGGAAACAAATCCTTACCTGGCTTTTCGATTTTATCGGATCCTTTTAGATACGGTAGAATCTCATACAGATAAGCTAAAATCTTCTCATTCTTTAAAATATTCTGCAAGACAGATTGCCGGATTCATCTGCTTTGGTCTGTTCGGATTTATCAGTGAGTCTTATACACCAAAAGTACCGTTAGAACAGGTTCAGGCCGGAGCAAGACAGCTTTTAGCAGATCTTCTGCAATCCAAAATCCTTGTATAATATTTTGCATTTGTAACTGTTCAGAGCCAAGCAAAATTTCAAAAAAGATGTAAAATGCTTGTACTTTTAAATTTAAACATGAAAAAGAACATGCCCCACAGTTTCAAGACTTCTTAAACAGAAGCTTTTATTCTCTGGTCATGTTCTTTTTTATTTTTAATAGTTACGCCTCTTTTTCTTTGTAATGATGCGCCTCTTCTAGCATCATATCTTTCACTTTCATCAGTCGAATCTGTGTACTACGCTCATTCTCATCCAGTTTCATCGTAATGTATTTGATACTTTCCTCTGTCTCTGGAATGATAACATGCTCCAGTGCATTTACACGACGTCTTGTCTTCTCAATCTCTGCCGCCATCAGCTGACATGCTTTTTCACATTCTGCAAGTCGGATCATATCTGGGAGGATATCTGATAAAGACTTCACTGCTCCATCAAGATCACTGGAAGTAAATGCAAATCCATAAGAATAGATATCATTTTCATCCGCTGTTCTTGTTTTGGATGTGAAGGTCGGAATCTCAACGCTCATAACATTCTTCTCATCAACTATAAGTCCAACTTCCTGCTTCGGAGCCATCAATGCAGTATTCAGTGCTGCCTCTGACATTCCGGCCCGGGCAATAACAAAATTACGGTTCGCAGAGAGAATTCCTTCTTCTACACGAAGTCTCACTTCCATATTTTCTCGGACAAGATCCAGATACTGGCGCATCAGCTCATCACGCTTATCTTTCAAAAGCTTGTGACCACGAATGGCTGTAATCCGCTTTTTCTTCAAACGGGTTAGTTCCATACGGGTTGGATTCACTTGTTTCGCAGCCAATACCGCCACCTCCTCTTTCTATCTTCGATCACTCTGTCTGTTCTTACTCTTTGTCGTAATATTCATCCAGATATTTATCGTCAATTCGTTTGAGTTCGGTACGCGGCAGCATGCGAAGCAGCTTCCATCCGATATTCAATGTTTCCTCAATGCTTCGGTCTGTCTGATATCCCTGAGATACATATTCTTTCTCAAATGCATCTGCGAAACGTGCATATTTCAGGTCAATTTCTGTCAGTGCTGCTTCTCCTAAGATAACCATCAGCTCTTTTGCATCTTTACCACGCGCATAAGCGGCAAACAACTGATTCATCGTATTGGAATGATCTGCTCTTGTCTTACCTGCTCCGATTCCTTTATCTTTCAGACGGGACAGAGATGGAAGAACATCAATTGGAGGTGTTACTCCTTTTCTGTAAAGCTCACGGCTTAAGATGATCTGTCCTTCCGTGATATATCCTGTCAGGTCAGGGATTGGATGAGTCTTGTCATCCTCAGGCATTGTCAGGATCGGGATCATTGTGATACTTCCCTTCTTGCCATTCTGACGCCCTGCTCTTTCATACAGTGTTGCAAGGTCTGTGTACAGATATCCCGGATATCCACGACGTCCAGGAACTTCCTTTCTGGCTGCGGATACCTCACGCAATGCATCTGCGTAGTTTGTGATATCTGTCAGAATAACAAGGACATGCATATCCTTTTCAAATGCAAGATATTCCGCTGCTGTCAGCGCCATACGTGGTGTTGCGATACGCTCGATTGCCGGGTCATTCGCAAGGTTTACAAACAATACTGTTCTGTCGAGTGCTCCTGTCTCACGGAAGCTTTCGATAAAGAAGTTAGACTCCTCGAAAGTAATACCCATAGCAGCAAATACAACCGCAAAGTTTTCATTTGTTCCAAGTACCTTTGCCTGACGGGCAATCTGTGCTGCCAACTGTGCATGCGGCAGACCAGATGCTGAGAAGATTGGAAGTTTCTGTCCACGAACCAGTGTATTCAATCCATCAATTGCAGATACTCCTGTCTGGATAAACTCCTCTGGATAACATCTGGCCGCCGGATTCATCGGAAGACCATTGATATCCATTCTGGCATCCGGAAGGATCTGCGGACCTTCATCGATCGGATTACCAAGTCCATCAAAGACACGTCCAAGCATATCTTCTGATACGCCAAGTTCCATGCTTCGTCCAAGAAATCGGACTTTGCTGTTAGAGAGGTTAATACCTGTTGAACTTTCAAACAGCTGTACAAGAACATCGTTTCCGTTCACTTCCAGAACCTTACATCTTCTTGTCTCACCACTCGCCAGCTCGATTTCTCCAAGCTCATCATATGTTACGCCTTCTACTCCATGCACCAGCATCAGAGGTCCGGCCACTTCCTGAATGGTTCTATATTCTTTTGGCATTTAACCTTCCTCCTTTACAAATGCTGCTGCAATCTGAGCGCTTAATGTCTCATCGACCTGCTTAAATTCTTCATCAAGCTTATCTTCTGTCACATATTTAAAACGTCCGATCTGCTCTCTGACCGGCATTGAGATCAGTTTCTGAAGTGATGCACCATCTTTTAATGCATCGGTTGCTCTGTCAAAGAATTCATTAACGAGAACCATCATCATATGCTGTTTCTTCAATGACGTATACGTATCTACTTCATGGAAAGAGTTCTGATGCAGGAAGTCCTCACGGATTGATCTTGCAGCTTCCATCTTCAGACGGTCGGACGGTGAAAGTGCATCCATACCTACCATCTTAACGATCTCTTCCAGTTCTGCTTCTTCCTGAAGCAGTGTCATCATCTTCTGACGGCCTTCCATCCAGTCTTCAGCGACCTGTCCGTTAAACCATTTTTCCATATCATCCAGATACAGAGAGTAACTCTTCAACCAGTTGATTGCCGGGAAATGTCTCTTGTATGCCAGGGAAGCATCCAGTCCCCAGAACACTTTGACGATACGAAGTGTAGCCTGAGATACCGGCTCAGATGTATCACCACCCGGAGGAGATACTGCTCCGATAACGGAAAGTGCTCCTTCTCTTCCCTCTTTTCCAAGAGAAACTACATGTCCGGCACGCTCATAGAACTGAGCCAAACGACTTCCAAGATACGCCGGGTATCCTTCTTCACCTGGCATCTCTTCCAGACGTCCTGACATCTCACGAAGTGCCTCTGCCCAACGGGATGTAGAGTCTGCCATAAGTGCTACGGAATATCCCATATCACGGAAATATTCAGCAATTGTAATTCCTGTATAAATAGATGCCTCACGCGCTGCAACCGGCATGTCTG
>ERZ831979.1723-NODE-1723-length-17742-cov-6.518856_pt1 | contig 17742 bp, 16 predicted proteins | sample MGYA00519952_ERZ831979 | MGnify/ENA primary metagenome ERZ831979 (study PRJEB31850, sample SAMEA3708723) | human gut metagenome | biome: human gut; feature: human-associated habitat; material: faeces | place: China | collected 2014 ...
GGCCCCGCCCGGCAGGCAGCGGGGGCCTATCAGGTCAAGGCGTATGACAGCAGCGTGATCCGTCAGCCCAGCTGTGGGCAGGTGGATCTGAGTTACTTTTCGGATGCGGCCCTGCTGGGCGACAGCCTGACCGTGGGCTTCTCCGATTACAGCATCAACCTGGGCGGGGCGCTCATCTGCGGCTATACCGGTGTGGGCCCCGATGCCATCGTGAACCGCAGCGCGGTCAAGAGCAGCGTGCGCGGCTCAGAGGTGGCAATGGATGTGCTGACAGCGGCCCAGCCGAAAAAGCTCTATATCCTGCTGGGCACCAACACCCTGACCACGCTGGGGGCGGCAGACCGCTTTCTGGCCTACTATGGCCAGATGTTGGATCAGCTCAGGCAGGCCCTGCCCGGCTGCGTCATCTATGTCCAGTCCATCCCGCCGGTGCGGCCCCAGGCTGCTGCGGAAAAGCCCGGTCTTGCGTCCGATGTCCTGCGCTCTGTGAACGAGCAGCTGGCAAAGCTGGCCGCAGACAAGGGCTGTGTCTACCTTGACCTGTGGGAGACCTTTGCTGATGAGAACGGGAATCTGAAGGAGATGCTGGCGGCTCCGGATGGAGTCCACTTCTCGGCCGGAAACGGCTATGGTGCCTGGGTCACCTACCTGCGCAACCACGCAAAGTATTCGGCTTCCAACTCCTGGACTATGGGCAGCGCATACAGCGCTGAATAAAGAGCGAAACGCAAAAACGGCATCGCAGACCGATCGGTTTGCGATGCCGTTTTTTTATGTTGATCGGGAAGGGAAGCAGCTTACTTCAGCTTGCTCTTGGCCTTCATGCGCTGGTCGTGGTTCAGGATCTGCTTGCGGATGCGCAGATTCTCCGGGGTGACCTCCAGCAGCTCGTCCTGTGCCAGGAACTCCAGGCAGCCCTCCAGGCTCAGCTTGCTGATGGGGATCAGGCGCAGAGCGTCGTCGGAGCCGGAAGAACGGGTGTTGGTCAGGTGCTTGGTCTTGCAGACGTTCACGTCCACATCCTCGCCGGAAGCGGTGTAGCCGATGACCATGCCCTCGTACACCTTCTCGCCGGGGCCCACCAGCAGGGTGCCGCGCTGCTGAGCGTTGAACAGGCCGTAGGTGACGGCCTCGCCGGTCTCAAAGCTGACCAGAGAACCGGTGGAGCGGTTGGCGATCATGCCAGCCCAGACGTCGTAGCCGTCAAAGATCTGGTTGATGATGCCCTCGCCGTGGGTATCGGTCAGGAACTGGTTGCGGTAGCCGAACAGGCCGCGGCTGGGCATCCGGAACTCCAGACGCACACGGTCAGAGCCCAGGGACTCCATCTGCTGCAGGATGGCCTTGCGCTGGCCCAGACCGGTCATGACGGCACCCTGATACTGGGTGGGCACGTCGATGACGACATGCTCCATGGGCTCGTAAGTCTTGCCGTCGATGACCTTGGTCAGAACGTGCGGGGGAGAGACCTGCAGCTCATAGCCTTCGCGGCGCATGGTCTCGATGAGGATGGACAGATGCATCTCACCACGGCCCATGACACGGAAGGAATCGGTGGTGGCGGAATCCTCTACCTTCAGAGCGACGTCCTTCAGCAGCTCTTTCTGCAGACGGTCACGGATCTGGCGGCTGGTGACATACTTGCCCTCACGGCCGGCCAGCGGGCTGTCGTTGACGGAAAAGGTCATCTCGACGGTGGGGTCGTTGATCTTCACGAAGGGCAGCGGCTCGATATTGGAGGGGCTGCACAGGGTGTTGCCGATGGTGACGTCAGGCAGACCAGAGAAAGCCACAATGTCGCCTGCAGTGATGTTGTCGCAGGGCTGACGGCCATTGGCCTGGAAGTCATACAGCTTGGTCAGACGGCCGCGCATCTTGAGGTCGGGGTTGTGCCAGTCGCACACGACCACTTCCTCGCCCACCTTGGCGACGCCGTTCTGGATGCGGCCGATGCCGATGCGGCCAACGAACTCGTTGTAGTCCACAGAGGACACCAGCATCTGGAAGGGAGCCTCGGGGTCGCCCTCGGGCGGCTTGATGGTGCTCAGCAGGGTGTCGAACAGGGGGACCAGATCGGTGCCGGGTACATCGGGGTCAAGGCTTGCAGTGCCATCACGGCCACAGCAGAACAGCATGGGGCAGTCCAGCTGCTCGTCGGTAGCGCCCAGGTCCATCAGCAGGTAGAGGACCTCGTCGATGACTTCCTTGATGCGGGCATCGGGACGGTCAATCTTGTTGATGGCGACCACAAGGCTCAGATTCTGCTGCAGAGCCTTCTGCAGCACGAAACGGGTCTGAGGCATGCAGCCCTCAGCAGCGTCCACCAGCAGCAGAACGCCGTTGACCATCTTCAGCACGCGCTCGACCTCGCCGCCGAAGTCGGCGTGGCCCGGGGTATCGACGATATTGATCTTGACGCCCTTGTAGTTGCAGGAGCAGTTCTTGGCCAGAATGGTGATGCCGCGCTCACGCTCGATGTCACCGCTGTCCATGACACGCTCAGCCACAGCCTGATTGTCGCGGAAAGCGCCGCTCTGGCGCAGCAGGGCGTCCACCAGCGTGGTCTTGCCGTGGTCAACGTGAGCGATGATAGCGACATTGCGCAAATCGTTACGAACCATAAAAATACAACCTCTCTATTTTGAATCTCAGTAGAAGTTACGTCATACGATTTAAGTGTATATCATCCGGGGGTGGTTTGTCAAGATTGTATAAAAATTTTTTGATGGATTCGGCGTTTTGCCCGAGAATCGGCGATCGATTTGGGCGGCATTACAGCGCGAAACGTGATATACTTAATGTACTAAAGTTGGATGATCCCGTTGGAGGTGTGTCTATGAAACTGACGTTTTTGGGCGCCAACCACGAAGTGACCGGCAGCTGTACCCTCTTGGAAGCGGCGGGACAGCGCTACCTCATCGACTGTGGTATGGAACAGGGCAAGGATGTCTATGAAAACCAGCCCATCCCCGTTGCGCCGGGCGAGATCGACGGCGTGCTGGCCACCCATGCCCATATCGACCACACGGGCCTTCTGCCTCTTCTGGTACGCAACGGCTTCCGGGGCAGGATCTATGCCACCAGGCCCACGGCAGAACTGTGCAGCATCATGCTGCGCGACTCGGCGCACATCCAGGAATTCGAAGCCGAGTGGAAGAACCGCAAGGGTCAGCGCTCCGGCGCAGAGCCTGTAGAACCCATGTACACCATTCAGGACGCCGAGGCAGCCATCGCGCTGTTCCGGGGCTATGATTACAATAAAGAGATCGAGCTTGCGCCCGGCATCGTCATCCGCTTTGTGGATGTGGGCCATCTGCTGGGCTCGTCCAGCATCGAGATATGGGTGACGGAGAACGGCGCGACCACAAAGCTGGTCTTCTCCGGCGACATCGGCAACCTCGACCAGCCTATCATCAAAGATCCCTCGTATCTGAAGGACGCGGATTACGTCTTTATGGAGTCTACCTACGGTGACCGCAGCCACGGCCCGCGGCCCGACTATGTGGCAGAGCTGGCGAAGATCCTGCAGCGCACCTTCGACCGCGGCGGCAATGTGGTCATCCCGAGCTTTGCAGTGGGCCGCACTCAGGAACTGCTCTACTTCATCCGCGAGATAAAGGAAAAGAATCTGGTCACCGGCCACGGCTGTTTCCCGGTGTACATCGACAGCCCGCTGGCCATCGAGGCCACCCGTATCTTCAAGGACACCGACTCCTCCTGCTTTGATGAAGAGACCAACGCCCTGCTGGCAAAGGGTATCGACCCCATCCAGTTCCCGGGCCTGAAGGTCAGCGTCACCAGCGATGAGTCCCGTGCCATCAACACTGACCCCGTGCCGAAGGTCATCATCTCGGCCAGCGGCATGTGCGAAGCGGGCCGTATCCGCCACCACCTCAAGCACAACCTCTGGAGGAAGGAATGCACCATCCTCTTTGTGGGCTATCAGGCCGTGAACACGCTGGGCCGCTCTCTGCTGGAGGGTGCGGACAACGTGAAGCTCTTCGGCGAATCCATCGAGGTGCAGGCGGAGATCTGCCAGCTCACCGGTCTTTCGGGCCACGCCGACAGGGAGGGCCTGCTGAAGTGGGTCAACTCCTTTGAGCCGAAGCCCAAGCGGGTGTTCATCATCCACGGCGAGGATGAGGTGGAGAACATCTTTGCCCAGACCCTCACGGAGCAGGGCTTCAACGCCAGCGCACCTTATAATGGTGAGCAGTGGGCCATCGGTTCTGAAGGTGCAGTCTGCCTGAAGGAAGGCACCCGTATCCGCATCGAGCACCATATCAGCGAGGGCGCAGCCCGCGCGGCTACCGTCTTCCAGCGCCTGCTCAATGCCGGCAAGCGCCTGCTGCGGGTCATCGAGCACAACGAGGGCGGTGCCAACAAGGACCTCGCCAAGTTTGCCGACCAGATCAACGCTCTCTGTGACAAGTGGGACAGATGAGGCAAACATCCCGGCGGCATAGCTGCTCCGAAAACATAGTTCTGAAATAAAATGATGTAAAACCGACCCGAGTTCGTGTGTCCTCACACGGCTCGGGTCGGTTCTTTTTTGCGTCCAAAAGAGGAAAACATAGTTTTTTGTGCGCTTTTGCACAAGTTTCCGACTATTTCATGAGAATCGTTGACTTTGAATGTACAAAATGCTACCATATGGCACAAGAAAAGGCAGAGATGACGAAATAAAGTTGTTTCATGGGTGCAGAGGCCGGCATCTGTGCTGGAAACGGCTCGAAGTTTTTGTCTGCGTGCGGATGGTATCGGCAGAAGCCTCCGCACAGGAAATGACTGCCGAAAAAGGAGGTCTCAATGATAGAATACAAGCTTTCTCTTGCGTCGTCCGGCGCGGTAAAAGCACCGGGTTATGAGGATATGCTGCGGTTTGGCTACAACAAGAACTGCGGTGTTTATCGGCTGAGGGTGACTGCCGCCGACGAGTGGAAGGGGATGAAGCTCCGGGTGTTCTGGCATACGCCGGAGGGTGACCCGCCTGCATCACTGGTAGAGAACAGTGTGGTGGAGGTGCCTGCCTTCGTCACGGCTGTGTCCGGCGAGGGCCGCATCACCTTCGAAGGCTCCGACGGCACCCGGACCATCACCAGCGCCGATATGCGTTACCGCGTGGCGGCAAATTCCGGCACCGAAGACGGTACTATGCCGCCGCTGGGTACGCCTGCGTGGCAGCAGCTGGTGGGCCGGGTGGAAGAAGTCGGTGCAGACGCCCGGAAAAGTGCCGAACAGGCCCGGAAGTCGATGAAACAGGCCGAAAGTGAAAAAAGCGCAGCGGCCGGTAGTGCTGCAGCGGCGGCGAAAAAACTGAAAGAGCTTCAGGATGGCATCGCTGCGGGAGATTTCAAGGGCGAAAAGGGTGATATAGGCGCGAGAGGTCCGCAGGGAAATACCGGACCTCAGGGGCCTAAAGGCGAAAAAGGCGACATCGGCTCGACAGGCCCCACTGGTGCAACAGGTCCACAAGGTCCAAAGGGCGAGACTGGCCCGCAGGGTCCGAAGGGCGACAAAGGCGACACCGGTCCACAGGGTCCTGTAGGCGCGACCGGCCCTCAGGGACCGAAAGGCGAGACAGGCCCGGCGGGCAAAGAAACGAAGGTGGACGCCACCCTCAAAGTCTCCGGCGCAGCTGCCGACGCCAAAGCCACCGGCGACGCGCTGGCGGGGAAAGCTGCCGCCAGCCATACCCATGACGACCGGTATTATACAGAAGCTGAAATGGATGGTAAGCTGGCTGGGAAAAGCAATACAGGGCATACACACAATACCATCAAGGATATTGGTGATGGTAGAACACTTAGTTTTGCATACTCAAAAGACGGTCTTGGATATGAAAGTTATTCATGGCTCGCCGGATGGAATGGAAACGAACTTCGGCCTGTACATAAAAGACAATTTGCTACTGCGGGGCATACCCATGATGACCGGTATTACACCGAAAGCGAGATGAACACCAAGCTCAACGGCAAAGCCAACAGTTCCCACACCCACAACTACGCCGGTTCCGGCTCTGCGGGCGGCACAGCCAACAGTGTCAACGGCCTGACCTTCGCCGCCCAGACCACCGACCCGGGAGCGGGAAGCGCATTGACTACCAACAAGGTGCTCATCGTGTACGTGTAAAGGAGACCGGATATGGCAAAAGCAGTTTATGTGGGCGTTGGCAGCAAAGCCCGCAAGATGAAGAAAGCCTACGTTGGCATCGGCGGTAAGGCCCGCAAGGTCAAGAAAATGTACATCGGTGTCGGAGGCAAGGCGAGGCTGTGCTACAGTGCAGAGCTGAAAAAGGTTGGGACAGCAACGGCGTTGGGTATGCCATGCCAAGTCTTAGCAGCTGCGTCAGTCGGCGACTATGCGCTGTTTGCAGGCCGCTACCAATCCTTCATGATGATGGGTTCTCCATTGCCAATAGATGCCTATGATACGTCCCTTACAAAAAGTTCTCCGACTAATTTGAGCGCGGAGCGAAAGGATTGCGGAGCCGCGGCAATCGGCGATCATGCACTGTTTGCAGGTGGCGGTGATGGAAACGGTAATAAGGTGCAATCTTCTGTAGATGCATACAACACCTCTCTTACTCGTAGTTCGGCTCCAGCCCTCACAGGACCGCGAAGACTGGTCGGCGCGGCAATCGCCGGCGATCATGCGCTATTTGCAGGTGGAGTCAACAGAAGCGGTGACACAACACGTTACTACAAGACAGTCGATGCATATAGCGCTTCGCTCACCCGGACTTCAGTAGACACAATGAGTAGTGGTAATGGCTACTCGCTGAAAGGAACGACCGTGAACAAATATGCTCTTTTCGCAGAGGAGGTGCGCGATTCTAGAGTCGAAGCATACAGCCCGTCTCTTACTCGTGTCACAGTCTCGCCGCTGAGCAGATCGTCTCCAGCGTACATCGCCGCCACAGCAGTAGGCAATTACGCCATTTTCTCAGGAAGCAGTCTGACGGCTGATGTATATGACGGTTCGCTCACAAAAACGACTGCATCAATCTTGAACAGAGGCAGAAGTTCTATGGCCGCAGTGACGGTCGGCGATTATGCTCTTTTTGCAGGCGGATGTCCCAGTACAGATACTCAAAGCAGCCAAGGAGCGGTTGATGATGTCGATGCCTGCGATTCATCTCTTACACGGACGACTGCGGCGGCGCGCAGTGTAAAAGTAACAGACTCGGTGGCTGCAACGGTAGGAGATTACGCCTTGTTCGCGGGCGGCTATAAATACAGCACCAGCAACTCCGGATATTCTGACACCGTAGACGTCTACACAGCATAAGGAAAGGAAAAATCAAAATGGCACGATACAAAATTTACGACAACAAATCTGACGTCATCACCCCGGTGGGCGAGAAGCTCACCGCTGAGCAGTGGCTGGACCGTTACCAGTGGGGCCGCTACACCAAGATGATCGTGGGCGGCGGCATCATCAACGGCAGCGTCGCGCTGGTCTTCGACGATGAGGTGGAGCGTTACCGCAAGGCAGGCTGCGATTTCAGCGCCTGCGTCACCGACGAGGACTATCTGGCCGCCATCGAGGCCTTTGAGGATAACCCTCCCATGGCAGACACCGGCGTTTCCGACCAGACCCGCATTGCGGACGCTCTGGAAGACATGGTGGCGCTGAGCCTGCCGGACGCAGAATGAGAAAGGAGAACGAAGTTATGAGCAACAAGGAAAGACTGACCGAGCGCTGGACGCAGGGCCGCATCTCTGAGGCGATGCTGCGGGTGTATGTCCGCAAGGGCATCATCACCAAGGCGGATTTCGAGGAGATCTGCGGGAAGAAGTATTGAGTGGAGGGATAAGGATGTCGATTCGTGAATATTCCATGACCCGCGACTCCACCCGGCAGCTCTCACCCAGCTTCCGCGTCCGCGAGTTCGCCTGCAAAGGCAGCGACGCCGTCCTCATCGACGACGAGCTGGTGGTGCTGCTACAGTGCATCCGGGAGCACTTCGGCAAACCGGTACATGTCACCAGCGGCTACCGCACCGCTGAGCACAATGCCGCCGTGGGCGGCAGCAAGAGCAGCCAGCACCTGCTGGGCCGGGCGGCAGACTTCTACGTCGAAGGTGTGCCGGTGGCTACCGTTGCGGCCTATGCCGAGACTCTGCTTCCCGGGCGCGGCGGCATCGGGCGGTACCCGAAGGATGCAAAGCATCCCGCCCGCAAGACCGGCTGGGTACACATCGACACCCGGACGAATAAGTCCAGATGGAAGGGGTGAGACCGATGGAGACCATTCTCGCCGCCCTTATCACCGGGGCTGTGACCCTCATCGGCGTACTCATCGCCAACGGCAAGAGTCAGGCCGTCACCGACACCAAGCTGGAAGAGCTGACCCGGGAAGTCCGGGCGCACAACAACTTTGCCCAGCGGGTGCCGGTTTTGGAAGAGCAGATGAAGGTGGCCAATCACCGCATCACCGATTTAGAAACGCATGAACACGAAAGAGAAAGGAACTGACTATGAATAACCTGAACAACAAGATCTCCGCCGGTACCATCGCCCGCACCGCCGTGCTGGCTCTGGCCCTCATCAACCAGCTGCTGAGCGCTCTGGGCAAGCCCGTGCTGCCCATCGAGAGCGGCACTCTGGAGCAGCTCATCTCCACCGGTTTTACCACCGTGTCTGCGCTGGTCAACTGGTGGTATAACAACAGCTTCACCCCTGAGGCCATCGAGGCGGATGCATTCATGGCAAGGATGAAAAAGAGAGTGCGGTGAGAGCTGTATAGTCTAATAATGCCTCCTTCAAAATTTTTTCGAAGGGGGACATTATTATATGGTATGGAAAAGAAATGAGGTAATGAAGCAAGAAAACCGCCTGGATTCTGACGAATCCAGACGGTTTTTTGATGGAGCGGGCAATGGGAATCGAACCCACCTCCTCAGCTTGGAAGGCTGATATACTAGCCGATGTACGATGCCCGCATATTCTATTTTGCCGGGATGCAAGCAGTATTATAGCATGATTCGCGGCAAATGTCCAGCATTTTTTGCCCAAAGTGCAGAAGGAGAAGAAACCTTTGCCGATGAGCTGGCGTTTGCCTGTTTACTTTGGAGCAGTTTTATTGTAAAATAGATAAGAGATAAAATCGGCGGCGCACAGCGCGGCCAAATCTGATACAGGTGGTGTATGTTATTATGGCATTGAAATATCAGCGTATCCTTCTGAAGATCAGCGGTGAGGCCCTCGGCGGCGAAAAGGGGACCGGCTTCGACGAGCCGACCATGGACGCGATCTGTGGCGGCGTAAAGAAGGCCCATGAGCTGGGCGTTCAGATCGGCATCGTTGTGGGCGGCGGCAACTTCTGGCGCGGCCGTTCCAGCGGCAAGATGGAGCGTACGCTGGCCGATAAGATCGGTATGCTGGCAACGGTGATGAACGCCCTGGCTGTCTCCGACAAGCTGGAGCAGCTGGGTGTGCCGACCGAGGTGTTCACCTCCATCACCATGCCGCAGGTGGCCCCGGCCTTCACCCGCAAGGAAGCTCTCCACGCAATGGAAGAGGGCAAGATCGCCATCTTCGGCGGCGGTACGGGCAACCCCTTCTTCTCCACCGATACGACCACTGCTCTGCGCGCCGTTGAGGTGAGTGCAGACATCATGTTCAAGGCCACGATGGTGGACGGCGTCTATGACAAGGACCCCCATAAGTACCCCGATGCCAAAAAGTACGAGACCCTTACCTTTACCAAGGTGCTGGAAGACCGTCTGGCTGTTATGGACGGCACTGCCGCCACCCTCTGCCGGGACAACAAGCTCCCCATCCTCGTGTTCGATCTGGCCGACCCCGACAACATCGCCCGCGCTGTGCAGGGCGAGAACGTGGGTACGCTGGTCTACGAGGGCTGAGCATACCGCCCCGCTTCCGACAATAGAATATGCCAGGCGCCTTTTCGCGGCTGGTGAGAATTGATAACAAACAGGAGACAAGGACAATGAGCAGCAACACCAAGGCATTCGAAGACAAGATGAAGAGCGCAGTCGAGCATCTGGAGCGCGAGCTGAAGACCGTGCGCGCAGGCCGTGCCAACCCCGGCGTTCTGGACAAGGTGACCGTGGATTACTATGGTTCGCCCACGCCCATCCAGCAGGTGGCTTCTGTGGCTGTCAGCGAGGCCCGCACCCTGACCATCACCCCGTGGGACCGCACTCTGCTGCGCGCCATCAGCAAGGCCATCCTGGCCAGCGATGTGGGCATCAACCCCATTGATGACGGCCAGACCATCCGTCTGAACTTCCCGGCTCCTACCGAGGAGCGCCGCAAGCAGCTGGCCAAGGAAGTCTCCAAGATGGGCGAGGAGGCAAAGGTGGCAGTCCGCAATGTCCGCCGCGACGCTATGGACAAGGCCAAGGCCATGAAGAAAGCTGGCGAACTGACCGAAGACACCCAGAAGACCATGGAAGAGGATGTCCAGAAGCTGACCGACAAGTACGTGAAGAATATCGACGCTGCCGTGGAAGAAAAGCAGAAGGAGATCATGTCCGTCTGATTCTGACTGCAAGCAAGCAGGGAGGTGCCGTGCGCTGAAAGAAGGTGCGCGGCACTTTTTGCCAGACTGAAAATAGAGGAATAAGATCATGGAACATCCAAAGGATTTTGCGAAGGGGCTGTCCATCGGCATCATCATGGACGGCAATGGCCGCTGGGCCAAGAGCCGCGGCCTGCCCCGCACCGCCGGCCACAAAAAGGGCGCACAGGTCTTTCAGGACATTGCGAACTACTGCGATGAGCTGGGTGTGGAGTCGGTGTATTTCTACGCATTCTCGACCGAAAACTGGAAGCGTCCCGCCGAAGAAGTGGGTGCTATCATGCGGCTGTTCGGCGAGTACCTCATCAAGGGCTTCGACTACAAGAACCGGAACATCCGCATCTGCTTCATGGGCGACCGCACTGCGCTGGACCCCAAGCTGCAAAAGCTGATGAACGAGCTGGAGACCGACTCGGCTTCCAAGACCGGTCTGACCGTCAACATCGCCGTCAACTACGGTGGACGGCCTGAGATCGTCCGGGCGGCCCAGAGTCTTGCGGCCAAGGTGGCTGCGGGCGAGATGAAGTCCGAGGACATCACGGAAGAGGCTCTTTCGGCCCAAATGTACACCGCCGGCCAGAAAGACCCCGACTTCATCCTCCGCCCCAGCGGAGAAAAGCGGCTCTCCAACTTTATGCTCTGGCAGGCAGCCTACTCGGAGCTGGTGGAGATGGACGTTCTGTGGCCTGATTTCACCCGTGATGACCTCGATGCCGCCATCATGGAGTTCAACCGGCGCTCCCGCCGCTTCGGCGGACTTTGAGCGCAGCAGACGATACGCAAGATGCCGCGCGGTGTGCGCGGCCCCCGGAGAGCGTCCGGTATTTCCTCAGGCGCTGACGCTGCAGACCCTGCCAGAGCAGGGGAGCGGCTCCCGGACGAAACAAAGGAGAACATGAAACTATGAAAACACGAATCATCACAGCCGTGGTGGGCCTGATCGTTCTGGCAGGCGTCCTGTTCACCTTCGATACGCTGGTGTTCAATCTGGTCATCGCGGCCATCACCCTCATCGCCCTGCATGAAATTTACTCTGCGCTGGGTTTTGAAAAGCAGGACTGGCCGCTGCTGGCCGTTCTGGTACCCTACACACTGCTCATCATGCTGTCGAGCTACAGCGTCTGCCGGGCGATGGTGATGCCCGCTTCCTTCCTCGTGGTGCTGTTCTATGCCATCTACCTTGTAGTGCGCAACGGCGTCATCAGCTACCAGAAAGCCAGCGGCCTCGCCATGTTTTCGGGCATCGTGATCTTCTGCTTCTACTCGTTCATCCGGCTCAAGGAGATGCTGCCGGTGGAGGAATATGGCTACGACGCCATCTTCTTCATCCTGCTCATCCTCTGCTTCGCCTGGGGCGGCGATACCTGCGCCTACTTCGCGGGCCGCGCCTTTGGCAAGCATAAGCTCTGCCCGGTGGTCAGCCCCAAAAAGACGGTGGAGGGCGCTGTAGGCGGCGTGCTGGGTACTATGGTATTCGGTGTGCTGGTCACGGTCATCTACTCCATCGCAGCAGACCGGATGGAAGAGTTCACCCGCTCCAATATTGGCGTATCCATGTATGTCATCATTGCGCTGCTGGCCTGTGTGGCTGCGGTGCTGGGCATCTACGGCGACCTGTTCGCCAGCGTGGTCAAGCGCCAGTGCGGCATCAAGGACTACGGCACCATCTTCCCGGGCCACGGCGGCATCCTTGACCGCTTTGACAGCGTGATGTTCATCGCGCCCTTCGTCACGATGGTGGTCATCGCAGCATTCTACGATTAAAATCAGCAGGAGGTAGATTCTTTATGGCTAAGAAAATCACGCTGCTGGGTTCTACCGGCTCCATCGGCACCCAGAGCCTTGACGTCATCCGTGCTCAAGGGTATGAGGTGTTCGGCCTGTCGGCCCACAGCCAGACGGATAAAATTTTGCAGCAGATAGAAGAATTCCACCCGAAATATGTTTGCATGACCAGTGAGGCCGGTGCCGAAAAGCTTTCGGCTGCACTGGCAGGCCGCGCCGATGCACCCAAGCTCCTGACCGGCCCGGAGGGCCTCAAGACCCTCGCTGCAATGGACGGCCCGGACGTGGTGCTGAACAGCGTGGTGGGCATCGCTGGCCTCGGCGCAAGCCTTGCCGCCATCGAGAGCGGCCATGACCTCGCCCTCGCCAACAAGGAAAGCCTTGTCACCGGCGGCCATCTTGTCACTCAGGCCGTGGCGAAGCACGGCGTCAGGCTGCTGCCTGTGGACAGTGAGCACTCGGCCATCTTCCAGTGCCTGCAAGATAAGGAGAGCGCCAAGAGCCTGACCAAAATTCTGCTGACGGCCTCCGGCGGCCCCTTCTTCGGCATGAAGACCGAAGAGCTGCGGGGTAAGACCAAGGCCGATGCCCTCAAGCATCCCAACTGGAACATGGGTGCAAAGATCACCATCGACAGTGCCACTCTGATGAACAAGGGCCTCGAGCTCATCGAGGCTGTGTGGCTGTTCGGTCTGCCTCCGGAGAAAATTCAAATCGTTGTCCAGCGCCAGAGCATCGTCCACTCGGCGGTGCAATACAGCGACAACTCCATCATCGCCCAGCTGGGTGTGCCGGATATGCGCATCCCCATCCAGTATGCGCTGACCTATCCGGCCCGTGTGCCGGGCGTCGTGCCGGAGCTGGACTTCACCACCCTCAAACTGCTGACCTTCGATGTGGCCGACGAGGAGACTTTCCGCTGCCTCGCCGCCTGTAAGAAGGCCATCAAGAAGGGTGGTCTCGGCCCCTGCGCCGCCAACGGTGCCAACGAGGAGGCCGTCAAGCTCTTCCTTGAGGATAAGATCGGCTTCCTCGACATCGGCCGTCTGGTGGAGGCTGTCGTGGACAGCGACAGCTTTGGCGGCGACTACAGCCTCGCGGATGTGTATGAGTGTGACCGTATGGCCCGTGCATTCGTGAGAGCACACCTGTAATATAGGAGAAATAATGTCAGTTTTCATCACCTTTGCTGCTGCGCTGCTCATCTTCGGCGCGGTCATCGCTATCCACGAGTTCGGCCATTTTGCAGTGGCAAAGCTCTGCGGGGTCCAGGTCAACGAGTTTTCCATTGGCATGGGTCCGACCCTCATCAAGGCCTATCGCAAAGGCACGCAGTATACCCTGCGGCTCCTGCCCGTAGGCGGCTTTGTGGCGCTGGAAGGGGAGGAAAGCCCTGAGAGCGAACAGGCCGAGGGTGGAAGCGGGGACGATGACGGCCCGGACATCCCGCCGGAGGTGCTGGCGCAGCGGACAGGCAAGCCGCTGAACGAGGCGGCTGTCTGGCAGCGGATGCTGGTGATGGCGGCAGGCGCGGTGATGAACTTCGTACTGGGCTTCGTGGTGCTGCTGCTCCTCATCTCACTGCGCAGTGAGCCGATCACCAGCAAGGTCATCTATGCCGTGGAGAACAACGCCCTCTGTGGCCAGACCGGCCTGCAGGCCGGCGACGAGATCGTGGCCGTCAACGGGCGGCACTGCTTCGTGGCCAACGATATGCTCTACGAGCTTATGCGCACCGAGAGCTACCGCGCAGACTTCACCGTCCGCCGGGACGGCAAGCTCGTGGAGCTGCCGGACGTCCAGTTCGACACCTGGCAGGATGAGCAGGGCCAGACCCACATGACACTGGGCTTCACAGTCTACGGCCTCAAAAAAACACCGCAGAACGTCCTGAAAGAGTCGGCCAACAGCGTTATCTACTATGGACGCATCATCTATACCTCGCTGGCCGACCTTCTGCGGGGCCGCGAGAGCATCAACGACCTGTCCGGCCCGGTGGGCATCGTGACCGCCATCGGTCAGGCCGCAAGCTACGGCTGGGAGGATGTGGCTGAGCTGCTGGTGCTTATCACCATCAACCTCGGCGTATTCAATCTGCTGCCGTTCCCGGCGCTGGACGGCGGCAAGATCGTATTCCTGCTCATCGAGGCAGTCACCGGCCATGCAGTGCCGGAAAAAATCCAGAGCAGTCTGACCGTCGCAGCCTTTGCGCTGCTGTTCGGTCTGATGCTCTTTGCAACGTACAATGACATCGTCCGGCTCGTGACCGGAGCAGTTTGAAAGGGGTAAAACCATGCGGCAGCTGAAACGTGAAGTGAAGATCGGAAATGTGACCATCGGCGGCAAGAATCCCATTGCCGTGCAGACCATGCTGAACGTCCCGGTGGAAGACATCGAGGGCAATGTGGCGCAGGCAAAGCGCTGTGAAGCGGCAGGCTGTCAGATTTTGCGCGTGACCTGTCCCAGCGCGGCAGACGCCAAGTGCATCGAGGCCGTCAAGAACGCCGTGAATATCCCCATCGTGGCAGACATCCACTTCGACTACAAGGCTGCCATTGCCTGCGCCGATGTGGGCGTGGATAAGATCCGCATCAACCCGGGCAACATCGGCGACGATGACCGCGTGAAGGCGGTCGTGGATGCCTGCCAGCAGAAAAATATCCCCATCCGCATCGGCGTCAACGGCGGCAGTCTGGAAAAGCACATCCTCGCCAAGTACGGCGCACCTGTGCCGGAAGCAATGGTGGAGAGCGCTCTGTACCATGTCCACCTGCTGGAAAAGTTCGACTTCAACAACATCGTCATCTCCATCAAGAACTCCAATGTCCCCCGCATGATGGAGGCATACCGCCAGCTCAGCGCTGTGACCGACTACCCGCTCCATGTGGGCGTCACTGAGGCCGGCACTTACCAGATGGGTCTGCTCAAGAGCGGCATGGGCATCGGTGGGATGCTGCTGGAGGGTATCGGCGACACCATTCGTGTCTCGCTGGCTGCTGACCCTGAGAAGGAAGTGGAAGCAGGCTACAATATCCTGCGCGCTGTCGGTTTCCCGGTGGCCGGCCCGGAGGTCATCACCTGCCCGACCTGCGGCCGCACCCAGTACCCCTGCACTGAAATCGCAAATGAGGTTGAGCGGCGGCTTCAGGGTTGCAAAAAGTCCATCAAGGTGGCTGTCATGGGCTGTGTCGTCAACGGCCCCGGCGAGGCCCGTGAGGCTGACATCGGCATTGCCGGCGGAAAGGGCGAGGCAGTACTGTTCGTCCACGGCAACCCCGTCAAGAAGCTGACGGGGGATAATATCCTCGACCAGTTCATGGAGGAGATCTATAAGCTGTAAGCTCAAGAACAACCTGCTGCCACGCCCTTTTCCAGGGCGCGGCAGTTTGTGCTGTTATCTGATAGAAAAGGAGTACCACTGTGACACCACTTGTTTCCCAGCTATGGCCGCAGTTTATGGCGGACCCGGACTTTGCGGCCTGTTTTGGCCGCGTGGTCGTCGAGCACGCCCAGATGCTGCGGCAGGAGCGGCAGGTCATCTTTACGCTGCGCAGTTCTGCCCCGCTGGACAAGGGGCTGTGCGCCCGGCTGCTGGCCTCGCTGGCACCGGATTACGAGGGTTTCGAGCTCCGCATCAACAATCTTTTCGGCTATGCGACGCTGGATGAAGCCGGTCTGCGGGAAATGATGGAGGAGATGAAGCGGGATGGTGTCCCCATCAACGGTTTCCTCGACCGCTGCCGCATCACCATCGCCGGCCAGAACATCACCATCGGCGTCTGCCACGGCACGAAGTTTTTGCAGGAGATGCAGTTCGAGCGCCTGCTGGCGGAGCGCATCGCCGCCCACACCGGCGTAAAGCCCAAAGTGACGCTAGAAAGCAGCGTGGGCGAGGCCGAACAGCGCCAGATGGAAGAAAAGCTCGAGCGGAAAATTGCGCCGCCTGTCGTCAAGTTCGAGAAAAAGAACACTGCCCCCTCCATCAAGGTGGAGGGCCTCGACCTTACGGACAAGCCCGTCACCATCTTCCACGGCAAGATGTTCACCCCGAAAAACCTCACCCCCCTCAAGGATTTGGGCGGCGAGGGCGGCAAGTGCATGATTTGGGGCGACGTCTTCTTCACCGAAGTGAAGGGCAACTTCCGCAAGATATACACTGTCTCCATCACCGATTACACCGGCTCCATCAACCTGAAGATCCGTGCGCAGGAAGGGGAGGACTGCTCCAAGTGGGAGTCCATCCCCAAGGGTACGACGGTCGTGGTGCGCGGCGACTGCTCCTACGATAAGTACGAGCACGACTATATCGTCTGGCCCTACGACGTCCTCTTTGTCGAGCGCAAAAAGCGGGAGGACAACGCCCCCGTCAAGCGGGTGGAGCTGCATCTGCATACCAAGCTGTCCAGCATGGACGCCTTCTGCGACCCCGGCGGCATCGTCAAGCTGGCCCACCGGATGGGCCACCCTGCCATTGCCATCACCGACCACGGTGTCTGTCAGGGCTACCCGGAGGCCATGCTGGCCACCGACGAGATCCACAAGAGCGACCCGGATTTCAAGCTGATCTACGGCTGCGAGGCCTACTTTGTGGATGATATGGTGCCCTGCGTCTACGGCGTGAAGGACCAGCCGCTGGACGGCGAGTTCTGCGTGTTCGACACCGAGACCACCGGCCTGGACCCCGGCGTGGAGTACCTGACCGAGATCGGCGCGGTGATCGTGCGGAACGGGGAAGTGGTGGAGGAGTTCGACACCTTTGTCAAGCCGGGCAAGCCCATCACCCCCAAGATCACCGAGCTGACCGGCATCACCAACGAGATGGTGGCCGATGCCCCCGGGGAGAAGGAAGCGCTGGAAGCCTTTCTCCGGTTCGCGGATGGCCGCATCCTGGTGGCCCACAATGCCCATGCGTTCGATATCCGCTTCCTGAAAGCCGCCGCCAAGCGCAGCGGCATTTCCTTTGAGCCGACCTATATCGACACCCTGACCATGGCGCAGGCCATGTATCCGGGCCTGCACAACTACAAGCAGGGGACCATCAACAAGCATCTGGAGCTGCCCAGCTACGAGGCCCACCGCGCCTGCGAGGACTCCGCCGCGCTGGGCCGCATCTTCTGCGTCATGCTCAGCGACCTTGCCGAGAAAGAGGTCACCACCGTGGAGGGCATCAACACCGGTCTGGGCGGCAACCGGGAGGTGCTGAAAAAGAAGTACTTCCACCTCATCATTCTGGTCAAGAACCAGATGGGCCTGAAGAACCTGTACAAGATCGTGAGCGAGGCCCACGTCAACTACTTCTTCAAGAAGCCCCGTGTGCCCCGCAGCCTGCTGAACAAGTACCGCGATGGCCTGATCCTGACCAGCGCCTGCGAGGCAGGCGAGCTCTACCGTGCCGTTGTGGAGGGG
>ERZ831979.1726-NODE-1726-length-17724-cov-3.359669_pt1 | contig 17724 bp, 10 predicted proteins | sample MGYA00519952_ERZ831979 | MGnify/ENA primary metagenome ERZ831979 (study PRJEB31850, sample SAMEA3708723) | human gut metagenome | biome: human gut; feature: human-associated habitat; material: faeces | place: China | collected 2014 ...
TTTGAACACATGAAAATTAAGCCAAGCAGACTATTGCTTGCACTTGCTAAATGTTCATGGGGTATATATTTACTCCACCCTTTGATTATAAATGTCGCTCTGAAAGTTCTGAAGATGGATTTTGTTTCCTACATGCCATATGTAAAGATTCCTCTGCTGGCAATTTGTACATTTATACTTTCCTTTGCCATTACATATTTGCTTAGAAAAATTCCGTTTGTCTCGGAATTGTTTTAACTGTTGCTGCCATCGGCAATGAAAGGAGGCTACCGTGATTAGTATTGTTGTACCGGCTTATAATGCCGCAGGTGTGATTGGAAGATGCATAGACACAGTTTTGCGGCAGACCTACCCGGATTTTGAATTGCTGATTATTGATGATGGTTCCACAGACGAAACAGCAGAAATTGCGGCAGCAAAAGTTGCTCAAGATGCTCGTATCCATCTAATTCGTCAGGAAAATGCCGGGGTCAGTTCTGCACGAAATACAGGAATAGCAGCCGCTTCAGGGGAACTGCTTTGCTTTATTGATAGTGATGATACGGTATCGGCAAATTATCTGGAGATATTGCACACGCTGTACAGTCCCGGAGTGCTCCCTGTGATCGATGTCGTTTGCAGTGACCGCAACGGTTCCGCGCTAAATCCTATGCCTGAAACCTTTACATTGGATGGTAACTGGGGCGATTCATATTTTTGCGGGCAACTTAGATATGGAATTGCTTTTTCCGTCTGTAACAAGCTGTATTCTCTGCAGACACTTCGCAGAGAGTGTATCGCATTCCTGCCGGAGCTGTCTATCGGTGAAGATATGCTGTTTGTTTTTCAGTATCTGCAACATTGCCAGTCAATTCGCTTTAGCAAGGATGCCAGTTACCATTATACCATTGTACCGGGATCAGCCATGTTCTCCTCAATGGATTACACGCAGCCATACGAAAAGACATTCGCGATCATGTCTGAAAAGGAACGTTTTTCTTCACTGATCGCCGACAGAACATTATCCCGATGGGCGTTTGACGCGAGTATTATCATTATTGCCAATCCGTTTATTATCGACAGAAACTATGCAGAATTCAAAAAATGGTGGCGCGAATTTCGTCAGACGGCGTTATACCGCTCCGCCGTTGCTTCGGAAAAGCCATCCGGTTATAAACGAAGACTTTTGCATTTTGCCGTGCGCGCTGAGAACACGATTGCAATATATGTGCTTTTCAGATTGCTGAGATTCGGAAAGAAGAAGTAGAAACGAGGTGAACCCCATTGACTGAACTGCAAGAAATCGAGTTTGGATTGTTGCAACAGTTCTTATCTATATGCGAACAGTTGAATCTAACCTACTATCTCGTCTGCGGCAGCGCACTCGGCGCAGCGAAGTATAGCGGCTTCATCCCGTGGGATGATGACATTGATGTTGCGCTTCCGAGAAAGGACTACGAAATATTCTGCAGGGAAGCTCCCAAAATATTGCCGGAATGGTGCTTCCTACAGAACTATCATTCTGAACCGCAATACTATCTTCTTGGAAGTAAATTGCGCGACAGCAGAACGACCTACATAGAGATGATGGCGGAATGTTTGAAAATCAACCATGGAGTGTTCATTGATATATTCCCATTGGATGGACAGTGGTGCACCGAACGCGAGCACCAAATGTTCCGAAAAAAGCGGGCAATCTTTGAGGCAGCGCGACGTGTCAGACTGAACTATAACCGCTTATCACCGCAAAACCTCGGTATGGTACGGACCAATTGGTATTGGCTGCTCTTCCGCCTTTTTGGGTATAAACATGACACCGCTGCGGAAATAGCCGTATTTGACCGTTTTATTTCCTCTTTTTCTACTGACAACAGTGCTGTCTGGTGCAATCATGCGAACTCAACTTCTCCGTTGGAATATGCGCCCAAAGAGCAATATGGCGATGGAATCTGGATGAAGTTTGAAGGGATTCCGGTTCGTGTTCCGGCTCAGTATGACGCCTATCTCACCCAGAAATACGGAGACTGGCGAGGCGGAATACCGCCGGATCAGCAGTATGGGCATCATCACTATGTGAAATGTGATTTGCACCGACCATTCACGGAATACATCGATACCGGAGAGAAAGGGGTGAAGAAATCATGATATACCGAGCCATTCGTAAATTGAAAGCGGTTTTATACCACGCAATCGTTGAGCCGGATATCAAACGCTCATTTGCCGAGTGTGGCAAAGATTCGCACATTGATTCGGGCGGTGACTTCTTCCCCCTGTCGAACATTCATGTTGGAAACCATGCCTCTATCGGAGTAAATGCACGCTTCTGGACAACAAGGGCGAAAATTTACATAGAGGATTATGCCTTGTTTGGCCCTGGCGTCACGATCATTACAGGAGATCACCGCAAGGACATCATCGGTAAGCACATCATAGAACTGACGGATGCGGATAAAACCTCAGAAGATGATCAGGATGTGGTGATCGGAAAAGGGGCATGGATCGGAGCAGGAGCGATTATTTTAAAAGGTGTGCACATCGGTGCAGATGCGATTGTGGCGGCAGGCAGTGTTGTAACAAAGGATGTTGCGCCATACACCATTGTAGGCGGCGCACCGGCACATTTTATAAAGAATCGTTTCTCCGAAGATCAGCTCGAACGGCATATTCAAACCACCGAAGGCGATGACTCTCCGCTTTTGGTTTCGGCGAAAGGCGGTGATTCTATTGCAAGATAAAATTCCGCTGTTGATTCTGTTGTCGGTCGGCGCAGCATTTACTGCAGTATGGCTCGCACTGCTGCGGAAACGGCTGAATATGGCATGGTATGTAGCAATCATGATAGCGATTGCACATACGGTCTACGGCGTTCTGACAGTGAAGGCGTTTGCTTTCCTCGAAACCGGCTTTGACAAAGCCAGCCTTGGAAACATGAGCCTGTTCGGCGGCATGTTCCTGATGCCGCTGGCGTATTGGCTCGGTGCAAAAATTTCAAAGAGACCGCCCAAGGAAGTCTTTGATGTTTTTACTCCCTGCATGGTCTTTACGGTCATGTGCGCTCGGGTCAACTGTATTTTGTCCGGCTGCTGCCGCGGGCTTCCGATTCCGGGGACAAACGGAATACGCTTCCCAACGCGTGAAGCGGAGATTGTCTTTTACCTGATTCTGCTTGCCGTCTTGTGTCCGCGAATTTGGAAAGAACGACTGCAAGGACGCGCTTACCCGGTCTACATGATGTGCTATGGTGCATTTCGGTTTATTATCGAATTTTTCCGTGAGTCGGATATTTCCGGACTGTTCCATCGGGCACATCTGTGGGCACTCATTACATTATTACTCGGCGTAAGCATTTACGCTGAAATGAAAACCTCAAAATCTAAACCGAGAAGGAGAAAACAATCATGATCCAACGAATATCCAAACGGTTCTTATCCCTGCTGCTTGTGGCAGTTATGGTGCTGGCATTAGCGCCTGCCATTACGCTGCCTGCATTTGCGGCAACCAGTGGTACAGTGACAGGTCTGAGTGATACCAACATCGGTCTGAGCTTTTCTGGTGATGCAGACGATGCGTGGAGTGCAACAGGCACAACAATCACTGGTTCAGTTGTCTCTGTCGGAGGAACCTGTGGCGACACGGAATATAATTCCACTCTAACCATCAAAAACAACAAAGCTACGAAAGCCACATTGTCATTCAATTATGCCATTGAGCAGAACAGCGGTACGATCAAAGTAAATGGGACGGCTGTCACAGCAAACGGCAGCTTCAGCAAAGAGCTTGCCGCCGGTAAAACCATCACGGTTTATATCAAATCCGGCAGCACCACAGCTACAAAAATCGCCATGACTAATGTTGCACTGGTCTCAGATGCAACTGCAACCACGACCTTTGTGCCTGCGGAAAACGGCACCTACACCGTAGATGGTAAAGCAATCACAGAGGAATACAGCAGCACGCAAAGCTCCATGACTGCATATCAGGTGGTGGCTACGGCACAAAAAACTCAGGGCAACAGCTTTGAAAATGGAATTACAATTAATGTGATTAATGCCGAACTGCTCGAGGAATACCGCTTTTTAAAGCGCACCAAGCGCAGAATAGACAAACATAAAAAAATCATTAATAAAATGAAAGTTCAGCTTAAAGAAATGAAAGCCGATGCAAACATTTCAGCTGATGAAGTAAAAGCCTTTGACAAGCGCATTAAACATATAAAGGCTGTATATGATGAGTACGAAAGAGTAAAACATACCATTCCGTATTCGCATTTCAGAACCCTTGCAAAAGGCCCTAAGTATTATGAAATCCTTTGCGACATTGAACTTGTAATTCATATTGTGACTGATGACAATACTATGAATGATATTATGGAAAATATCGGAAACCTTACTGCAATCGGCAGAGGAGAGGACTTTGTAGAAGTGCTTGAGTGTGCTCAAACAGAGCTTACTGAGGTTGATGAAGATGTTGATTACGAAAAAAATGATTTCGATGTTTATATGCCTGTTGAGTATTATGAGGAAAATCAATCCGATATGGATATAATTTCAAAAACAGACGGTGGATACGCAGGAGGCACAAAATATTTTATGCCAAAGGATTATGTGGTTGAGCAAATAAAGGGCGGTATGAGAAAACGAGTGTTTAATCGTGTGCCTGTTATTTTCTGTCAGATTAATTACCTTGACAGCGGATGTAAAGGTATAATGCTTGATAAATCAGAGAACGGAATATATACAGTGCTTTTAGCTTGAGGTATTTATATGAATATAGAAGATAAACTTGCAAAACCCGACAAAACTATCGGACAACATTCAAATGAGCTTATAGAGCAGGCAAAACTGCTCTATAAGCTCGGCTATATAAAATCTGAAGAGTTATATTCAGATTTACTTGTTGCGTGCAAAAAACACGATTACGGAAAGGCAAACTCTCAATTTCAAAAGCGAGTGCAAAGGGGCGGCAAATTTCAGCCGGAGCTTGAAATTCCGCACAATGTGCTTTCAATATTTTACATTGATAAATCCGAGTGCAATAAGCCTGATAGTGTATATTTTGCAGTGATGTATCATCACGATAATAAGGAATCTCCTATTACGGTTTTCGGTGAAAATAAAGAGCTTATCGAAACCTTTATTTCTGAACTTGGTTTGGAAACCGCTTCGTACAATAAGATGAAACGCAATGTTAAGAAAATTAAAGACCTGTTCGACAAAAAACTCAGCGAACCCGAAAAACAATACGCTGTTTTGTTAAAAGGCTTTTTGCACAAATGCGATTACAGTGCAAGCGCAGGCATTGAATGTGAAAAGGTCAATGATTTTCTTAATACTTCACTTAATGAATGGGAAACAGCTGAAAATGTCAGCTACAATGAATTGCAAGAATTTTGTATTAAAAATACGGACAGCAACTTAATTGTAACAGCACCGACAGGTATGGGCAAAACCGAGGCAGGCTTGCTTTGGTGTGGCGACAACAAATGCTTTTTTGTTTTGCCTTTAAAAACGGCAATCAATGCAATGTATGGCAGAATAAAAGATCTTTGCGGAAAAGACTTTAAAGAAAGAGTGGCTCTCGTTCACTCCGATATGAAATCATATTATTTGGAAGATTCAATAATTAACGGAAAAAATTATGATTTTGTATATGCTCAGTACAGCAAACAACTTTCTTTGCCGATTACAGTATGCACTCCCGACCAAATATTTGACTTTGCCTTGAAGTATGCAGGTTATGAATATAAACTTGCGGTAGCATCATATTCAAAGTTTATTATTGATGAAATACAGATGTATTCACCCGATGTTTTGGCAGCTGTTATTTACGCAATTAAAATGATTCATACGCTTGGAGGCAAGGTGGCAGTGCTGACCGCTACATTACCGCCGTTTGTGAAAAATGAGCTTGAAAAAATCTTTGGAGAAGATGTAAAAACAGCTGATTTTTCGGACAAAGGAAAATTAAGGCACAATGTTAAGGTGCAAGAAAAAGCGTTGCAATCAGATGATATTATTAAAATTTTCAATGATACTAAGTGCGACAAAGTAAAAAAATATCTTGTTGTATGCAACTCGATAGATATTGCAAACAAAATGTATCTTGAATTGAAAAATTCAGAGATACATGCAGATATAAATCTTTTTCACTCGAATTTTACTAAGAATGACAGAAAAGACAAGGAAAATGAAATTTTAAAAGCCTCTGAAAAACCTAACGAAAGTATGAATATTCCTGAAATATGGATTTCAACCTCTGTTGTAGAGGCAAGCCTTGATATAGATTTTGATATTCTTATAACAGAACTTTCGGATTTGTTTTCACTTTTCCAACGCTTTGGCAGAGTAAACAGAAAGGGTAATAAAGACTTTTCAACATATAATTGCTTTGTGTTTACAGAAATACAGGGCAACGCTCATTACTTTGTTGATGATACCATCCATGCACTTTCAAAGCAAGCTGTACTGAATGTTGACGGTGTGATTTCTGAGGAGGAAAAGAAAAAACTGATTGACAATTACCTTTCAACCGAAAAAATAGTGCAGTCAAAATATTATGATGAGTATTGCAAAAATTTAAAAAGGTATGAAGATAATTTTGACTACTTGGAGTTGAAAAAAGACGGAATAAGAAGAATTGACAGAAGTGACGCAATTCCTGCTGAGGTGTTTGATCAAAACGAAAGCGTTATTAATGATGCTCTAAAAGTGCTCAATTCAGAATCTGTAAGCCCTGTTGAAAAACTAGAGGCAAGCGAAACAATACTCGGTTTCACTGTTTCTGTAAATCAGTTTAGAATTGACAATAACAATACAGGTAAGTTTATTGATATGAAGTACAACAAACTTCCGATTATTGATTGTATCTATGACTCCGAATGTGGCATTAGATTTGATAAGAAAAAGAAAACACCAAAGCAAGAAAAAGAAGAGTTAGGCGAAAAAGAAGAACCTGATAACTTTCTATGAGGTAACACTATGGACGAAAACAGAGTTACGGGTATGCATATATACTATTATTATGTTTGTAAAAGAAAGCTGTGGTATTTTTCAAACGGGTTGGCTATGGAGAGTGAAAACGAAAATGTAAAACTCGGCAAGCTGATTGACGAAACCACTTATAAGCAAAATAAAAAGCATATTATGATTGACAATACAATTAATATAGATTTCATATCTGAGCACAATCTTTTGCATGAAGTTAAGAAAAGCCGAAAAGTCGAAGAGGCAGGCATTGCTCAGTTAAAATACTATATTTATTATCTTAAAAAACGAGGGGTAGAGGGTATAAGAGGCAGGATTGATTATCCGTTGCTAAAGCAAAGTATTAATGTTGAGCTTAGCGAAGAAGACGAAAAAGAACTTGAAAGTGCGACAGCCGATATTATAAAAATCATATCGGCTGATTTGCCACCACAATATGAAAATAAAAAGATATGCAAATCATGTGCTTATTATGATTTGTGTTGTATTTGAGGTGATTAAATGCAGGAGAGCTATTACATATATTCAGCAGGCAACCTAACGCAAAAGGATAACACGCTCAGATTTACGACGGTTGACGGAAATGTAAAGGATTTGCCGATTGAAAATATAAAAGAAATTTATATTATGAATGAGATAACGGTTACCTCAAAACTTCTGAATTTATTTTCAAAATACGGTATACTTGTGCATTTCTTTAATTACTATCAGTTCTACATTGGCAGCTTTTGCCCTAAAGAAACCAAACTTGCAGGTCAGCTTTTGGTAAAGCAGGTGCTCGCTTACGGAGATTCTGTAAACAGACTTTCAATAGCACGAGAATTTATAGTCGCCGCATCATACAATATTTACAGAAATCTGAGATATTACAACGGCAGAGGCAAAGATGTGTCAGCATATATGAGTTCTATTGAAAATTTGAGAAAGAAACTTCCGAATGTGCAGAGCATAGAAGAGCTTATGGGAATTGAGGGCAATATCCGTCAAGAATACTACAAGGCATGGAACATCATAATTGACCAAGATATAGAATTTGACAAAAGAGTTTATCACCCTGCGGATAATATGATAAACAGTTTAATTTCTTATGTAAACTCACTTGTGTATACCAAAACCCTTGCCGAAATTTATAAAACCCAACTTAATCCTACAATCAGTTATCTGCATCAGCCCGGTACAAGGAGATATTCTCTTGCGCTCGATGTGTCTGAGATTTTTAAGCCGCTAATAGCCGACAGATTAATTTTCTCACTGCTCAACCGCAAGCAGATAACAGAGAACAGCTTTGTGCAGGGATTGAACGGTTTACAGCTAACAGAAAAAGCCTCAAAAATAATTACTTCTGAATTTGATGAGAAACTCAAAACAACTATTTTTCACAAAGAGCTTAATAAAAATGTTTCGTATCAGTTTTTAATACGGCTTGAGCTTTACAAACTGATTAAGCATATAATAGGCGAAAAAGAGTATAAAGGCTTTGAAATGTGGTGGTAAATATTGTATGTAATACTTGTGTATGATATAATATGCGATGAAAAAGGCAAAAAGATTTTGCCAAAGGTATTTAAGATTTGCAAAAAATACCTTGTGCATATTCAAAATTCCGTTTTTGAGGGCAATATCAGCAAAGTGAATGCCCTTGCATTAAAAAAGGAACTTGATGTTTATATCAGAAAGGATAAGGACTCCGTTATAATGTTTCACACTCGTGAAGAGCGATGGATGAGCAAAGATTTTCTTGGAATTGTTGATGATAAAACATCAAATTTTTTATAAGGCATTTTATTGTCGACCTCACATAGCTAAAAAATACGGGGAGGTTGACAGAGCTGTTTTATCAAGCGATCATCGGTGTTTTAAGCTTTTGTATGTGTTGATATAATAAATTCTTAAGTATATTTTAATATGTCGACAAAACAGATCTCAATAACGCCGATGATTACTTAAGCTTTTGTCCCACGGCTATAAATCTATCCATACTGGATTTTAAATCCATTTTAGTGGGCTGTCAATAGTTATTTTGAATTTCTATAAATCTATCCATACTGGATTTTAAATAATTATGATATTACTGATGACAATTATAATTATTACTATAAATCTATCCATACTGGATTTTAAATGTTCTGATATACTTTAGTGCTTTAGCATACTAAAGTGCTATAAATCTATCCATACTGGATTTTAAATAGCAACAGACACACCAATGAGCAACCATACAAATGCCTATAAATCTATCCATACTGGATTTTAAATGCTTAAGTAATTAATTAAGTGACGAAAACTGTTTTCTATAAATCTATCCATACTGGATTTTAAATGTTGAAGTGGAGGAATAAGATATGAGAAAGTTGGCTCTATAAATCTATCCATACTGGATTTTAAATCTCAGAAGATTAGATACAGTTGCGGTCGATGAAGGCTATAAATCTATCCATACTGGATTTTAAATGGGGTCCACTGTCGAATTACTATAAACACTTTCCGCTATAAATCTATCCATACTGGATTTTAAATTTGTCGTCTGAGTCGGATGGGATTTCTGTTACAACCTATAAATCTATCCATACTGGATTTTAAATGTTCACGGCTTACAAAGTCATCAATCATATTTTTTGCTATAAATCTATCCATACTGGATTTTAAATCTGATTTATAGTATATTTTTATCTTTTGTATTTTCTATAAATCTATCCATACTGGATTTTAAATTTTTAAATGGCTTGTATCGGCTTAAACAGTCAAGCCTATAAATCTATCCATACTGGATTTTAAATCTAAACGATTTTTTTAAATCGTTACTACATCAGCGACTATAAATCTATCCATACTGGATTTTAAATGCACCGTAACGCTGTTTACTGCGGCAACGGCGACACTATAAATCTATCCATACTGGATTTTAAATATCTAAGAGGTGAGGGCGAAGAAAGAGCTAAATACCTATAAATCTATCCATACTGGATTTTAAATATTTCATCAATCAATACAAGGCAATCACGAGGAGCGCTATAAATCTATCCATACTGGATTTTAAATGTTGGGGGAGCCAAAGTAAAAGTCAGTAATTAAGCCCTATAAATCTATCCATACTGGATTTTAAATAAAAACTGTACAAGCTGTCATCTAACAGCCCAACACTATAAATCTATCCATACTGGATTTTAAATATCTTTTACCTCATTATACATTGAAACATAGCTTGCGCTATAAATCTATCCATACTGGATTTTAAATTCTTTTGTTTGGCTGCTTGTTGGTGCGTCTGTCGCTCTATAAATCTATCCATACTGGATTTTAAATAGTGGGCAGATATGTCTTCTCAATTCGATTTTACCCTATAAATCTATCCATACTGGATTTTAAATACCTTCGGTCGCTTTTTTTAAAAAGTTTTTAAGGACTATAAATCTATCCATACTGGATTTTAAATTGCGACAGGCTCAAAGCATATGCAAGCGGTGTTGATCTATAAATCTATCCATACTGGATTTTAAATTTGATTGCGTCATTCTTAATGCAAAGGTCAAGCCTCTATAAATCTATCCATACTGGATTTTAAATTTGTTTCAACATCTTTGTCAATGCAGAAAAAGAAATCTATAAATCTATCCATACTGGATTTTAAATATCGGCTAAAGCCGACAGTCGGCAGTAAGGCACACCGCTATAAATCTATCCATACTGGATTTTAAATCTTTGTTTTTATCCGTAACTCCTTTAATAAAGTTCTTCTATAAATCTATCCATACTGGATTTTAAATGAGTATTAAGGTGATATATAACGGCTACCTTGCAGCTATAAATCTATCCATACTGGATTTTAAATTTAATTTAATATAATCAATGATAGCATTTTCAATACTACTATAAATCTATCCATACTGGATTTTAAATTTTGATTAAATACTTACCATATTATCAAATCGTTTGGCTATAAATCTATCCATACTGGATTTTAAATAAACGCTTTGCGGTTGGTTTTGTGTTAAGAGCAATTTCTATAAATCTATCCATACTGGATTTTAAATTGTGTTAAAACTATCTTTATTCCTTTTCGTGGGAACTATAAATCTATCCATACTGGATTTTAAATCTTATTCAGTGTAGAACCAGTGGGGCAAAAGGAGTGTCTATAAATCTATCCATACTGGATTTTAAATTGCGAATGACGAAACCAAAATCGTATCGAGTACACCCTATAAATCTATCCATACTGGATTTTAAATGGTACTAGGCTGAGTAGTTGACTCAGGAGCGTGGGTCTATAAATCTATCCATACTGGATTTTAAATCGATAATTGTGTTCTCTTTCTCAACCTTAACCTGACGACTATAAATCTATCCATACTGGATTTTAAATGACTTCTCGCAAAGTTCGTTAAGAGCCTTTGCGGCTATAAATCTATCCATACTGGATTTTAAATTTTAAACACCTCTAAATTATTTTATTATACTCATACTATAAATCTATCCATACTGGATTTTAAATGGCAACGCTGTTAATATTAGCACCTCGGCTGACGGCTATAAATCTATCCATACTGGATTTTAAATTCAAGTGCAATTTATGTAACCGTCAATCCTTGTTTGCTATAAATCTATCCATACTGGATTTTAAATTTTAAATCGCTTGTATTAGTTTAAACAGTCAAGTAACTATAAATCTATCCATACTGGATTTTAAATTTTCCTTTTGCATAAGAGCTTGTGTCAGCCAAATAATCTATAAATCTATCCATACTGGATTTTAAATTGTTTTCTTCTTTTATATAGTCATATGTAACATTAACTATAAATCTATCCATACTGGATTTTAAATAGCGCAAAACCTGTCAGCATATTACAACCCCCATACTATAAATCTATCCATACTGGATTTTAAATATCAAGATTTGATATACCGTCATTTCTATCCATATCCTATAAATCTATCCATACTGGATTTTAAATTTATTTGTATTTTGAAGATATTATTGATATTAATATCTATAAATCTATCCATACTGGATTTTAAATATTTGTTTTACTATTTCTTCATCTTCATTTATTGATTCTATAAATCTATCCATACTGGATTTTAAATAAAGAATTGATTGATTCAGCTCGATTAGACGGACAATCTATAAATCTATCCATACTGGATTTTAAATGAAAATCACGATGTTTATCGTCTTCAAAATCGTCAACTATAAATCTATCCATACTGGATTTTAAATTTAAATGCCCTTGTATGCGTTTTTATAGTCTATTAGCTATAAATCTATCCATACTGGATTTTAAATATAGAGCGATTGCTTACAATTCTTTGTGTTTTCCTTCTATAAATCTATCCATACTGGATTTTAAATGCAAATGTAAAAGTCCGCTTTTTGTACTTTTGCGGCTATAAATCTATCCATACTGGATTTTAAATTACTTCTGTTGATTGGTCAGAAATTTTTGACATCACTATAAATCTATCCATACTGGATTTTAAATAGGCAAAATCAACTCAAACATTGCTATTAAGAAGAGCTATAAATCTATCCATACTGGATTTTAAATACATTTGCAGAAAGCACGCCTACAAAGCAGGCAAGAGCTATAAATCTATCCATACTGGATTTTAAATAACTTTGAGTTGGATAACATGAAACTTAAAAGGACTGCTATAAATCTATCCATACTGGATTTTAAATTCATTGGGATTTGAGAATTTTTCAAACACGCAAGGCCTATAAATCTATCCATACTGGATTTTAAATAAGCTGATTGATATAGACAACACCGTAAGGCTTTTGCTATAAATCTATCCATACTGGATTTTAAATTATACTACTGTTAAAGGTATTTTTAGTCGGGGACTACTATAAATCTATCCATACTGGATTTTAAATCAAACTCAACCTGCAATCCGTCAATTACTTTGTCCTCTATAAATCTATCCATACTGGATTTTAAATGCGAGCTGTAACATAGATTTTGTGAGCGTAATCGTCTATAAATCTATCCATACTGGATTTTAAATAAAAATTTTCGTTGGTTTTGGAGTGAAGATAAGAAACTATAAATCTATCCATACTGGATTTTAAATAACAACTCATTGATAATATGCTTAAATCTGATTATCTATAAATCTATCCATACTGGATTTTAAATATAGTTATGGTTATTCTCTTCGTACTGACAACACTCTATAAATCTATCCATACTGGATTTTAAATCTGATGAATTATCTTCTATTTCTGTACCTGATGATCTATAAATCTATCCATACTGGATTTTAAATAGCAACTCAAGAGATAGAAATCATTAAAGTCGCTCGGCTATAAATCTATCCATACTGGATTTTAAATTTTAATAATATTTTTTGAATAACTCTTCATCAGTCCTATAAATCTATCCATACTGGATTTTAAATATCATCATAACTTAAATATTTTTGATATTGCGGGAACTATAAATCTATCCATACTGGATTTTAAATAAAATCATCATATTCCTTTTTCGGCACTGACATAACTATAAATCTATCCATATTGGATTTTAAATCCTTTTAAAAGCGTTTTAGAATAATCGTAATCATCCTATAAATCTATCCATACTGGATTTTAAATTGTTGACTTAATAACAATTGATATTTAGGATTTAACTATAAATCTATCCATACTGGATTTTAAATGATGTTCAAGAAATAATTGAATACAACGCACATCCTATAAATCTATCCATACTGGATTTTAAATTCGTTAAATTCAACCTCGGCATATGCTTTAGTACGCTATAAATCTATCCATACTGGATTTTAAATAGGATTACACATAGCCAATTCAAAAATCGTTGCCTTCTATAAATCTATCCATACTGGATTTTAAATTAAAATGATACTTAGTCAAGTAATACATCTATATGCACTATAAATCTATCCATACTGGATTTTAAATTTTGAATATGTAAAATTAAAGAAGATTATTGATGACTATAAATCTATCCATACTGGATTTTAAATAGGCATAGACTTTGAGGTTCAACACAGTCACACAACTATAAATCTATCCATACTGGATTTTAAATACAACAGCCATAATAGCAAATGTAATAACAGTTATACTATAAATCTATCCATACTGGATTTTAAATAAAAAAGAGTAACTGCAAAATCAACTAAAGATTCAACTATAAATCTATCCATACTGGATTTTAAATCTTTTATCAGTAAATTCCATTCTTTTAATACCAACCTATAAATCTATCCATACTGGATTTTAAATATCAATGCATAATTGTCTTAATGCTTGCATTGTCAATCTATAAATCTATCCATACTGGATTTTAAATACAACTATCAATAAGACACATTATTCTGTAATAACTATAAATCTATCCATACTGGATTTTAAATTTCTGATACCACTCGCCTGGTTTACCTTTTATCACTATAAATCTATCCATACTGGATTTTAAATAATGAAAATTACTTCAATAATTAAATTGTAATTCTCTATAAATCTATCCATACTGGATTTTAAATCTCCATACGGTCTTTGCGGTCAAATTGACGGGCATTCTATAAATCTATCCATACTGGATTTTAAATTTAGTAACAGCAACAACTACACCGAAAATTGCGAGCTATAAATCTATCCATACTGGATTTTAAATGCCAAAGTGCTCATTACAGCGTCTTTGAATTGACACCTATAAATCTATCCATACTGGATTTTAAATTCAAAAGAATGGGATGGAAAGTCATATCGAAAATGTCTATAAATCTATCCATACTGGATTTTAAATGATTTTAGTTGTTCTGCTTTAGACAAAAATTCCTCCTATAAATCTATCCATACTGGATTTTAAATGTAAAAAGATATAGATACTTGCAAGCAAGACCTTTTGCTATAAATCTATCCATACTGGATTTTAAATAAGGGTTGTGGTTTTAGTGTTGATGATATTGTAATGCTATAAATCTATCCATACTGGATTTTAAATATTGAATGTTACATCAAAAAGAATAAAAAGGAGAAGTCTATAAATCTATCCATACTGGATTTTAAATTTATGATGCTAACGGTAAAATCTGCCCGGGGTTTTGCTATAAATCTATCCATACTGGATTTTAAATAACACTGTAAAATCAGAATTTATAAACTTTAATATCTATAAATCTATCCATACTGGATTTTAAATTTTATTACTGTCCGTATCAGATGGTTTTACATAACGACTATAAATCTATCCATACTGGATTTTAAATAAGCGTTTTGCGATTTCTGCTTGTGTCAAGTCTTTACTATAAATCTATCCATACTGGATTTTAAATAAACCGAGTGATTATTCTAGAATTGACTCAATAAATCTATAAATCTATCCATACTGGATTTTAAATCAGGCTACAATAATTAAGTGGGACGGTGCAACAGGCTATAAATCTATCCATACTGGATTTTAAATTATGTAGCCTCAGAACGATATTATAACAAGAAATATGCTATAAATCTATCCATACTGGATTTTAAATTTGCGATGAAAGAGGATATAGTAAACAAAGACTATGCCTATAAATCTATCCATACTGGATTTTAAATAGGGAAAAGTCATTGATGCCGTACAGGTCGAGTTTAGCTATAAATCTATCCATACTGGATTTTAAATTTGAAGTTAAAGTTTGCAAGATAATCGCAATTTGCCTATAAATCTATCCATACTGGATTTTAAATGAACGGTGCAAGCGTACTCTTCAAGAATGCGGTTACTATAAATCTATCCATACTGGATTTTAAATAAACTTGTTATCAAAGGCACAGAAATTGAGGTCAACCTATAAATCTATCCATACTGGATTTTAAATCACGGAAACAATTAAGCCGAAATAATAGCTTGAAAACCTATAAATCTATCCATACTGGATTTTAAATATTCAGATACTATGTGTCTTGGGAAACGGAAGACGCTATAAATCTATCCATACTGGATTTTAAATAAAGCAAATGATAGCTTTAAGTCGCCGAGCAACTCAACTATAAATCTATCCATACTGGATTTTAAATTTTAAAATAAAAAGAGAAGTCACGACATCAATTCATCTATAAATCTATCCATACTGGATTTTAAATTTCAATCAGTTTAACTCCCTGTTGATATGTAAGCCCTATAAATCTATCCATACTGGATTTTAAATTATGTGCCCTTTGATACAGGTTATCTTAAAAAAAGCTATAAATCTATCCATACTGGATTTTAAATACATTGTCCGAGCAAAGCTCGTTAATTGCAGTATGCTATAAATCTATCCATACTGGATTTTAAATTTTCAAAGCGCTCCATTTCAAGTGCGTCTGCAACATCTATAAATCTATCCATACTGGATTTTAAATATAGAATCGTAGACAATGCTTGTAACTTGCAGATTGAGCTATAAATCTATCCATACTGGATTTTAAATTAGAATTAGTTTCTTTGCCCTCATAGCTTGTAGTGCTATAAATCTATCCATACTGGATTTTAAATTTTTTGAGTTTAGGGTCAAGCAAGTCATTGAGCGACCTATAAATCTATCCATACTGGATTTTAAATGACTTAAAAATTGAAGATTACAAAGACGGTTTAAACTATAAATCTATCCATACTGGATTTTAAATATTTATAGCGTTTATTTTAATTCAAAACCTAAGGTCTATAAATCTATCCATACTGGATTTTAAATAACAATTTAGACTGCTCATCTGCAAGTTGATTTGACTATAAATCTATCCATACTGGATTTTAAATAACACTGTTAATATTGAAAAGTGTATTAATATTTCCTATAAATCTATCCATACTGGATTTTAAATAGAGTAAGGTCATTGTAGTTGATGTAACACGAGTTCTATAAATCTATCCATACTGGATTTTAAATTCAATTACAACAAATTCAATCCTGAAAAGGACGGCTCTATAAATCTATCCATACTGGATTTTAAATTTTTCAAGTGAGTTGAAAAATTCTTCTGCGGAATACTATAAATCTATCCATACTGGATTTTAAATTTTGCATAAGAAACGCCCTTAGCACCTTTGGATACACTATAAATCTATCCATACTGGATTTTAAATAATCGTATTGGTGTTGTAAAAATGAATAAACATAATACTATAAATCTATCCATACTGGATTTTAAATCCTTAGCTTATATTTTTTTACAAAGTTCTTAAAAGCTATAAATCTATCCATACTGGATTTTAAATAAATTTTTTTATTACAAATATCTTGATTTGCTTAATCTATAAATCTATCCATACTGGATTTTAAATGTTAGCGGAGGGGGGTTAAGTCGGATTTTTAGTCCGCTATAAATCTATCCATACTGGATTTTAAATGCTTATCTCTTTGCACTTTTCTTCGAGAGTATCAACCTATAAATCTATCCATACTGGATTTTAAATCGATACATAGGCGGCATACAACATACTTGCCTGTACTATAAATCTATCCATACTGGATTTTAAATCAAAAAAGACTATCAGTCATTTGTTCAGACTGACAGCTATAAATCTATCCATACTGGATTTTAAATGACTATCCACGATTGAAAGGGTGATTTTATGATAATCTATAAATCTATCCATACTGGATTTTAAATTCTTCATCTGATTCTAATATTTCTCGTGCTCCTTTCTATAAATCTATCCATACTGGATTTTAAATTTTCAGGGTGCTTTACAAAATAATTGTTTACAGGCCTATAAATCTATCCATACTGGATTTTAAATATCTAAGAGGTGAGGGCGAAGAAAG
>ERZ831979.1730-NODE-1730-length-17708-cov-3.464794_pt1 | contig 17708 bp, 16 predicted proteins | sample MGYA00519952_ERZ831979 | MGnify/ENA primary metagenome ERZ831979 (study PRJEB31850, sample SAMEA3708723) | human gut metagenome | biome: human gut; feature: human-associated habitat; material: faeces | place: China | collected 2014 ...
GGCTATAACACGAACGGCCCTTTTCTTTTGCATCATTTTCAGAATCTTCCTTTAATTCTTAATACCGAGTATTTTTTCCATATCGTCGCTTATCTTATCGGTAACAGTCTTAGCCTCATCGCGCGTGTTGCCTACTGCCGTAATATAAATCTTTATCTTCGGTTCTGTTCCCGACGGGCGAACTATTACGCTGTTGCCGCCCTCAAGGGTGTATGCAAGCACATTTGATTTCGGCAGAGTAATCTTAGCCTTCTCGCCTGTCTTAAGATTTGTCTCGATGCTTGCCTCATAATCCGAAGATGTTATGACATCCATACCCGCAATATTTTTAAGGCCGTCAGCGCGAAGTGAATCCATCATTTCAGCCATCTTTTTCATTCCCGCGGCACCTTCAAAGCCGAAATTGAGAAGAGTATTAAGATAAAGGCCGTACTTCTTGTATATGCTCTGCATAAAGTCATAAAGACTCATACCTTTAAGCTTATAGTAAGATGCCATTTCGCATACAAGCATCGAAGCTACAACGGCATCCTTATCTCTTGCATGTGAGCCGCGGAGATAGCCGTAGGATTCTTCCATACCGACTACAAAACGGTCAACCTCATTTTTACTTTCAAGCTTTGTAACAAGCTCTCCTATATATTTAAATCCGGTAAGCAAGTTTGCCGTAGTTGCGCCGTGGGCAGCAGCAATGGCCGAGATAAGCGGAGAAGTAACTATTGTTTTAACAACGACAGGAGCTTTCGGAAGTTTGTTTTGCTCAGTAAGAGTTTCAAGCAAATATTCTGTAAACATTGCTCCCACTTCATTACCTGTCATAAGCTTATATTCGCCGTCGTCAAGCACAGCAATGCCGAGTCTGTCGCAATCGGGATCGGTTGCAACAAGAAGGTCTGCCTTTTTTGTTTTTGAAAGATTTATTGCACACTCAAAGGCCTGTTTGATTTCGGGATTGGGATACGGGCAGGTCGGGAAGTTTCCGTCCGGAAGTTCCTGCTCTTTTACAACATAGACATTTTCAAATCCAAGTTCTTTTAACACACGGCGCACCGGGAGATTTCCGGTTCCATGTAATGGTGTGTATACAATCTTGATGTCTTTTGCCATCTCTTTGATGATTTCCGGATGGATGGACTGTTTTTTCAGCTCTTCCATGTAACGGTCATCGATTTCTTTTCCGATCGTCACAAATAGTCCGGCTTTCACAGCATCCTCTTTTGCCATGGTCTTAACCTGTGTAAAAGATGTTACTTTTGCTACTTCTGCAAGGATATTTTTATCATGAGGCGGTGTAATCTGCGCACCATCCTCCCAGTAAACTTTGTATCCATTATATTCTCTTGGGTTATGGCTTGCTGTGATCACAATTCCTGAAACACAGCCAAGTTCGCGGACTGCAAAGGAAAGTTCCGGTGTCGGGCGAAGACTGTCAAACACATAAGCCCTGATTCCATTTGCATTCAGACAGAGTGCTGCCTCCTCGGCAAATTCCGGTGACATAATTCTGGAATCGTGGGCGATGGCAACGCCTTTTTCCTGTCCGTTCTGGGAAATGATATAATTTGCAAGTCCCTGTGTCGCCTGTCTTACGGTGTAGATGTTCATACGGTTCGTTCCTGCCCCGATCACTCCGCGGAGTCCCCCGGTTCCAAACTCAAGCTGACGGTAGAAACGGTCCTCGATCTCTGCCTCATTGTCCCCGATTGCTTCTAATTCTGCTCTTGTTTCCTCTGAAAAATATGGGTTTGTACACCATTCTCTGTAGGTTTCCATGTAACTCATCGCAATTCTCCTATCTTCTTCCTGCTATTTTTGAAAGATTTTACCGCTCTCTCAAAAGGTTATTGAAATAATAACCTTATTTTTAGTAAATGTAAACTTGTTTTAGCTTATTTGTCTTAAAATCACTTCACACCATTCATCATCATAACGGCAGAGAGACCATTCAGATTTGAATAGACAAAACACAGCACGATCATTCCAATGACCGATACCGCCATGCCGATTCCAGATAAAATCATACCTGCCAGTGCCATTCCGTTTTTCTCCGGCTGCACCTTTCTCGAAAGTCTGCCACCGATCAGTCCAGCGATTCCAATACCAAGACCATATCCCATAAAGCCAGTCAAAATGGATATCATTCCGAGCGCAAGCGACAGAGCAGCATTTCGGTCTGCCTCCTCAAATGTATCAAACACCACGATATGATTTGCCTCCTGCTCCATCTCCAGAAGTTTTTTCGGACGAAGCAGCACAATGCACGGAATCAGTAAAACAGGAACGGCAATCAAATTAATGGCAGACATCTGATTGATCTGTTCCACCGTTGTTCCAACTCCAAAAATTCCGCTGCCCATCAGGCTTGCGAAATCGACCAGTGCATGAAAAGTGATCACTAACCAGATATTTCTTGACCGGGCATAAACCGCGCCAAAGATCACGCCCAGAAACGCTCCGTTGACCGCCTGTATCATCGCACTTGTCACGGTCACTCCCTGTGAAATATTTGTCAAATGTACCGCCCCAAACAATACACTGCTGAGAATGACCGCCCAGAGAATTCCTCTTTTTGTTTTGGAAAAACGTTCCAGAAACAGATTTAAGATCACACCGCGGAAAACAAGTTCTTCCGTCCATCCGATCAGAAACATGGTTGCCGCAAAGAACAGGATTTCCAATGCAGATACGACTTTTGTATCCGGTGTCATCATCTGCACATAAAGCTGTGCCGCCAGTTCCAGACAACAGTATCCTGTCAGGAATCCGCCAATATAAAGTCCATTGACAAATCCTTTTCCCTTTTCTTTCAATATTCCAACATAACCAAACAGACATAAAAACAGGAATGCAACCACCCCTGCCGCGAACTCTGCGATCATGCTGTTTCCATAACCCGGAAGTGAAACTGTATTGGCAAGGAAAAACGCTGCTACATCCATACTTCCAAGAAAAATCGCTACAATCAGTATCGCAACGAGTATCGTAACCACCTTCGGCATTCTCATAAGTTTCTTTTTCATGTTCTTCTCCCCTTTAATTGATTTTTCCATCAGCACCGATCGTAACGCCATCTGAAATCTGTGTCATATACTGATACAGCGCAGATGCACTGTTTGTATCCATCAGTTTTGTTGTGCCCCCTGCCGCATAAACCGGAAGTAATTCATAGGATGCGGTTCCATCGGATGAGACCTGTACTTTCACTGCAACCGTCTTATCAATGCTCTGTCCAAATACAAAGTTTCCAAGACTGTAAAAGACCGGTTTTCCACTGATATATGAGATTCCCTGTAAACAGTGTGTATGTGCTCCAAGAATCAGATCTGCCCCTGCAGTAAAACAATCCGTGGCAATCTTTGTCTGATAGTCCTGCGGATACGCATCGTATTCCACGCCCCAGTGGATATAGACCGACAGAAAATCACATTCGCTCCGCGCTTCTTTGATCAACTGCACCAATTTTGTATCATCATAGGCGGTCAGCATTCCCGGTGTCCGCTCTTCCACTTTCCAGTTTGATTCCGGCACCACGCGGGATGCCGCAAGAAATCCAAATTTTTTTCCATTTTTCTCGATTACCTGCAATTCATACGCCCGCTCTTTGGTCTCCCCGGCTCCTGCATACAAAATACCGGCTCCGTCCAGTGTCGTAAATGTATCGGACAACGCATCTCTTCCATAATCTAAGGTGTGATTGTTGGCGAGTGATACAATATCCACGCCCATCTCATTTAAAGCCTTCACATATTTCGGATCACAGCAAAACGTAAACTGTTTGTCCTCCATCGGCTCTCCACGGTTACTGAACGGGAACTCATTATTCACCATGAAAATATCTGCATCCTGCAGCTCCTGCAGCAGCTGCGGCTCGATCACTTTTTCAATGCCGCCCGCATCATAGTTGCTTTTAAAGGCGTTTGCAAACAGTACATCCCCTGCAAAAATCAGTGTCGTGTCATCTGCTATGTCCGCTTCTTCCTGTTCTGTGTCGTTTTGGATCCTGTTCTGCCCGTCTGCTGCTTCCGTCTCTTCTGATTCTTCCGCTTCCGGTATCTGAACCGGTTCCTCCGTGCTGCTGATATCCGTCTCGGACAGCACATCTTTCGCCGGCTCACCGCTCTGTCTTCCATGTGAAAAAATAATCAGTGTCACCATTGCAAGCATTGTCACAAGTGACAGTGCATATAAAACAATCCGTGTTCTTTTTCCCATTCCCCTGCTCCTGTTCTTCTTATTAAAATATACGAATTCTTGTATGTTTTTTCTTTTGTGTTCATCATATCATATTGTGATTAAAAAGACAAAGATTAGGAATTTTTTACCTGAAATGGAGGGGATACTAATGATAACAACAAGTGAACTTTTACAGTTAATGAGTTTGTTAATTAGTGTTGCCGGATTATTTTACCTCATCGGGAAAGATAATCACGGCAGAAAAAAATAACCGCCCCGGCCAAGGTTGCGGTTATTTTTACATAACACATATAATCTAGGCTAACCGTCTATCGGCAGCACCTTTTTATGTTTATATTATATCATAAAGACAAAAAATGTAAACCATCTATTTTTTATCTCTTTTACTGCTGTGTCAAAACAGAAATATCTCCTACTCCTGCAGTCAGTTCCACTTCTGCTCCGCCGTTGCTGCCGGTCTCATACTCCGCATCAAAAGCCCCTTTCGACCGCCCGTTCAACCGGATTTCTCCAAGTCCGGCAGACAGATCAAATGCATAGCTTTTCTCTGTTCCGGTAAGAGAGACATTGACATCGCCGGTTCCTGCCTCCACTTCCAGTTTGTTTGAAACGCTTCCGCTGAACACGGCATCTCCAACTCCTGCTTCGATAGACACTTTCGGGAACTGTCCATTCAGAATCGACACATCTCCTGTGCCAACTTCAAACACGGCTTTCTCGCTGGCTGAAATCTGGTTCACAGAAAGTTCTCCCACTCCAACAGACACATTTACTTTTCTTGCCGTAAACGCTTCGCTTTCCATGGAAACATCCCCGGCTCCCACTACAATGTCCAGTGTCAGATTTTCGCACTGTCTTGGCAGAACTACCGTAAAGGTCGGTCCTTTCTCAAAATGGTGGTGTCCGCTGTGATAGGATACCTTCAGATCGGAATCCTTCTGTTTTGTAGAAAGATAGTCCTGATACCCATTTTCCATTTTAATACTGATCTCATCCGCAGAATCCGACACTTCAAAAATAAGTTCATTTACCACATCCAGTTCCAGTTTCAGGGAAGCAGCTTCTGATGCCGGATAAGGTATAATGCAGCTTTCTGTTCCTGCCGGTTCACTCTTCAAATCCGTAAGATTCAGAATCCAGGAACCAAAACTCTCCACCGCCCTATTATCATCCATGAGCTCGTCATCCTCATCATCCCAGTCGTCATTATCCCAGTCGTCGTCGTCCCAATCATCATCGTCATCATAATCATCATCCCAATCATCATAATCATCATCCCAAAAATGATCCAAGATGCCATGTCCCTGATCATAAGCATAATAAACTCCATTGCCAATATGCCAGTTGCCAAAATCAAGCTCCCCGGCAAGTGCTTTTCGGTGGATGGTCGACCATCCGGCTCCCATCGCTGCGGCGATACCACAGAAAATAATTCCAAGTGCGGCTAAAATTCCCGTAATGATTAATATGATTTTTGTAAATTTCTTCATTACGCCTCACGCTCCTTTCTCTTCTCAAATGGCTTTTTGCAGAGTTTTACAATGCCTTTTACTGCCCATGGGACAAACCAGCCAAAGCACCATACCACAAGCCACACTGCAAGTACTCCAAGCGCAAGAACCAAAAGTCCACCGCCTAACAGTCCCAGACCTACTGCAACACCTTTTGTGAAAAGATATCCAATACCAACGCCGGCCAATACAAATCCAATGATCACTAACGCCGCCATCACTGCAACAATGCTGACTGCCACTGCAAACACACACGCGAGAATTGCTACAAGAATCGCCACCAAAACCGCTGCAACCGTGATCCAGACCGGGCTTGTCAAAACTGCGAGAATCACCCATAAAACTGTTTTTTCTGTTTTATTCTTCTGATTTTCCTTTTTCAGTTTCTCCATATCGATCTGGCCGGACGTATTCTGACTGCCATAAGTTCCTCCGGCATAAGCAGTATTTTTCTGATTATAACTGCCAGAACCATAGGTACTGCCTCCATATAAACTGTTCATATATGGATCATCCGTTCCTGTCTCTGTCTTCTGACCATTTCCAGATGTTTCTTCTGTATGTGCCTCAACTTTTTCACCGCGCACATCCGCCTCGTGTGTTTCCACATCAGCCGCTTCACTCACCCCAAGATCTTTCTTGATCACTTCCGCCACCTTCTCCGGCGACTCCAGTTCCTCTAAAATTGATGCCTCATTTCCAATTCCGGCATCCTCAAAATAACTTCTGTAAAACGTAAGTGCATCCGCTCTCTCTTCCTCTGAAATGTCCGAAAGCAGCTCCTCCAGACGTTTTAAAAATTCTTCTTTATTCATTCTTCTGACTCCTCTCCCGAAAATAATTCTGATATTTTCGAAGAATACGATTCCCATTCGCTGCGGTATTCTGCCAGCTTCTCTTCGCCGGTCTCCGTAATCTGGTAATATCTCCGGTTTCTTCCTCCGCATTCCCGGTCATACACGATCAGGTATCCATCCTTTTGCAGTCTACGCAAAACCGGATACAGTGTGGATTCTGAAACCTCAATCGCTTTCCGCACATCCTGCGTGATCTTATATCCGTAGGTTCCTTCTTCCTCCTTTGACACGACAGCAAGAACAATCGCATCCAAAAGGGCTGCGCCTGTATTAAATACCATGTACTCACTCCTTATTATTTTATTTGTAATATTATTTCTTGTTTAATACTATACATCATATAGTATTGTTCTGTCAATATTATTATATATTTAAAACTGGCATGGTCAATTTGTTTTAAACTGGATTTTTAATTCATGACAGTTTTTGTATATAGTAATCCCAACAACAATCCTGGGAATTGACACAAATACAAACCATAAAAAGGAGAATTTTATTTATGAAAACATCAACTACCACTACAGCACAGACTGCTGATTCAAAATCTTTATCAAACATCCGTTTTATCACGATCACGGCTCTTTTTATTGCCCTGACCTACGTATTCACTGCATTTATTAATATAAGACTTCCAATCACTGCAAACGGCGGATTGATCCATCTCGGAAACGTACCTCTTTTTATCTGCGCCATTATTTTTGGTAAGAAAAGTGGTGCGATCGCCGGCGGAGTCGGCATGGGACTCTTCGATCTGCTCTCCGGCTGGACTGCATGGGCTCCATTCACACTGATCATTGTCGGTCTGATGGGATATGCCGTAGGTGCCATTACAGAAAAACATCACGGTTTTGGCTGGAACGCACTTGCTATCGCAGTTGCATGTGTGATCAAAGTCGTTGGTTACTACATTGCAGAGGGCATCATTTACGGAAACTGGATCGCACCGGTTACTTCCATTCCTGGAAACCTTGTCCAGATCGGTGTTGCTGCTGTCATCGTTCTTTTAAGCGTCGGACAGCTTCAGAAAATCGTAAATAAAATGTTATAAGCTGTGTAACACCAATCTCATTTACAAAACAATCTATGATAAAGAAGGAAGTAATTATGTATAAAGTCATGACTCCTGGGCCAACCCAGGTAAAAGAAAATGTGCGTATGGCAAGAAGCCTCGTATGTACCAATCCTGATCTGGATGAAGATTTCGTAGAATTTTATAAGGAAACCTGCGAACTGATCAGCTCCCTGCTTGGCACGAAAAACGAAACCCTCATTTTGGATGGAGAAGGAATTTTAGGTTTGGAGGCTGCCTGCGCCTCCCTCACGGAACCGGGAGATAAAGTGCTCGTCATTGAGAACGGCGTGTACGGCGAAGGCTTTGCGGACTTTGTATCCATGTATGGTGGTGTGCCGGAATTTTATCATGCCGACCGCCTGAATGCTATTGACCCGGACGCTCTTTCTTCTTATTTAAAAGAACATCATGATTATAAATATGCAACCGTTGTTCACTGTGACACTCCAAGCGGTATGCTCAATCCGGTAGAGAAAATCTGTCCACTTTTAAAAGAATACGGCATTCTGACCGTTGTAGATTCCGTTTCCGGAATGTTCGGAAATCATATGGATGTGGATAAGTTCCAGATTGACCTTCTGTGCGGCGGTTCCCAGAAAGCGGTTTCCGCACCTCCGGGACTTACTTTTGTCACCATAAGTGATGTTGTGAAAGATGCCATGCATGAGCGTAAGACTCCGATCCGTTCCTTCTATGCAAGCCTTCTGGCTTTTGAGGGATATTACGAGAAAAAATGGTTTCCTTATACCATGCCGATCAGCGATATTTACGGCTTACGTGCTGCTTTTGACAATATCGCTTCCGATCCAGAGTTAGAAGAACGCACACACCGTATCGCCGAAGCAGCCAGACGCGCTTTGACAGAAGCCGGTTTAAAGCTTCACTTGGAAAGCGGTTTCTCCGATACCGTCACTGTGTTTGACATTCCGGCAGAGACCACCTGCGATGCAATTCTTTTCCACATGAAAAAAGAGCACAATATCATGCTTGCCGGATCTTTTGACGATCTTTCCGGCAAAGTGATCCGCATTGGGCACATGGGAAATAATGCAAACTTTGAAGATATGACCGCAACCATGTACGCTCTTTCCGAAACGCTTACTTTCCTCGGTGTGAACTTAAAAGGAGATCTTGTGGGATTATTCTTAAAATATTATCATTAGTTCCGGAAACAGGAACTAAAAATCGCCCTGATAATTGATATGTACCCCTTTCACTGGATGTCCAGTAAAAGGGGTACATATCATATCAGGGCGATTTATTGTCATTCTTTTATTTTCATATCCTACATCGTTACTCTGTCAATGCATGCTTTATAATTCCGATCCCGATCGGATATGGTCCTGTGTGCACTCCAATGGTTGCACCGATCTGATAAATACCAATCTCATCAATTCCAAGACGTTCTCTGACCAGATCCTTTAACATCTCTCGAAACTCCAATGCTTCGTTATAATCATATCCATAACCGATACAGAAGCTGTACTCTCCAGGTTTTGCATTGACTTCATCTAAATATTCCCTTGTCATATCCACAACTTTTTTCATGGATTTGAGACGATTTCTTGTAATGCCGGAATTAAAGATCTCACCTTCTTTTAACGTGATCAGAGGTTTTATTTTTAATGCGCTGGCTGCAATCCCGGCTAATTTTCCAATCCTTCCGCCATGTTTTAAATAGTCAATACTTCCGATCGTGAAAAAAATTCTTCCTGTCTCACGAATCGGCAGTAACGCATCTACAATCTGCTGATACTCTAAGCCCATATCGCGCAGTCTGCATGCCTCTAATACATATAAACCCTGCAGCACAGTATTGACCGTAGAGTCAATGACCGTGATCTGTGCATCCGGGTATTCCTCTAATATCATATCTTTTGCAGTTGTCGCAGACTGCAGGGAGCCACTGAATTTTTTTGTGATACAGATACAGATGACCGGCAGCTGCTCCTTCGCATATTTCTCGAACACCTCATAATAATCATGCACGGATGGCATGGATGTCTTAGGGAAAACGGTCGGGTGATCCACCATCTCCTGATAGAATTCCCTGACACCGACTTCTACCATTTCCTTCTGATACGTTTCACTGTCAAAGGACACGTAAAATGGAACAACCTCAATATCTTTTTCCTTTGTGAGTTCCTGTGAGAGATCCAGGGAACCATCACTGATGATCTGTACTTTTTTCTGCATCATAAATACCTCGTTTATTTACTACTGTCATCTGCAAAATAGCTTTATGACTTCTTATTCTTAGATATACGTTTTCCAACGTAGTTTTTAATACTACATTTCAAAACATTTTTATTATATCACAGGGTATTTAAGTTGTACATTACTTTTGCTATAATTTTCGAAAAATTTTATGATTACATTACTGTTCACTCGTATCTCGTTCCAGTAACATGATTCCTATTATCTACAGCTTGTGCTGATGGATTCAATTGCTACGGCTCCGCCGCGCACTACCTCAATAATCTTAAATTTCGATTTTAACAGTGCGATCAGCTCATTATTTCTATGGGCAGTCAGTTTGCATTCCAACAGGACACTGTCATTTCCGATATCGACCACCTGCACATTAAACACCTGTGCAATCTGGAATACTTCTTCTTTTTCCGCGGCATTCACGCGGAGAACCTTTGCAAACAGAATCTCTTTCATATGAATCGGCACATCTGTCAGATCAATGACTTTGATCACTTCAACCATACGGTTTAGCTGCTTTTTAATCTGTTCAAACGTGATGTCATCGCTGGTAACGCAGATGGTCATACGGGAAACCGTCTCGTCCTCTGTCGTTCCAACGGTCAAACTCTGTAAATTGTAAGACTTTCCGGAAAAAAGACCGGAAACCTTTGCCAGAACACCAACCTGATTTTCTACATATAGTGCAATCCATCTGTCTTTCATGATATTTTCCTCTCTCACCATATCTGTATCCGCCTATTTCAAAATCATCTCGCTCATCGGATTTCCGCCCTTTACCATCGGAAGCACGATCTCATCCGATGAGATCAGAAATTCAATGACTGTCGGTGCATCTTTGTAAGTTCTCGCTTTATCCAAAGCTACCTGAATGTCTTCTTCCCGCTCTACACGGATGCCATGCGCACCATAGCTTTCTGCAAGTGCAACAAAATCCGGTGTATATGGAGGGCATGCTTCATTTGGTCCCTTGCAGTTTGCCGGACAGCTTCTTCTCTTTCTTAAGCATACTGCAGAATAGCGTTTGCCATAAAAAAGCTGCTGCATCTGGCGGACCATGCCAAGATACTGATTATTGAGCAGGCAGATGATAACCGGTGTCCCCTGCACGATTGCTGTTGCCATCTCCTGAATATTCATCTGGAAACCACCATCACCGGTGACACAGACTACTTCCGTATTCCTGTTTCCAATCTTTGCACCGATCGCCGCTGGAAAACCGAATCCCATTGTTCCAAGCCCGCCGGAAGTGATCATCTGGCGTTTTTCGTCAATATCCAGATACTGCGTTGCCCACATCTGGTTCTGTCCTACATCCGTGACAAAAATTGCCTCGTCAAACGTATGGTTGATATGTTCCATGATCATCTGTGGTGTCATGCCGCGGTCTCTGCGCATCTCAAGTGGATTCTTCTCATTCCACGCCTTAATTCTCTCCTGCCATGCAGCCGTATCCTTTGCTTCTGCCCATTCCAGCAATTTTTCCAGGGCAAGTTTTGCATCCGATACGATTGGAACGTCTACCACAACATTTCTGGAAATGGAAGCAGTGTCCACGTCAATATGTACAATTTTTGCTTTTGGTGCAAATTCATTCAGATCTCCGGTAATACGGTCGTTAAATCTTGTTCCGATGGAAAATAAAACATCACACTCGCTGACTGCTTTATTGCTTGCATATTTTCCATGCATCCCTGTATTTCCGATATAAAGCGGATGCGTTGTGGCAATCGCACCCTTGCCCATAATGGTCGTCACAACCGGAACGTTCATTTTCTCTGCAAATTCTTTCAACAGCTCATTTGCTTTTGCAATATTGACACCGCCGCCAGCCAGGATCAATGGTTTCTTTGCTGACTTTAACAGTTTGTATGCTTTTTTCAACTGCCCGATATGCACGCTCTCATTCGGTTTGTATCCCCGGATCTGCACGCTATCCGGATATTCTGCCGGTCCGCTCGCCGTCTGGATATCCTTTGGAAGATCAATTAAGACCGGTCCCGGTTTTCCGGTGCTTGCAATGTGAAAGGCCATCTTAATGATCTTTCCTAAATCCTTGCGGTCTCTGACCGTCACGCCATACTTTGTAATACTTCTTGTCATTCCGACAATGTCAACTTCCTGAAAAGCATCGTTTCCGATCAGATTCAACGGCACCTGACCTGTGAAACAGACAAGCGGAATATTATCGTAATGTGCATCTGCAAGTCCTGTCATGATGTTCGTTGCACCGGGACCGCTGGTCACCAGGCAGACACCCACTTTTCCTGTCGATTTTGCATATCCCTCTGCCTCATGTAAAAGTCCCTGCTCATGTCTTGGTAAGACAATTTCAATCTCATCCTGTTTATATAATTCATCAAAAAGATCCGTCACCGTTCCACCCGGATAACCGAAAATTGTATCGACACCCTCTTCCTGTAATGCCTTGACAAATAATTTTCTACCTGTAATATCCATCTTTCTGTCTTACCCTTTCCATTTATACTTCAAAATAATCTGTGCTTTCATAAAATGATACTTTCTGCTGAATATGTATCTTTTTTCCTCTGACTAACCGATATACCCTAATGTTTTGAGTAAAAAAATCCATCCGGTCAACGTAAACGCCGCCATCAATGTCGTTGTTACAATAACGCTCGCCGTCAGCACTTCATCATTGTTCATGCTCTTTGCCATAATATAACAGCTCGGCGTGGTCGGGGATGCCAGCATGATCAGAATTGCGATCATCTTTTCCCCGGAAAATCCCATCCAGGCAGCAACCGGCAGAAAAACAAGTGGCTGAAGCACCAGTTTGATCATGGACGCCGCCATGGTCGGTGCGATCTTCGCCAGCGCTTTTCTTCCCTCAAATCCTGCTCCGATGGTGATCAGTGCCAAAGGGGTTGCCATCTGCGCCACGTTGCTGACCGTCTTATTTACCAGCGTCGGGAACTGGATCCCAAGCAGTCCCACGATCAGTCCTGCCAGGATACTTAAAATGATCGGATTCTTACATATATTGATTCCCGCCTGTCGAATCTTTGCTTTCTTGTCAATCCCTGTGCTGTCATTTGCCTCAAATGTCAGCACGATCACGGAAAAAATATTATAGAGCGGCACTGCACTGACGATCATCAGCGGTCCCATTGCAGAGGAACCATAGATATTCTGGATAAAAGCCAGCCCCATAACCGCCGCACTTCCGCGGAAAGACGACTGTACAAATGCCCCGCGGATCGTTTTATCCCGCACCAGAAGCTTTGCTGTACCCCATACCACCCAGAAACAGATGGTACTCACGATCGCACAGAAAAGCACATATTTAATATCAAATACTGCTTTAATATCAACGCCTGCAATGTCCTTAAACAGCATAAACGGAAGCGTGACCTTGAAATTGAACTTATTTGCCACTGTGACAAAGTTATCATTCAGCATTCCGATCTGCTTTAAAATGTATCCGATCACCATGACCAGAAAAATAGGCATTGTCACGTTGATACTATAGATAAAATTTTCCATTTTTTCTTTTTCCTATCCGGAAACTCCTCATTCAAGTAAAGGTAAAACCCAGCAGTCTCTCTGTCTGGGTTTTAGCAATTATAAATCAATTTTCATCTTTTTGGTATGATATATTTTAACAACTTTATTGATATTATTTAATCTTCTCGTATTTGTAAAAATAATATTCCAGATCGAAATACGTCTGTTCCTCACTGTCCTGCGTGATTTTCCACTCCGGCATCTCATCGAGATTCGGGAAATAGGCATCTGCCTCAAATGCATAGTCGATCTTTGTGATATGCGCCACATCACAGTCATCGAGAAGCTGTTTATAAATGGTCTCTCCACCGATCACATAAATATCCTCACTTGGATATTTCTTTAACTCTTCCCGCAATTCTTCCATCGAATGAACGATAATGGCATCTCCCGCCTTAAAATTTTTATCATGCGTCAGCACGATGTTCACTCTTTTTTTGAGAGGCTGTCCGTTTGGAAAACTCTCCAACGTTTTTCTTCCCATGACGACCACTTTCCCGGTTGTCGTCTCACGGAAAAACTTCATGTCTGCCGGAATACTCACCAGCAGTTTATTCTTACATCCGATTGCCCAGTTTTTATCTACAGCTGCGATTAAATTCATATTTCCTCCAACTTTTCACTCTGTATCACTTGTCAGTGCCGTATTATTTTATCCTGTCTTTTATCCTCTCATAAAATATTCCAGTCAGGCTTACACTGCGATTGGAATATTTTTGATCTGTGGTCCCGTCACATAATCTTCAATGGTAATATCCTTTGTTGTAAACTGATAAAAATCTTTGATCTCCGGGTTTAATGTGAATTTTGGTGCCGGGTGCTGCTCTCTCCCGATCAGTTCCTTAATGATCGGTATATGACGGTCATAAATGTGCGCATCCGCAATCACATGTACCAGCTCGCCGACCTGCATATCACACACCTGTGCCAACATATGCATTAATACCGCATACTGACACACATTCCAGTTATTTGCCGCTAACACATCCTGGGAACGCTGATTCAAAATAGCATTCAATGTCAGCTTTTCATCTCCCTCTTTGTGTGTCACGTTAAATGTCATACTGTAGGCACACGGATATAAATTCATTTCATGAAGATCCTGGTGCACATAAATATTCGTCATAATGCGGCGGCTGAATGGATTGTTTTTCAAATCATAAATCACGCGGTCCACCTGATCCATCATGCCTTCTTTATACTGATGTTTTACCCCTAACTGGTATCCATATGCTTTTCCAATGGAACCATCTTCGTCTGCCCATTCATCCCATACGGTACTGTTTAAATCATGGATGTTATTTGATTTTCTCTGCCAGATCCAAAGCATCTCTTCCGTACATGTTTTGATGGCAGTTTTTCTTAATGTAATTGCCGGAAACTCTTTTGAGAGATCGTAACGGTTGACCACACCGAATTTTTTGATCGTGTAGGCACTCGTTCCATCTTCCCAGTGCGGGCGGACTTTCTCACCCTCTGTGCTTGTCCCGTTCTCTAAAATATCTTTACACATATTTACAAAAATTTTGTCTGCAAGACTCATCTTTTTCTATCCCCATCTTTCTATCATTTTGCACATTTGAAAATCTCATTCTTTCGTACCTTTGCAGTAAAATGCCCATGTACGATCCGAACAGTACTATTCTATCCAATTTTCGTATAAAGTGCAAGAAATAACATCCCGACTGTTATTCGAATATTTTATGACTACGATATATTTTTATCATAAAGTTCATTTCTGTTTCTACCAAATTTCATTGATTTTTCCAGTAAAATGCAGTATAGTGAAGAAAGTTTAAGAAGTTAGGAGATTGATTATGAGTCAGGCAAAAGTAGACCGTTATAAAGAAGAAAAAAAGAATCGTAAGAAAATTATGGCAAAGGAAAAGAGAATGCGTATCGCTGGTTATATCGTTGGCTGCCTTGTCGCTGTTGGTATCATCGGCTGGGCCGGTTACTCCGGATACAGTGCTTATGAAGCAAGCAAACCTATGGAAACCATTTATGCAAATCTTGATTCCGTTACAGACTATATGAGTTCTTTAAATGCGGAATAAAAGTTACTGGAACGAGGTACGAGTGAACAGTAACGGTTAAAATAAATCAATAAAACAGATTAAAAATCGACTATTGACTTTACCACATCATAGTGCTATTTTGTTATTCAAACAGAGAACAAAATGCAACGAACAGAACAAGGTTATCTGAGAAACCTGTATCACAGAGAGCTGCCGGCTGGTGTAAGGCAGTATACAGCTTCAGGAACTATCCTCTGCGAGCAGTGCACTGAATTTTCATAGTAAGTGTCACCGGTATTCTACCGTTATTTAGAAGCTTATTGTTGTAGGCATCTGCCCACAAAGATAAGACAGAGAGGTCGTATTTTACGGCAAACAAAGTGGTAACGCGGAAGCTTAAGCCTTCGTCTTTGAGATATGAATATATCCGGAGATGAAGGCTTTTTTTCATGCCAGCAGACTGTGCGCAGGATGTGAATCCCATTGTTTCCACTTTGCACAATGTATTTTGTTCCCAGAAAAAAATACATTTTCAGAAAGGAGCCGCCTTAAGGCGGAAAAAAGTTATGAATGGTTTAGTTATTGTTTTGATTGGTATCGTTGCACTTGGCGCTGGCTACCTCTTCTACGGACGCTGGCTTGCAAAGAAATGGGGAATCGACCCAAATGCAAAAACCCCTGCTTACACACATGAGGATGGCGAAGATTATGTTCCCTCCTCCAAATTTACCGTATTCTCACATCAGTTTTCTTCCATCGCAGGTGCAGGTCCTGTCACAGGTCCGATCCTTGCATCTGTTTTTGGATGGGTTCCGGTATTGCTCTGGCTCATCATCGGCGGACTTTTCTTCGGTGCTGTACAGGACTTCGGTGCTTTATATGCATCCGTAAAAAATGAAGGTAAATCTATGGGTATGATCATTGAGAAGTACATCGGTAAAACAGGCCGGAAACTTTTCATGTTATTCTGTTGGCTTTTTACTTTATTAGTGATCGCAGCATTTACGGATATGGTTGCCGGAACATTTGTTGGAACCGGAGTTGAAGGTATGACAGATGCAACCTCTTACGCCAATTCCGCTGCCGCTTCCATTTCCATGTTATTTATCGTTGTCGCTGTTATTTTTGGTATCATCCAGAAACATGTCGGAAAAATGAATGAAGTCGTGAAAGCAGTTGTTGCTATCGCTCTTTTGGTCGTTATGTTTGCAGTCGGTATGAAATTCCCAATCTGCACGACCAAAACTGCATGGATCTACATCGTAATGGCTTACCTGTTCTTAGCATCTGTTATGCCAATGTGGCTTTTAATGCAGCCTAGAGATTACATGACAACATTCATGTTACTCGGTATGATCATCGGTGCAGTTGTCGGTGTCGTTGTTGCACATCCGACCATGCAGTTAAATGCTTTCAGCGGATTTAATGTAGGCGGAAGCAGTTTGTTCCCTACTTTATTTGTTACGATCGCCTGCGGTGCCGTCTCCGGTTTCCACAGCCTTGTATCTTCCGGAACATCCTCAAAAACGATCAGCAATGAAAAAGATATGCCAATGGTTGGCTACGGTGCAATGGTCGTAGAATCCTTACTTGGTATCGTATCCTTAGTCGTTGTCGGTGCTGTTGCCGTCAACGGAACAAAACCGGACGGAACACCTTTCTCTATCTTTTCTTCCGGTGTTGCAGGTTTCCTTGAAAAACTTGGTGTCCCTGTCTCCGTTGCAACTGTATTTATGACTATGTGTGTATCTGCACTTGCACTTACATCACTTGACTCCGTTGCAAGGATCGGACGTATGTCTTTTCAGGAATTGTTCTACGGAGATTCCACCGATCCTGCAACTATGACACCGATTCAGCGTGTACTGACAAATAAATATTTTGCAACTGTGATCACACTGTTTTTTGGATATTTACTGACACTCGGCGGATACAGCAACGTATGGCCATTGTTCGGCTCTGCAAACCAGTTACTTGCAGCACTTGTATTAATCGCCTTAGCTGTTTTCTTAAAAACAACTGGACGTACCGGATGGACACTTTACATCCCAATGTTTGTTATGCTGGCAGTTACATTCACTGCCCTGATCCAGAAAACGATTGCACTTGTCAGCAACTTCATGAGCGGTAACGCAACACTTCTTGTAGACGGACTTCAATTTGTTGTTGCCGTACTTCTTATGGTACTCGGTGTTATGGTTGCATTCAGTTGTCTGAAGAAGCTCTTTGGGAAGAAGGCTGCGGCTTAACCGGAGTTTCACTAGCGTAGTGTCGCAGATTTTGTGGTGCTTTCTCAGGATGTGAAGGGCAGATATAA
>ERZ831979.1731-NODE-1731-length-17650-cov-223.223075_pt1 | contig 17650 bp, 18 predicted proteins | sample MGYA00519952_ERZ831979 | MGnify/ENA primary metagenome ERZ831979 (study PRJEB31850, sample SAMEA3708723) | human gut metagenome | biome: human gut; feature: human-associated habitat; material: faeces | place: China | collected 2014 ...
TATCACAATAACAGTTATCACAGTTTCTCGAAACACTTTTCTTTTTCTCATTCCAGAACTAACTATATATATTATATATTTATAATAATAATATATATAGTTAAATTCTATTTAACATTTTCCTTCCCTTCAGATACCCCTCCGTAAAAACTGTGATAACTGTTATTGTGATAGCTGTGATCACTCTTGATGCACTAAAACAGTGCATCAAGGTTGAGGATAAAATCCACAAATCACCGAATGAAAGTTCCACAAATCACCGAATAAAAGTTCTACAAATCACCGATTTCTTTAAAAAGATTCCTGATTTTCAGTTTCTTCTCGTAAAAATCAGTTATCTTTGTAGGCGAAATGGCATTAGCCTTAGTTCCTATCGTAATCTAATGTATATTCGCCATGGTATGAGCTTTGTAATCAGCGAATTACAATTTGGCAACAAGTTGTTGCCAAATTAGACGATGTAAATATGCAACAACTTGTTGCACAATTACAAGAAGGATTTGGGCAACAACCTGTTGCCCAAATAAACGAGGACGTTTTCCTACCTGTCTGGCATCTCGGAGCAAGAGTGGTTTGCGCATGGAATCGTCTTTCCAAGCGATGAACTCTTTGTCGATATTTCTACTGATGTATTCTTGCATCTTTTTAATTATTTGATTATCAGCTGTAAAAATAATAGTAATGTCGAAATCCGACAAATAATCAGGGATCACTTAAATAAATTCTCCATTGTAACCTCTTTCTGCACAATTCCACTATGCTTGCCATACGCCACACCATAAGTGGTAATCATCGTAAGATGAACAGACTGTTTGGGCGACAAAGTGCTCTTCAATGCCTCTATGCGATGGCGCAAACGCATTTCTTCATCCTTACTTATATGATAAGGAGCACTGGCAAACTTCATCTCGCATAGATTGACCACGTTGTCATCCCTAAGAATCAACAAGTCAATCTGCACGCCTTCTTGTTCATCATCTCCCTTCACACTCCAGGCAGAAACAGAAGATTTGACGCCAGCAATCTGAAGAGCACGCTTGATTTGCTCTATATGTTGCCAACAAACCTCCTCAAAAGCCACCCCATGCCAAGCCTTCAGAATGTCTGAAGTCATGTTATCATTGGCAAATCCTGCATCACATGCATTAGCTTTCACATATTTCAGCCAAAAGAGGCAGAAATTATCCATCAACTTATAGCATTCCACACTCTTCGCCTTACCATAAGGATGATATCTCTTAATAAAATCACTCTCCACCAAAGCTGCAAGCGTATTCGTTAATCCACCACCCAAAGGAATACCGGTGGCTTTACTGATTTCCTCACGGGTAAAACCGGCATGACGAGTAGCCAACAGCCTGACTACCTTCTTGCTATCCTCTGGATTATTGAAGATGGCAGCAAAAAGCCGGTTGAACTCGTCACGCAAACGGGGCTTACTGCCAAACAGAATCTTGTCCACATTCTGCTCGAAGCTCAATCCTTTCTGGAAATAGCTTATATAATAAGGTATGCCTCCAAACACCATATAACTTTGCAAGATATCATATTGGCTCATTTGGATTTGATTATGCTCAAAATACTCTTCACACTCTCGCAAGGTAAAAGGAGACAGTTTGATTTCCGCAGTCAATCTGCCATAAAGTCCACCTTTGTTTCTCGACAAATTGCTAAGAATCCATGAGGTAGCACTGCCACAAACGATCAGCATGATGTTATCTCTGCCACTGCACCATCCATTCCAAAAGTTCTCGAAAGCAGGAAGAAAGCCAGACCTAGGCGTATCCATCCATGGCAGTTCATCTATAAAGACAACCTGTCGCTCACCTGTATCCAAGTGCTGCAACAACTGTTCCAGCTGGAAGAATGCCTCCAGCCAGGACTTAGGTTGTTTATATCCCTCAAGTCCTTGATTTAGAAGCGCATAATAGAAGCTCTCCAGTTGAACCTTCATCCGACTTTTGTCACTATCTTGGTCAACTGGCGAAACCCCTGTATGCTGAAAGGTAATGCGACCCTTCAGTGCCTGCTTGATAAGAAACGTCTTGCCCACACGTCGTCTGCCATATACGGCGACAAACTCTGGTCGGTCACTGTAATACAACTTGTTTAATTCTGCAATTTCCTCTTTTCTTCCTACTATCATAGTCTCAAAACTTATTATATTCTGCCGCAAAAGTACAAAAAATATAGTTTGCGGCAAAATATAATATACTATATTCTGCCGCAATTATGCTTTTTTAGCGATTTGCGGCAGAATATAACGTTCCCCTCGTTAATCCTTAGCAAGGAGACCATTGTCTATAGAAGGTTGGTAAAACTACTACAATATTATAGAAGATTTGCGTATTTTCTAATATTTCTACTAAAAAGATTTGCGTATTTTCTGAGATTTTTGGCAGTGCCTCAAATCTGGGTACCAGTTGCACTTCGTCAAGAAGGATATAGTACAGGTCGTCGTCTATCATCTTGGCTTTGATGTGTCTGTAGAGAGTAAGTGGCTCCCTAAGTTCTGAATTTTCGATATCATCGAGTGCTATCTGGATGATATCTTACGAAGATTTTTTGGCAATATTGCCACTTTTTCTCCGTAAGCGAAAAGGCAGTTCCTTAAAAAAATGCACGAACTGGGGCGGTAACTCATTTTTTAAGGACTTAGAATCTACATATTTCTGCTAAAATAATAAAATATTCAATAGCAAATTAATTATTTTCAACTTTTTATTGTATTTTTGTCCCTATATTATAATATTGCATTATCGGAAGATGAAAATGAATGATATACAGAAGCGTGAGGATGCTCTCTTTGAGCACATCTCTAAATTGATTGAAAAATCTCGGAAACAAGCAAAGACTGCTATTAATACAGCAATGGTATATACCTATTATGGAATAGGAAAATTCATTGTTGAGGATGAGCAGAATGGATATGAGCGTGCCGCATACGGAAAGAAAGTGCTTAAGCAACTTTCTGAACAACTCTGTGCTGAATATGGAAACGGATGGACTGTTGATACCTTAAAAAGATGCAGATTTTTCTATAAGGCATATAGTCCATATCAAATTGGGGCAACACCGTTGCCCCAATTGAATGAAGTCCCTAAATTCCAACTTTCATGGTCGCATTATCTTATTCTAATGCGCATTGAGCGAGTTGAGGAACGCCGCTTTTATGAAATTGAAGCGACACAACAAGATTGGAGCGTGCGAGAACTGAGCCGACAAGTGGGGAGTTGCCTGTATGAGCGTTTGGTATTAAGCCGTAACAAGGAAGAAGTAATGCGACTTTCTAAAGAGGGGCAAACTGTAGAAAAGTCATCTGATGTAATAAAGAATCCTCTGACATTGGAATTCTTAGGATTAAATCCAGATACAGCATATTCTGAATCGAAGTTAGAAAATGCTATTATTAATAAAATGCAACAGTTCTTGCTCGAATTAGGCAAGGGATTTCTTTTTGAGGCAAGGCAAAAGAGGTTTACTTTTGACGAGCAACATTTCTTTGTTGATTTGGTGTTCTACAACCGCCTGCTGCAATGTTATGTACTCATTGACCTAAAGATGGGCAAATTGACACATCAAGATTTGGGGCAAATGCAGATGTACGTGAACTATTATGACAGGCATATAAAACAGGAGTTTGAAAAACCGACGATTGGTATCTTGCTTTGCGAACGGAAAAACGATGCACTTGTAGAACTCACTCTTCCTAAAGACGCAAACGTCTATGCAGCGGCTTACCAGCTCTATCTGCCCGACAAAGCCTTGCTGCAAGCCAAGGTGAAGGAATGGATTGAGGAGTTTGAGGAGAATGAAGAAATAAAGAAATTAGAGAAAGATTAAACAAAACTCAGAATGAATACAAAAGCGTTACGCCAAAAGATACTCGACCTTGCGATACATGGAAAACTTGTACCGCAAGTTCTCTTTTAGTACGCTTGGCATGAGCACTGTCTAACCGGGGGAAGTCCCGAGTAAGCCCTGATAGCGGGAATTGCATAGCAAAGGCAGGGGTATCTCTTTTATAATCAAGGAAATATAATTGTGCAACAAGTTGTTGCACAATTACAGGAAGGCTCACTAGAATTTATGCATAGCCACACGCTTTTGCAGGTGAACCATTTATCATCAGATGCTATTTGTTATTTTGAAACATTATAATTTCACTCTCAAAAGTAGCTTGAATATCCTCTAACAGAGGATGCTCAATTGGCACAATTAAAGAAACATAGTTAGGTATGCCCTCATCATAAACAACTGCGGTTTTGATGACATATTTTTTCTTCTGTTCATACGCATTAAACCATCGCAAAAACAAACGATCACGTTGTGCTTGTTGTTCATTTGCTGTATCACACATATAAAGAAGTATGTCGGGGTTTTTACGAAAAAATTCTTCTATAACAATAATAACTGTCTGTTGAATCTTTTTGTCATTAGGTGATTTTTTCCCACTTCTATTAGTTATACGGAACCAATAAGCTGTTAATCCTAGCATATCATCTAATTCAAAAGCAACAGAATAGAGTATGTTGTAATCTGTCTTAAATAGGATTTCCTCTCCTTCATACCATACAGGATATGGCGCAAGAATATTGATTTGGCTTATGTCTAAGGTTTGCATAACTAAGCCAAATCATAGATATGAGAATCATTTGCAAGCTTAATTTTTTCTTGCAAATCATCCAATTTCTTATTCATTTTTTCCTCCCATTCTTGCTTACGCTTCTTTTCACGACGCATTGCCGCCAAGAAAGTTTCTCTTGTAAATAAAATATCCTTTGCCATATTGTCTATATTTTAATTCAACCGCAAAGCTACAACTTTTATTTGAAATCACCAAGATTTTTGGAGATTATTTTCATGGGAAAGTTGAATCTCCTCCTTCCCCTGTTGAGGAGCTTATCGCTCGTGACAAGACTTCGCTCGACATCACTGCTTACTTCTGGTGGAGAAGTCTGGAAGCTGTTTCTTCGCAGCTGGTTTACCAAAAACTGTGTCTCTATGAAATGGTATAGCATCATTTGCCCTCCTTATTTATAATGCACGCAATAGGTATACGCTGCAAAAGTACAAAAATAGTTAGAACATGGGCAAAAAGTACTGCTAAAGAATCCATGTGGATTTATTTTATAGTTTTTCGAGCATTTGTTATGTATGTTGCTATAAATCATTGCGAAAGTGTACGAGCTCGTACACAATTCGAATAGGATAGACTGTTGGACGAGGTAAATCCAGAGGCACGAATGTGATATCTGAAAATGCATATAGGGGAGATGTGAAATATAATCCCCCTTCGATTGTAACTTTTTCTAAAACTTTTCCCCGATTTTCTTGCCTGTTTCGAAATATTGTTGTACTTTTGAAGGAGTAATATAGAAAAAGTAGAACTCTAAAACAATATAACTCTATGAGTATCAAGCGTTTTACCCCCCCCTATCGGTTTGGGATACAGGCTCTGGTAGCCTTCACTTTATTGCTTGTTCTTGCCAGTTGTTGCAAGGATGAGACCTTTAATACAGGTGAGCGTGCCATCTGTATTGAAGCTAATAGTACACGTACTTACTATGCCATTACCGATACTGAAGGGATTGCGTACATCACCTCTGGTATAGCATGTTTTATCAAACAAGATACGAATCATCCCAAATGGATACTTAGCTATGAAGAGATAGCTAAGCAACTCAATATATCTCTATCTAATGTTTCTACGATGCAAATTGCCTTTACCGGAGTCCAGAAAAATGGCCTTTGGCGCTTCGCCGTGCAGTTTGATGGTCAAAAGGAAGGCTGTGAATATTCGATAGACGTAAATCCCGAGATAGGCAATATCGAATGGGTGATGAGTATTGAAGATATGCCTGATGGGGAGGTTACGCTCCATTTTAATCATTAATTAATCAGTAAAATTTTATATAAATGGCAGTTAAGAAATCTGAGTTATACAGCTCTTTATGGGAGAGTTGTAATCAGTTGCGTGGTGGCATGGATGCCAGTCAATATAAGGATTATGTACTTGTTGTACTCTTCCTAAAATATATCAGTGACAAGGCAAAGGCTGATAAGGATTATCTTCTCAATATTCCTGAAGGATGTTTTTGGGAGGATATTCTTGCGCTTCGTTATAAGAGTAATATCGGTGAAAGACTGAATGAAATCATCCATCAGATTGCAGAGGAAAATGAGCTGAGCGGCGTGATTGATACTGCCGATTTTAATGATGATACCAAACTGGGTAAGGGTAAGGACAAGGTAGATACTTTGTCTAAACTTGTTACGGCTTTCACAAAAAATGCACTTGATTTTTCCAGCAACCGTGCTGGTGATGATGACCTTCTGGGTGATGCCTATGAATACCTGATGAAGAATTTTGCTTCAGAAAGCGGTAAGAGTAAGGGACAGTTTTATACTCCAGGAGAGGTGAGTCGTGTGATGGCAAAGGTGATTGGCATTCATCAGGATCTACATGAAAATATCTCGATTTATGACCCAACCTGTGGCTCAGGCTCACTACTTTTGAGAGCTTTGAGCGAGTCTTTGCATCCCAACAATACGGCTCTTTTTGGTCAGGAGAAAGACATCAATAATGTGGGTATGGCTAAGATGAATATGATTCTTCACGGCTATGAATGCAGTGATATTCAGCAGGGTGATACCCTTAATAATCCACAGTTCCTCAGTTCACCTACCGCCTTGCAAACCTTCAATTACGTGGTAGCCAATCCTCCTTTCAGCCAGAAATCATGGTTGAAGAGTGCTAAGGAAAACGACATGTTTGAGCGCTGGGGTAATGGTGTGGTGGATATGGAAGAAGGCTCCCGTACTCCTTCTTCTATTGGTGTACCACCTGAGAAAAATGGCGATTACGCCTTCTTGCTTCATATCATCAAGTCGATGGCTGCTGATGGTAAGGGCGCATGCATTTTGCCTCATGGTGTTTTGTTCCGTGGCAATGCAGAGGGTGAAATCCGCAAGAACATTGTCAAGGCTGGTTATATCAAGGGACTCATCGGACTGCCACAAAACCTTTTCTATGGTACCGGAATCCCAGCCTGCATCATCATTCTTGATAAGCAGGAAGCATCTGATCGTAAGGGAATCTTTATGATTGATGCCAAGGATGGCTTTGTAAAGGATGGGAATATGAACCGTCTGCGTGAAGAGGATATCCAGCGTATTGTTGACACATGGGAAGCATGGGTTGACGTACCTCATTATGCTCGTTTTGTTCCACAGAAAGAGATTGAGAAGAATGATTACAATCTGAATATTCCTCGTTATATTGAGGCTCGTGATACCGAGATAGTACAGAATATCGAAGCCCATCTTAAAGGTGGCTTGCCAAAGCACGATATAGATCAGCTTTCCGATTATTGGGAGGCATTGCCAACTTTGAAGGATGAACTGGTAAAAGAACAGGGTAATGGTTATTATGTCTGGGCGGTATCTAGAGAGCAGATTGATGGTATCATTAACGACAATGAGGATTATCAGACTCAGCAAGCTACATTGAAGCATCATTGTAGAACTGATTTTATGGAGCAGTGGCAGGAAACCATTTACGACCTGGCAGAAAGCAGCGAAAAGCCGAAGACTCTCATTGAAAGAATGGGACAAAGCATTCGTAATCTGTTTGGTGAGGGAAACCTGTTGGTTGATGAATATGATGCCTACGAGCAGCTGATGAATTATTGGGCAGAAACCATGCAGGATGATGTCTATATGATTATGGCTGATGGCTGGAAGCTTAACCTCCGTCCTAAGCAGAAAGAGGATAAAAAGGAGAAGAAAATGGTTCCTGTGGTGGTGAAAACCTGGAATGATTTGGAGAGTGACCTCTTGCCTGTAGAGTATATCGTCAATAGATTCTGTAAGAGTGAATTGGAAGCGTGTGATGAGTTGTCTGCCAGCATTGCTTTTATGGAAAATGAGGTGATAAGCCTTGTTGAAGAGAATGATGATGTATTTGATACAAAGAATTTCGAGAAGGAGAAGGTTAACTTGGCTTCTGTTAAGAAGCGTGCCAAAGTTACTAAAGGTGAAGAACAGGCACGTCTTATAGAGTGGATTGAGTGGCAGAATTCCATCAAGGCAGAAAAGGTCAAGTTGAAGGAAGCTAATGACAAGTTGTTGTCTTGTGTAAAAGAGGAATATGAATTGTTGGCGCAGAATGAAATGAGAGTAAAGAATCTCGTAAAGGAGAAGTGGGTAAATGCTATTTCTACTCGCATAGAATCTGAGTTGAGCCGTAGCATTGAGCAGCTGAAAAGTCAGCTTTCTGCCATTTCAGACCGCTATGACCAGACTCTTCCTTCTATTGATAAGGAAGTTGAGGATTATGAAAGCAGGGTGAATGCTCATCTTGCTCAAATGGGTTTTGTTCTTTAATGAATGGAGGATTGAGTATGGTTGAAATGAAAAGTGGTTATAAAATGACGGAAGTCGGGGTGATACCTGAGGACTGGGAGGTGAAAGAACTATCTTCTATTTCTGCAATTAAGAGCGGAAAGCGATTACCGAAGGGAAGTTTGGTTACCAGTAGTAAAACTTCGTATCCTTATATTCGTGTCATTGATATGAATATGGGATATTTAAATTTATCTAATATAATGTATGTCCCAGAGAATGTGCAACCAATGATTTCGAAATATATTATATCTAAAAATGATATTTATATATCTGTTGCTGGTACATTAGGGCTTGTAGGAAAAATTCCAGAAGAACTAGATGGGGCTAATTTGACAGAAAATGCAAATAGAATTACTGAGATACAATGTAATCGTGATTATTTAATGTATTATATGATGTCTCCGTTAATTCAAAATGTTATAGAAGCAGAAAGAACAATCGGAGCTCAACCGAAGTTGGCCCTTCAAAGGATAAGGGATTTTTATATTGTCTTGCCTGGTGATAACAGAGAACAGACTGCCATTGCCACAGCCCTTTCTGATGTAGATTCTCTTATCTCTGCCTTAACCAAAAAGATAGAGAAGAAGAAGGCTATCAAGCAGGGACTTATGCAGCAGCTTCTTACTGGTAAGAAAAGATTGCCAGGATTTGGTGGAGTATGGGATGTTGTCCAGCTTAAAAGGATTATTTCAGAGTTTATTGTTCCTATGAGAGATAAACCAACAGCATTAACGGGACCAATACCATGGTGTCGAATAGAAGATTTTGATGGTAAATATCTAAAGAAGTCTTTAAGTAATCAGGGGGTTGATTTGAATACTGTTTCTAAAATGAATTTGAAGATATTTCCTGTAAATACATTGTTGGTTTCATGTAGTGCTAATTTAGGAAGATGTGCAATAGTTAAGCAGAAACTTGTTACAAATCAGACTTTTATTGGCCTTGTGCCAAGTGATAGAATAGATGTTGAGTTTTTGTATTACAAGATGTCAAGAGAAGATAAAAATCTTAATAATATGGCGACAGGTACTACAATTTCATATTTGTCTAGAGAGCAATTTGAAAATTATGAGATATTGATTCCATCTTCCAAGGCAGAGCAAACCGCCATCGCCAACATCCTTTCCGATTGCGATTCTGAAATCGCCGCACTCGAAGAAAAGCGAGATAAATACAAGGAGATTAAGCAAGGCATGATGCAGCAACTCCTGACAGGCAAGATCCGTTTAATTAAGTAAAAATGATAGCTTATGGACTCACATATAGGCGAACCCGAAAGATCGGTTCAAAACAGATTGCTGGCTCTCTTCAAGGAGAAGCTAAAGTACGAATATCTCGGCAACTATGAGTATCGTACTTGTAATCGTAACATAGAAAGAAAACTTCTCTTCGATTACTTGATGAGTACGAAAAAGTGGTCGGGGGATGAGGCGAAGCGTGCCATTGCCATATTGGAAAAGGAGGCATACTGTACACCTCAGAACATGCAGGAGAAGAACGAAAAGGTATATTCCCTGCTCCGTTATGGAGTGAATGTATCTCCAGATGTAGGTGCCAAAAAGATTACTGTGAATCTGATAGACTGGGAGCATCCTGATAAGAATCAATTCTATATAGCAGAAGAAGTAACCATCAACAGCAGCACGCCTGATAGCTTTACAAAACGACCAGACTTGGTTATTTATGTGAATGGTATCGCCTTGGCTGTGATGGAACTGAAACGAAGTAAGGTGAGCGTGCATGATGGTATCCGCCAGACGATAGGCAATCAGCAGGAGAATTTTATCCGTCCTTTCTTCTCTACGGTGCAACTGCTTTTTGCCGGCAACGATAGTCAGGGCTTATATTATGGCGTGATAGATACACCCGAAAAGTTCTGGCTCAGATGGAAAGAACCGGATGCAAGCATTCCTAACGAATTGGATAGAAGTGTTACCCAGTGGTTTAATAAGGAACGATTGCTGGAAATGATTCATGATTTTCTGGTCTTTGATGCTGGAGTCAAGAAGGTTTGCCGCCCTAACCAGTATTTTGCCGTAAAGGCAGCTCAACCACGTTGCGAGAAGAAAGAAGGTGGTGTGATATGGGAAGCACAGGGTAGTGGCAAAAGTCTGATTATGGTTTGGCTGGCAGAGTGGATTCATGAGAATATTGATAATTCACGTGTTGTTATCATCACCGACCGAGAAGAACTGGATGAACAGATTTCTGATGGATTCAAGGATACCGGAGAAACCATTGCCCGTGCCAAGAGCGGTGCTGGTCTTATCGGTATGCTCAATGAAGAGGCTCCTTGGCTGCTCTGTACCTTGATTCATAAATTTGGCAAGAAGAATGTGGAAGGTAAGGGCGATATGGCTGGAGTGAAATCAGAGATACCCCTGGAAAAGTATCTGGAGGATATTGTAGCACAACTTCCCCAGGGATTTAAGGCAAAGGGAAACATCTTCGTCTTCATCGACGAGTGTCATAGAACGCAAGGCGGTTATCTGCATGAAGCCATGAAAACCATCATGGGCAAAGATGTAATGATGATAGGTTTTACGGGTACTCCTCTTCTCCATACACAGAAGAAAGATACCTGGCAGACCTTCGGGCCGCTGATTCATGCCTATCGGTTTAATGAAGCCGTAGAAGATGGTGTGATTCTCGACCTGCGCTATGAGTCAAGAAAAGTTGACCAGTTCTTGGGCAACAAGGATAAGATAGATGCCTGGTTTGAGAAGAAAACAAAGGGACTGAATAAGGTGGCTGCAGCCCGACTGAAAGGTAGATGGGCAACCATGCAGAACATCTTCAGCAGCCGTCAGCGTATAGATGCAGTGGTGGGTGATATTTGCTTGGATATGGACACCACACCACTACTGGTAAATAGACGTGGTAATGCCATTCTTGTGGCAGACAGCATTTATCAGGCTTGCAGATATTGGGATGCCTTCCAGAAGACAGCCTTAAAGGGACATTGTGCCGTGATTACCAGCTTTGAGGCAAAGGCAGATGATATCAATATGGCATCATCTGGCGAGAATGAGTCGGAGGATGAATACAAATATCGCATCTACAAGGAAATGACAGATGGACATAAAAGCGTTTCTGCCTTTGAGGCCTATGCCAAGAAGGAATTTATTGACCATCCTAAGAATATGCGCCTCCTGATTGTGGTAGATAAACTGCTTACTGGTTTCGATGCTCCATCTGCCTGTGTGCTTTATATTGATAAGCACATGGAAAACCATAATCTCTTCCAAGCTATCTGTCGTGTGAATCGCGTGGATGGTGATGATAAGGAATATGGCTACATTGTAGATTATCAGAATCTGTTTGAATGCATATCAGGAGCCATTGGCGACTATACTTCTGATGGGGCTGCTTTGAGCGGCTATGACAAAGAAGATATCGAAGGCTATATCAAGGAGAAAAACAAGGCGTGCCGAAAGGATTTGGAAGAAGCTAGGGAACAGGTGGAAGCCTTGCTGGCTCTCGTTCATCCTCAGACAAGAGAAGGATTCTTCAGATATTTTGTCTATGATGATAATGCCCCGGAAGAGGAGATGGACAAGCAGTTGGATGATAATGCGGAAAAGCGCTCTAAGCTTTATAAGTATGTGCGTCGCTATCTGAATTGTTATGCCAACTTAGCCAATTCGTTGGAGGATATGGGGTATAGCGAAGCGGAACGCAAGGAGTATGCTGAATGTGCCAAGAAGTATGATGCCTTGAAGCGTGAGATAGAACTGCGCAGTAACGACCATATTGATATGAGACGTTATGAACCGGATATGCGTCAGGTTCTTGATCTTTATGTGAAGGCTGAGGACAGTGAGGTGATTGCCAAACTGGACGATACCTCTTTTCTGGATATTGTGGCTGCTCAAAATGAAGAACAGCTCAATGATTTGCCTGACGAACTGAAAGATGAATATGGCAGGGCATCAGCAGAGACCGTAGAAGCGAATCTGCGTGAAGTAATCCGCAAGGACAGTCCTTTCAATCCTGCTTATTATGGAAAGCTTTCCATCATCTTGCAGGAGTTGATAGATAAGCGCAAGAAGGAAATGCTGGATTACGAAGAGTATATGAAAGAACTGATAGAACTTGTAAAGAAAGCGAGAGGAAAATCAGCCAATTCATATCCCGAATCCATCAAAACCCCTGGCATGCGAGCTCTCTATGATAACTTGGGACAGAATGAATACCTGGCTATTCGGGCTCATGAGGTAATCAAGGAGAATGCCCTTGTTGGTTTCAGAGATAATAGATTGAAACAAAGAAAATTGATCAAAGCACTCGCAAAATTGTTGGGAGACGAAATGGCACAGAAGATATATGATATAATCAAACTTCATGATGAGTATGGAAAAGGTTACTGTTAGTGAAATCGATATAGAGGTGGAACGCAAGAATATCAAGCATATCCATCTTGCCGTGTATCCACCTGATGCAAGGGTACATATCTCGGCTCCGGAGTTTATGACGCTAGAAAGTCTCCAGCTTTATGCCATCGACCATCTGGTATGGATTCGTCAGGCCATTGCTCGAATCAATAGCACTGAGAGACAGACTGACCGCATCTATGTATCGGGTGAAGACCATTATTACATGGGGCGTCGATATTTGCTTAAAGTTCACGAGAAGGGTTTTGGACCAACGGTTAAAATCAGTGGCAGATATATCAACCTATTCGTGAAGTATGGTGCAGACAAGGTGTATCTGGCTAATGCCATGAAGGAGTGGTATCGAGCTAAGTTGATGCATTTGCTGGATACGCTGGTTCCTAAATGGGAAGAGAAGATGGGCTTGAAATGTTGTGGCTTTACTATTCGGGAAATGAAGACAAGGTGGGGTAGTTGTAACCAGCGCACCCATAAGCTTCTCTTTAACCTGGAATTGGCGAAGAAACCTAAGTCCTGCATCGAGTATGTGGTGGTGCATGAGTTAGCCCACATCGTGTCTAAAAATCACGATGCTCAGTTTAGAACTGTCCTTGACAAGCACCTGCCTATGTGGGAGAAGTACAGGGATGAACTGAATGAATTTATTCTATGAAGAGATTCTAAAATAGAAATGCTTATGCATGAAATGAACAAAGACCTGCCTTACGAGCAGCAGGTAAAAGTCTTGCTCCGCCATTACGACCAGCTGGTGGAGGAGAACAAGGCCTTGAAGGCTCGAATAGAGGAAATGACCCGGTATGGAGATCCTGCCGAGCTGAAGAAAAAGCTGGATTCTCTGCCTTCCAATGTTAAACAGCTCAGGGAACTCTATCGTGAAAGAGATTCCAGAATCAACTGGGGCAAGAAGAAACTGGTGAACTATCTGAGAAGCGCTGGAGTAAAAATCCCACCTCTCATGTCGTTCACAAGAGCTGTGGAAATGGTAATAGAATTACCTACCCATCCATAAAAGTCGAGGAGAGGAAGTGTAGTGCTAAAAATGCGCACTTTCTCTCTTTTTTTGTTATTCTGTAGTTAATTTTTGTTCAAGTATTAACGTTTCTGAAAAATATACCCTCCTATTTTTGCTATGTGGGTAATGCATTTGGCTGTTCCAACTATTAGTAGTAAATTCGCATAAATTTACAATTAATATGCTGGATATAGCAGAACATAGAAGGGTGTTGATTCTGGAGAATTTAGCTCAGCTAGACAAAAGAATTGATAAGATACAGGAAGAATGCATCATCTTGTATCTCAATTCATTTATTGGTGGCAAAGCTGAACAGATATCTGCATATCAGTTTTCTAATATCACGCATATAAAGTGTGATACAGTGCTCAGAGTGCTGAAGAGATGTGTAAGTCTTCAGCCTTTGCAGCAGAGAAGATGGTGCTGCTGTATCCTATATAATTGGGATAGAATCGTTGAAGAAGTGACTAAACGACATACGGCGGAAAGTAAGAAGTTTGACAAGAGTCAGTTTGAGAAGAATTTCAATGAAGCCTTTTCGCAGTGGATTACTTTTGCGAAAGACTTGAAGCAACTTAACAAATTGGAAGCACATATAGCAAAATACCAAAAGCTTTTTGTGCCTAAAAATAAATAATGAATAACAATAACATTTATCTAAAAAAATCAACATGAAACGAACTAATACACTTACCTAGGGAAGACTTGTCTGCCGGCATCGAGGATGCCACCCTAAGAAGCTCTCCTTGGCTATTCTAGTCTAGCCCTCCGCGTACCAATTAGAGGACCATATCAAGTTTTAGTAATAATTTAAACTACTTAAGATATGGATAGAATATCATTTTTTAGAATTATCCGTTTTTTGTGTAAAAACGGTGGTGTTTGCTTGTACAAGAATGTTGTGTATGTACAGTCTAATAGCAAATATATAGAGAATAATTACGAGAATTCTGATGAAGACACAAAACCACATACTGATGAGTAGAAATTTCCATTTTGCAGGTTCCGTAACCTATATAGAGAACTATTATGAGAGTCATGAACATCAACATAAGGATTCCGATGATTCTTCTGAAATGAAGAATGATACCGATGAAGTTGTTTTTGAACAGAGTGTTAAGGTGAAGTGTGCTTCATCTTCTGCGGGAAGAAGTGCCGAGAATCTCTTTTCTACTCCTGAGGGTGAAAAGGATGTGGGGCTTACCGGGAAGATGGCGGATGCTTTTGTGAAATATCTCAAGCTGCATCATATTTCAGACAGTCAGCTTTCCACTTCCGATGGTTTGTTGAACAAGAGTGTGGTGGCGTTTTTCCTGCGTTGGTCTAATCAGGGCTATGTGAGTGCTGGTGTTCCTAATGGCTCATCCATCACTCGTTTTCTGCACGATGATTGTCATCTGGAACTGGGTGTTACCCAAAAGTCGTATGGCAATTATATCAGAAAGAAGATCAATGACGGGAATATAGATTATGAGGTAGAGGGTTTTGTGGAGGATTTCGCAAAGTCTCACAATATATAGAATCTTGCGCCGAATGATAGACTTCATTTGACGTAAAGAAAATAATTATATCTCTGTAAGATATTGATATAGAGGGACAAGACGATGGTTTTGCCCCTTTCTTGTTTCCGCCGAATTCAATTTGGCGCATTCGGCGGAAAAGGCGTAACGGAGTATTCTTTCTACTTTTGCCCCAGATTTCAGAACGATACCGGTTCTGAGGTCTGGGGCTTTTGCGTTTTCTATCGCCAGGATGCTGGGATAGGTTTCCTGCCATGTTGTAAGTGGCGCAGCGTATCAGCCCATCGGTCTTTGACAAGGTTGATACATTGTTATTAGCTTTTTTGTTTTGCATTCTGATAAAGATAAAATATGTGCGGAAACTTTTAGCGTGTATTTTTTACGAAGGTATCCATCGGGTACCTTTTATATATTTACTTAATTTTTTTTTGCTTATGATGAATTCAAAGATTCAGAAGGCAGAGGATGGCAAGAATGCCAGCTCTGCCAAGAAGAGTGTGCAGACTGGTAAGAAGGTAGCTGACAAGAAGGAAGCCAACAAGAAGCAGGCTGCACAGGTGGCTGTGTTTGAGAATCCAGAGTTCGGAACGGTTCGCACTACTATAGATAAGAAGGGCGAGCCTTGGTTCTGTGCGAAGGATTTGTGTGATGTGCTCGGATATAAGAAAGCGTCTGAGGCTGTAAGACAGCATGTTAGGTCTAGCGACACCGTAAAACGAGGTGTCGCTAGAATTGCTAAAAACCGTTATGGCGAATGTAACGGAAAGATGCAGGTTGTCCAGATGATCTTCGTCAACGAGAGCGGCTTCTATGCCCTGGTGCTCGGTTCGAAACTGGCTACGGCGGTGAAGTTCAAGGATTGGGTTACCTCGGTGGTGCTGCCGCAGATTCGCAAGACGGGCGGTTATATCCCGGTGAAGGAGGGGGAGAGCGAGGAGGAGACGATTCGCAATGCCGAGGAGATTCTCCGCGCTACCCTGAAGAAGAAGGAGGAACTGCTGGAGCTGCAGAAGAAGCTGCTCGGGGAGAGCAGAATCCAACTGGCGAAAAGCAGAACTCAGCTCGAAAAGAACAAGGTGATGCTGGCTCAGCAGAAAAAGCTCATCGGCGAGCAGGATGAAGAAATCCGAAGACTGAATGGCGTGGTGGATGAGCAGGTGGTGAATATCGCCCGAAAGGGTGAGAACATCATTCATCTGGAGCACCAGGTGGATGGGCTGATGCCGAAGGCGATCTACTCGGATAATGTCTTGGATTCCGTTTCCTGCTTCACTACGACTCAGGTGGCGAAGGAGTTGGGGGTTACGGCGCAGGAGCTGAACCGCTCGCTCTGCGCCCTGCATATCCAGTATTACCAGAGCGGGCAGTATATGCTCTATGCGGAGTATGCGCACATGGGACTGGCGAAGAGCCGCACCCGATACAATGCCTTCCTGGATCCGAACTGCGATGGCAGAAAGGAAAAGATGGGCAAGGCGGTAACGCATACCTATCTCGTATGGACCGAGAAGGGCAGGAAGTTTATCCATGATCTGGCCCACAGATTCTGGGAGCTTGCCGAACTGTATGAGGTGAAGAATTTGGGATAATCATTAAAAATGGAAATATGGCGATAAAGCAACAGGTAATGGCTTTAAATCCGGCACGCAAGGGCAATATGGGAAGATTGAATTCTTCCCAGCCCCTGTATGTCTATGACACCCTGATAGCACAGCCGTGGCTGAAGGGTGTGATTGCGCAGATACGTGGGGAGAAGGCTATCCCCGGCGTAGATGCTGGTGATGAAAAGGCGGTGAAGAAGGCACGCGAGGGGCTGAAAAGACAGCTGCCTATCCGTGCCATTCATTATTCCAAGTTCAGGAATAATCACCGCTCCAGTGAGGATGCAGTGCCTGAAAGCTTCCTCTTTCAGACCACCATCGATGTGGATGATGTAGAGTATGTGGATGCTGCCCTGGAGAAGGCTCGTGAGCTGAACTGCAGCAACACGATTTGGAAGGGGAAACTGCTGCATCTGGAGTATTCGGCTAGAAAGAAGCTGCATATCGATATCCGTATGCCGATGGGCATGACGATAGAAGAGACGCAGAAGGCGTATTGTGAGGCGGCTGGGATTCCCTACGACAAGAGCTGCATCACGCCGGAGCGAATCATCTTTATCACGGATAAGGACTCGGAGATTTATCGCTCGAAGGAGTGGTATGGGGTGCTGCCGGATGAGGAGATTCAAGCCCGCAGAGAGGCTTTTCTTAAGCGTGGGCTTACGATTGATGGTAAGGGGACGGCTCGCTATAGCTTGCTTGCCGGGGATTGCA
>ERZ831979.1749-NODE-1749-length-17440-cov-3.111705_pt1 | contig 17440 bp, 14 predicted proteins | sample MGYA00519952_ERZ831979 | MGnify/ENA primary metagenome ERZ831979 (study PRJEB31850, sample SAMEA3708723) | human gut metagenome | biome: human gut; feature: human-associated habitat; material: faeces | place: China | collected 2014 ...
ATTGGGAAATGGAAACTTAACAACAGGTGAAATTTCTTTAGAAGCTAATACTGCACAAAAAATAAAAATAACAGAAGAGAATGGAAATTATAAAATATCATATATAGGAATAAATACTTTTCCAATGGACGATAAGAATCTGAAAAGTCCAACTATTTCAAAAAATGTTTTATCTGAAAAAACTATATCTAATATTAATAAATTTTTAAATTCAGAAAATAAAGAATATATACTGACAGAAAATTCTATTACTATTGATATTAAAGTAAATCAAGTTGTTCAAAATAATAAAAAAGGAACAGCAACACAAAAAGCAACAGGAATAAATGATATTACAAATAATGGTTATATTTTAGCAACAAGAGGGCAATTAGTTGAAAATGGAAAAGCAATAAATAATGGAATTATTTTTACTAAAACTACAGCAGGAGGAGTAGGTTATATAGGGCAAACAGCAACAGGAAAAGGAGAATTATATAATTATGGCTATATAGGTTTATCTAGTTTTGCTCAAAGTGTAAAAAATGGAAATGCCTATAACTATGGTACTGCTGTTACAGAATTTGCTCAACAATCAACAGGAACAGGAAACCTATACAATTATGGATTTTTAAAAGCTACAAATAGTGGTAATGAGTATTATGGGCAACAAGTAGGAAATAGTTCTGCTTATAACTATGGGATTGTAGAAGCTTATAGAGGTTCTCAAAATGGAAGAGAAGGAAAGTTATATAACTACGGAACTTTGATAGCGACAAGTTCTAGTGGTGAAGCTCAAGTTTCTAATGGAGGAAGAGGAGAAAACTATGGTTTAATTAAAGTTAAAGATGGTTTAGGAATGAAAGGAACAGGAACTTTAATAAATAGAGGTGTAATTCATTCTTCTAATAGCAGTAAAATATTTGATACTTTTAACGAAAAATCAGAAAATACAGGAATAATTATAACAAATGCAGATGTGAAAGATGAAGAATGGTCTAAAACAGGGGTAACTTTAAACGGAAATTATGAACTTCAAAACACAGATACAGCAGTTGCAATAACAGGAAATACTCTTGATAAATCATCTTTTGGAGATAAAAATATAGGATATGTTCATACAAATTCTTCTTTAGGAATATCAAATATAACAGCTGATAGAGATGAAAAAGGAGATATAGTAAATAGAAAAGTACTAGGAGCTGTGGCAGAACAAAAATCAACTGTATTTACTGCTGACAGCAATCTTCTTCTTGATGGAATTGATATGACAGGATATTTAATAAATGGCGGAACATTTATTGATATGAAAGGAAACAGTTTAATATTATCTGATGCTAATATCACTGTTACAGAAGATTTAACAAAAACAAACGGCGAAAAAGCTGTTGCAGTTGATTTAGGAAAAACAGGTAACCTTACTTTAATGGGAGACTCTAAAATAAACGGAGTTATTAAAGGAGGAGCAAGCTCAAAACTTGAAGCTTTAGCACAAAAGGATACTATTAATACAGAAACTGAGGGAGAGCTTACTTTTAAAAATGTTGATAGTGAAAATCTTAAAGAAGTAAACTACACTAATGTAACTCTTACAGGAACAAAAGCAGGAAGTATAAAATCTGAATTTACTCATACATCAGATGGAAAAGAAAACACAATAACAATAGGAGAAAAATTTGTTGTTGGAGATGGAAAAGGAGATTATACTTCAAAAGATGTTATTGTAGATAAATCTTTAGCAGGAAATAAAGTAAACTATATTATAGAAAATCTTGATAATATTCATGGAAATATAAAACTTGGTGCAGGAGAAAATACTGTTACCGTAACAGACAGTAAATTTAAAAATTATAACGGTACAATAGATTTGGGAAGCGGAGACAGTGATAAATTTGTTGCAGAGGGAACAGGAAACAGTGTATTTAACTATCATGTTCAAAATGCTGAAACTATTGAACTTAACGGTGGAACTTGGGGAGATTGGACAAATGCTCAAGGAACTATCAGTTTTGATAAAATTACTAAAGCAGAAAATTATCCAAAACTTACTTTAGGAGAAAAAGAAACAAAAATAAATATTACTCTTGGTACAGAAGATAATGGAAGTGATTTTGCAGAATATATTGCAGGACTGGGAGAAGCTCTTGGAACAAATCATCTTGTTATACACGGAACAGGACAAGATGTTTCAACAGCAAAATATTTAATAGGAGCAGATGGAGTTAATTTTGATAACTTAAGCACAACTAGATACAGCTTTGATGATAAAGTAAATTACAAAGATTCTTCTATCTTAAATATCTCTTCTGAAGAGGGAAAAAGAGTAAATATTTCTGTTAAAACAGCTGAAGAAATGGGACTTTCTGGACAGCACAGAATAATATATGAAGCATATCTTAATGAGATAAAAGCTGACGGAAATGTAAATAGTGACGTTATATGGCAGTTAAATAACAGATTTACTACAAGTGAAGAGTTTGCAAATCATATAAGAAAAACAAATATTACAGGAGAAGCATATTATACAGCAGGAAGTGTTGTAACAATGGATATTGCAGATACATATTTATCTGCTGTTGAAGATTTCACTAAGAGAGCAGGAAAAGGTGAATGGCTTGCTCAAGGTAAATATATAAACTCTGATACAGAATTTGACGGAGGAAGCAAAGTTAAAGGATATGACGGAGATGTAACAGGAACTATGGGTATGATTGAATATGGATTCACTGAAAATACATCTTACGGAATTGTTTATGGACAAGGAGATTCTGAAATGGATATTGACGGCGGAGGAAAACTTGACGGAGATAACATTTATGCAGGTCTTTATATGAAACACAGAACACAAAACGGAATTGAACTTGTGGCAAACCTTGGATATGTTGAAAATGATATGGATTCTGTTTTAAAAAATAATTTTAGAGTTGATGGTATAAGCGGAAATACTTTTGAAAAAGGTACAGCAGATTCAAGTGCAGTTATATTATCTGTAAAAGGTAAAAAAGATTACAGAATTACTGACACAGTAAAAGTACAGCCAATTTTGGGAGCAAGAGCAACATTTATCAATCAGGAAGAAGCTGAAAACCCAGAAATGCACTTTACTATTAAAGAACAAGATATAATTGTTGTTGAGGGAACAGCAGGAATGGGAATAGCAAAAGAATTTGCACTGCCTCAAGGAAAATTAGAACTTAATGCAGGAGTAGAATATACATTTGCTGCAACAAGCTCAACAAATGATGCTGAATATACATTATTTGATGAAACAACAGTAAAACTTGAAGAAGTTGATACAGCAGAAAATACTGGAACTGCTTTTGCAGGATTTGACTATGAACACGAAAGCGGTGTAGGATTTAACGGAAAATATGAAATGATGTGGTCTGATAAGGGAGACGACTCAAGAATTACAGCAGGAATTTCTTACAGATTCTAGTTTTATAAATGTATATGAACAAAAATAAATAATAAATTATCTGGGGCTGTTATAGATTTTTTATAACAGCCTCTTTTAAAAAATAAAAACAAGGGGAAAAGGTTATGACAACCAAAAAAGAGATAATAAAATTTTATGCTGAAAGAAATGGGATAGAAAATATTTGTGCTGAAGAAAAAATTGATAAATTTATATCTGTTTTGAAAAAAGCCCTTTCTGAGAATGAGAAAATAACTTTTAAGAAATTTGGAATATTTGAAGTGAAAGAAACCAAAGAAAGAGATATCTGCGACCCGAGAAGAATAAATAAAAAAAATCATGCAAAGCCGAGAAAGTATATAAAATTTACTGTAAGCAGACTTTTGAAAGATGAGCTTCATCAACTTCGGCATATTTGAGGTAAGAGAGACAAAAGCCAGAAAGATTTTCGACCCAAGAAACCAGACAGATATAATACATTCAAAGCCTAGAAAATATGTGAAATTTAGAACAAGCAGAAAAATGGAAGAAGTTATAAATTTATTTTTTCAGCAGAATATGAAATAATGCAGAGTGATTATGGAGATAACTTAAAAATTACAGTAGGAGTTTCTTATAGATTCCAGTACAATTTTGACAAAAATATAAAAAATTGTTATAATATAATTACCTTATAAACCCGTTGGGGTTATTCAGAATTTGATTTAATAAAAAAAGCTATGATACAGGTCTTCATTTTTTAATGGAGACTTGTTTCATGTTTATAAAAGGGTGGCTCCTTTTATAAGCAGAAATCAAATTCTGAGAGGTGATGAGTATGAACATCTATATTGAAGCTGTAAATTTTCACGGAGGAGCAACTGTTATTTTTGCAGCGGTTATTTTACTTCTGATTTACTGGCTGAAAAGTAGAGATTAGTAGTATCTCACCCTCAACCCTACGGGGTCTTGCTTGCAAACGGAGAAATCTATGATATAATAAATTAGAACAAAACTTTTTCTTAAAGGAAAAAATAGCAAATAAGAAAGACGAGGGTCATGCCAATATTAGCCCTAGTCTTTTTTATTTTTCTAAAATAATACTTTTTATTGAATATAATTCTTTTCAAATCTCTAATAATGTATTATAATATTATGAGAATATAAACGAAATTGGAGGAAAAAATGGAAGGGTTACTTACAGCTTTGTTATTTATCTTTGCCATTGCCCTGATTGTATTAGTTTTAATACAGCCTGACAGGAGTCGTGGACTTTCTGGAAGTATGGGAATGGGAAGTGCAAATACAGTTTTCGGATTATCAAAAGACGGAGGACCTCTTGCAAAAGCAACTAAAATTGTGGCAGCTCTGTTTATAATTACAGCACTTTTATTATACTTATACTTATCATAAAAAATTGAAGACGTGTTTTAGAGGCACGTCTTTTTATTTCTATGTTTTTGGGAGAAGATTTTATGAGTATGGGAACTCTTTTTCAAAATAATTATAATGATATAAAACCTCTTTCTTTAAAACTGAGACCTAAAAAATTAAATGAATTTATAGGGCAGAAAGAACTTTTAGGAGAGAATAAAATTCTTACTAACATCATAAAAAGCGGAAATATAAGCAATATGATTTTATTCGGTCCTCCAGGGTGCGGGAAAAGTTCTCTGGGAGAGATTATATCAAATGAGCTTGACTGCAATATAACAACTTTAAATGCAACTGTTGCTTCTCTTAATGATTTAAGGGATATTGTTTCAAAAGCAAAAAATGATATAGAGCTTTACGGCAGAAAAACAGTTTTATTTTTAGATGAAATTCACAGATTTAATAAACTTCAGCAGGATGCTCTTCTTTCTTATACAGAATCTGGAGTTCTTATTCTTATCGGGGCAACAACAGAAAACCCATATCATAATCTTAACAATGCTCTTCTTTCAAGATGTCTTGTCTTTGAGTTTAAAGCTCTTGAAAGAGATGATATAAAAGAAATTTTAAAAAGGGGAGAAAAATATCTTGGAAAAACTCTTCCTGAAAACATAAGAGAAATTATTCTGGATATTTCAAAGGGAGACAGCAGAATCGCCCTTAATTATCTTGAACTTTATTTTAAAAATCTCGGGAATATTGATGACAGTGAAGTTGAAAAAATATTTTCACAAAGACGTGCTTCTTTCCACAAAGAAGAAGATAAATACAATATAATTTCAGCAATGATAAAAAGCATAAGGGGAAGCGACCCTGATGCTGCACTTTACTGGCTGGGAAGACTTCTTTATGGTGGAGAAGACCCAAGATATATTGCAAGACGTCTTTTAATTCAGGCAAGTGAAGATATCGGAATGGCAAATCCAGAAGCACTTTTAATTGCAGATGCAGCATACAATGCTTCTGAAAAAATAGGAATGCCTGAGATAAGAATTATACTTGCCCATGCAGTTGTTTATTTAGCTATTTCAACTAAAAGCAACTCGTGTTATAATGGAATTAATGCAGTTCTTTCAGATGTAAAAAACGGAGACCTTGAAGAAGTGCCGGTTCATATATCTGACTCTGCAAGGGGATATATATATCCGCACGATTATCCGGGAAATTTTGTTAATCAGGCTTACAGAAAAAAAGTAAAAAAATATTATGAGCCGGGAAACAACAAATTTGAAAACCAGATAAGAGAAAAAATTGAAAAATTATGGAAAAACAGAAAATAAAATTTATTTAATAAATTCAGGAGGAAATTAATGAAACTGATTAAGGCAGTGAGGGGAACAAAAGACATTATTGAGGGAACTGCCTCAAAATATTCATATATTCACAGAATGGCAGAAGATTTATTTAAATCTTACGGATATTCTTTCATCAAAACACCTATATTTGAAGAGACAGACCTTTTCAAAAGAGGAATAGGAGAAGCAACAGATGTTGTTGAAAAAGAAATGTACACTTTTATTGATAAAGGTGACAGAAGCATAACTTTAAGACCAGAAGGAACAGCTTCAGTTGTAAGAGCATATCTTGAAAATAAAATTTATGCAAAAGAGGAAGTTTCAAAATTCTTCTACTTAGGTTCAATGTTTAGATATGAAAGACCGCAGGCTGGAAGACAAAGAGAATTCAACCAAGTTGGAGTTGAAGTTTTAGGGGAAGCATCACCTGTTCTTGATGCAGAAGTTATTGCTATGGGATATCATTTCTTAGAAAAACTTGGTATTACAGATTTAGAGGTAAATATAAACTCTGTTGGAGGGCAGGAATCTCGTAAAAAATACAGACAAGCTCTTTTAGATTATTTAATGCCTGTAAGAGAAGAACTTTGTGATGACTGTAAAAGAAGACTTGAAACAAATCCATTAAGAGTTTTAGACTGTAAAATTGATACTTGCAAAAAACATACAGAAAATGCTCCAAGTATTATTGATTCACTTTCTGAAGAAGAAAGAACACACTATGAAACAGTTAAAAAATATCTTACAATGTTTGGTGTTCCATATGTTGAAAATCCAAAACTTGTAAGAGGGCTTGATTATTATTCAAGTACAGTTTATGAAATTGTTACAAATAAACTTGGTTCTCAAGGAACTGTTCTTGGAGGAGGAAGATACGACAACCTTTTAAAACAGCTTGGAGACAAAGAAATCCCGGCATTTGGATTTGCTGCAGGAATTGAAAGAATTATGATGCTTCTTGATGAAGTGCCAAACGAAAATCCTGAAGTTTATGTTGCATGGCTTGGAGAACAGGCTGAAGAATGTGCAATGAAACTTACAAATGATTTAAGAAAAGCTGGAATAAAGACAGCTGTGGACTTTGGAGCAAGAGGAATGAAAGGACACATGAAAAAAGCTGACAAACTTGGTGTAAATTATGTTATCATTATAGGTGAAGATGAAATTAACAAAGGTGTTGTTGTTTTAAAAGATTTTAATGCCAGAACACAAGAGGAAGTTTCACTTAACGAAGTTATAGAAAAAATTGTAAAATAATATATAATAATCTTTTAAGGAGAGGATTTAAATGATATACAGAACACATAATTTAGGTGAATTAAGGAAAGAAAACATTGGTGAAAAAGTTATTCTTTCTGGTTGGGTTGCTACAAAAAGAGACCTTGGAGGGCTTACTTTCGTAGACCTTAGAGACAGAGAAGGAATCACTCAGATAGTTTTCCACACTGACGTTGCAGATGCGAAAACTGTTGAGACTGCTCAAAAATTAAAAACAGAATCAGTTATAAGAGTTGAAGGAGAAGTTAGAGAAAGATTCAGTAAAAACATGAATATCCCTACTGGAGAAATTGAAGTATTTGCTACATCTCTTACAGTTTTAAACAGCTGTGATACTTTACCTTTCCAAATGACTGATACAGGTCTTAATGAAAATACAAGATTAAAATACAGATACCTTGACATCAGAAGACCTCAAATGATTCACAACTTAAAAATGAGACATAAAATGATTATGGCTATAAGAAATTATATGGATAAGGCAGGATTCTTAGATGTTGATACTCCTATCCTTACAAAATCAACTCCTGAAGGAGCAAGAGACTTCTTAGTTCCAAGCAGAACAAACGAAGGACAATTCTATGCTCTTCCACAATCTCCACAGCTTTTCAAACAGCTTCTTATGATTGCAGGAATTGAAAAATATTTCCAAATTGCAAAATGTTTCAGAGACGAAGATTTAAGAGCTGACAGACAGCCTGAATTTACTCAGCTTGATATTGAAATGTCTTTCGTTGAACTTGAAGATGTTACAAGAATAATTGAAGGACTTGCAAAAACAGTATTTACTGCTGTAACTGGAGAAACTGCTGATTATGAATTTCCAAAAATGGAATACAGAGAAGCTATGGAAAGATATGGTTCTGATAAACCTGACACAAGATTTGGTGTAGAACTTCAAGACCTTACTGATATAGCTGCAAAATGCGGATTTAAAGCATTCACTTCAACTGTTGAAGCTGGAGGAATTGTTAAAGCTGTTGTTGCACCAGGTGTTGCTGATACATTCTCAAGAAAAATTCTTTCTGACTATGAAGAATATGTAAAAACATATTTCAAAGCAAAAGGAATGGCTTGGATAAAACTTACTGCTGAAGGAGTTCATTCTCCAATAGCTAAATTCTTCTCTGAAGAAGAAATGAAAGCAATAATTGAAAGAACTGGAGCAAAAACAGGAGATGTTATTATAATTGTTGCTGACAAACCAAAAGTTGTTTATGCAAGTTTAGGTGCAGTAAGATTAAGACTTGGAAAGGAACTTAACCTTTACAATAAAGATGAATTTAAATTCTTATGGATTGTTCACTTCCCAATGTTTGAATATGACGAAGAAGAGGGAAGATATAAAGCTGAACACCACCCATTCACTTCTATCATGGCAGAAGATATGGACAGATTCCTTGCTGGAGAAATGGATATAAGAACAAATACTTATGACCTTGTATTAAACGGAAACGAAATTGGTGGAGGAAGTATCAGAATCCACAACCCTCAAGTTCAGGAAAAAGTATTTGAAAAACTTGGACTTTCTCAAGAGCAGGCTCGTGAAAAATTTGGATTCTTCGTGGACGCATTTAAATTTGGTGCACCGCCTCACGGAGGACTTGCATTTGGAATTGACAGATGGCTTATGGTAATGCTTAAAGAAAATTCTATAAGAGACGTTATTCCATTCCCTAAAACAAACAAAGGACAATGTCTGATGACAGAAGCTCCTGGATTTGTAGAAAAAGAACAACTTGAAGAGCTATATCTTGAAAGCACTTACAAAGAAGAAAAAAATAATTAAGAACAATTTGTAAAAGAGATATTGAAATATTGTTAAATATATGATATAATCCTTTTAAAGAATAGAAGTTCTGGTCTATTCGTTACTTTCCTGAGGCTTTGGGCCTATGGTCGCTCAGGGGGTCGGCTCTGTTTTAACTAGCTTAGATACGTCACGAGCATTCAAATGTTACGGACCCTATATGGTTACTTTAACTGACTACCACTTATTAAAATGGCGACCAAAGCCAAGGGAAAAACGGTAGACTGGAGTTTATTCTTACTAAGGACTAATGAAAAGAGGTCCTTTTTTTATTTTATAAAAAATCTATTGATTGGAGAAAATATATGTTAAGAATTGAAAAATACATAGAAGAAGTCTTTATGACAGCAATACACAAGCTGTATCCTGATAAAGAATTAAAACCAATAGAAATATCAATTGCTACAAACGAAAAATTTGGTGACTTCCAAACAAACTTTGCTATGATGAACTCTAAAATAATAGGGGGAAATCCTAGAAAAATAGCTGAAGAAATTGTCAATGAAATTGGAACTTGTAATCATCTGATTGAAAAATTAGAAATAGCAGGGCCAGGATTTATAAATATATTCTTAAAAGATGAATATCTTGGAGAATATGTTTCTAAGATGACAACAGAAAAATTTGAATATACAGAACTTAATACAAAAGGAGATGTAATTATCGATTACTCTTCTCCAAACATTGCAAAAAGAATGCACATTGGACATCTTCGTTCTACAATAATTGGAGATGCTGTAAAAAGACTTTACAACTTCTTAGGATACCACACTGTTGCTGATAACCATATCGGTGACTGGGGAACTCAGTTTGGAAAACTTATAATTGGATACAGAAAATGGCTTGATAAAGAAGCATATGAAAAAAATCCTATTGAAGAACTTGAAAGAGTTTATGTAGAATTTTCAAAAGAAAGCGAAAATGACCCGTCTCTTGATGACTTAGCAAGAGAAGAACTTAAAAAACTTCAAGACGGAGATAAAGAAAATTATGCTCTTTGGCAGGAATTTATAAAAGTTTCTTTAGATGAATACAACAAACTTTATAACAGAATGGGAATAACTTTCGACACATATTACGGAGAATCTTTCTATCATAATATGATGCCTTCTGTTCTTGATGAACTTGTAGAAAAAGGTCTTGCAGTGGAAGACCAAGGGGCAAAAGTTGTTTTCTTTGATGAAAAAGATAATCTTCACCCTTGTATAGTTCAAAAGAAAGACGGAGCATTTTTATATTCAACTTCTGATATTGCAACTGTAAAATTCAGAAAAGAAAATTATGATATAAACAGACTTATATATCTTACTGACGAAAGACAGCAGGACCACTTTAAGCAGTTCTTTAAAATAACTGAAATGCTTGGCTGGGATATTGAAAAAATACATATCTGGTTTGGAATTATGAGATTTGCCGACGGAGTATTCTCTACAAGAAAAGGTAATGTTATAAGACTTGAACAGCTTCTTGATGAAGGTAAGAAAAGAGCCTTAGAAGTTATTGAAGAAAAAAATCCATCTCTTTCTGATGAAGAGAAAAATAATATTGCAGAAGTTGTTGGTGTAGGAGCAATTAAATATGCTGACCTTTCTCAAAACAGACAAAGCCCGATTATTTTTGAATGGGATAAAGTTTTAAGTTTTGAAGGAAACACAGCTCCATATCTTCAATATTCATATGCAAGAATTCAGTCTATAAAGAAAAAAGCTGAAGAAATGGGAAAAGTTATAACTGCTGATACAAAGATTGTTATAAAAGATAAGATTGAAAGAAACCTTGTTACTTTCCTTACTCTTTTCCCAACTATGGTTTTAAAAGCAGGAGAAACATATAAACCAAATCTTTTAACAGATTATCTGTTTGACCTTGCTAAAAAATTCAATACATTCTACAATGCTTGCCCTATCTTAAACCAAGAAGACGAAGTATTACTTTCAAGACTTCTTATAGCTGACAGAACAGCTGAAATCTTAAGACAAGGACTTGACCTTTTAGGAATAAAAACTGTTGACAGAATGTAATAATAAAAATAAAAAATGAGTTGATGTAATTTATTTGCAACAACTCATTTTTTTCCTTATTTTCATCTCTAAGTTTTAAAATACTTTTATCTCTTTTTTCATAAACATAAGTTCAATCTCGCTGTCTTTTTTAAAGACTTTATTTTCTCCTCTGTTTAAAAGGTCAACTAAAAATTCCACATTATTTTTTACAACAGTATATCTTATAATATTTCCTGTTATCATAAAATCTTTTATACAGGCTTTTGTTGTACAGAAATTTTCTTCTTGATAATTTCTTCCCTCTTCTCTCACATAGATTGATTCTGGACGTACAGCAACTGTTTTTCCTTTTATGCCGAATATTTTTTCAGCATCTTCACCTTTAAAAATATTATAGTTTCCTATAAAATCAACCATAAATTCATTGGCAGGATTTGTATAAATCTCTTCTGGAGTTCCAGACTGAGAAATTTCACCTTTATTCATAACGAATACCCTGTCTGAAACTGCAAGAGCTTCCTCTTGGTCGTGAGTTACAAATATAGTTGTTATACCAAGCTGTTTCTGGATTTTTCTAAGCTTATCACGTAAGCTTTTTCTTATTTTTGCATCAAGGGCTGAAAGAGATTCATCTAAAAGAAGTATCTTTGGTCTTGTAATCAAAGCTCTTGCAAAAGCTACCCTCTGCTGCTGTCCCCCTGAAAGTTCATTTGGATAATAATTTTCTTTCCCGTTAAGCTCAACCATATCTATAATATTTTTTATTTTCTCATCATAATTTTTTTCTTTTTTCATTTTAAGTCCAAACTCTATATTTTCCCAAACTGTCATATTTGGAAAAAGAGCATAGTTTTGGAAAACCATTCCTATATTTCTATCTTTTGGAATAACATTTGTCATATCTTTTTCATCAATAAATATTTCTCCCCTGTCTATTGAATTAAGACCGGCTATACATCTTAAAAGTGTGCTTTTCCCACATCCTGACGGCCCAAGAAGTGTTATAAACTCCCCCTCTTCAATATTAAGATTTAATTTTTTTAATACTTTTGTATCGCCAAATGATTTTTCCAAATTTTTTATTTCAACAAAACTCATCTATTAATCCTTCCTTTTCACTTTTGATTTTGATATTTTTTCAATATTCACTGCAATAAATGTCACTGCAAATATGAAAAAGAAAAATAGTGTTACCATTGCACTGGTAAAATGTCCGCTCTTTCCTTTCATGTTATAAAGATAAACTTGAAGAGTTTCAAAACTTCCACCAATAAGAAGGTTGGCATACATAAATTCTCCCAAAAGAATTGCAAAACTTAAAATTCCTGAACTCATTATTCCTTTTTTCAAGTTTGGAAGAATGACGTATCTAAACGCTTCAAAATTTGTTCCTCCTAAAATATTTACAGTTTCCACAAGACTTTTCAGATGAAGTCCGTCAAGGCTGTTTTTTATTCCCCTGTAAATAAAAGGAAATGCCACTGAAAAATATGCTCCGATTATTATTAAAGGAACTCCAAAAATTCTGATATTTACTCCTGAATAAACATTTAAAAGCCCAACTGCAAGTACAACTGCAGGAACCATAAAAGGCAGAAGTGAAATGAACTCTATAACTTTTAAAACTTTTGGAAAATAGTATGCTGATATTACTATCGACGGAATTATCACAAACATACTCACAAATAAAGAAACAATTCCTATTGCAAAACTTCTTTGAAGAGAAGCAATAAATCTTGTGTCAGCAAAAAGTGCTGCAAACCATTTCAGTGTAAATCCATCAGGAAGAATTGTTGCCCCCCAGCTGCTGCTTAAAGAATAAAGAATTGTACCTAAAACAGGAACAGAAAGAAAAAATAAAATTATTCCCGTGATAATATAATGTTTATTATTTTTTCCCATTTTTTATCTTTCCTCCTGTCTGAATCTATTATTCTGTACAAATTTTTCATTTATAAAAAATACAATTAATATCATAAGTATTAAAAGAACTGCAAGAGCAGAAGCCATATTTGGTTTTAAAATTACATCACCAGATATTAAAGCACCTATTCTTATAGGGATAATATTATAATTTGATACCATTATCCCATAAGCTGTTGCATAAGCTCCTATGGCATTTGTAAAAAGAATTATTCCTGTCCCTATTACAGAAGATTTTAAAATTGGAAATCCTATTCTTCTCCAATAATCTAATTTTCCTCCTCCTAAAAGACTGCAGGCTTCTTTCCATCTTTCGTCAAGAGAATCAAAAGCTGGATAAAGAAGAAGTGTCCCTAAAGGAATTTGGAAATATGTATAAACAAGAATAAGCCCGTACTGGCTGTAAATATCAAAACCTTTTATTCCTAATTTTTGAAGAAGAATTGTTGCCGCTCCGTTTGCCCCAAGAATTATAATAAATGCAAAAGCAAGTGGAAGCCCTGAAAAATTTGACATCATGTTTGAATACAAAAGAACATTTCCTCTTATTTTTTCATTCAGCCTGCTTATTGAATATGCCAGCTGAAAAGAAATTATCATTCCAAAAATTGTAGAAAGAGCTGATACTTTTACACTGTTGTAAAAACCCTGTCTGTAAAATCTGCTTTGAAAAATATATTTATAGTTATAAAGGGAATAAGCAGTGTCCCCGTCTGCTTTAAAACTTCCCTCTACAACTGAAACTATAGGTACAACAAGAAAAAATATTACGATTAATGCAAGAGGAATAAGAAACAATCCGTATTTAATTTTTTCTTTTGTTTTCCTCTTCATTTTTAGTACCCCCTGTAGATACTTTCAGCTCTGTTTTTCATTTCGCTTGTATCAATTCCTAAAATATATCCTATGATTGAAGCCACATAAACCTGTTCCATTCTGTGACTTAATTTCATATTTTCCTTATCATTTATTATCCAGAAAGGAACTTCTGCTTCAAGCTCGTTTTTTCCTCCGTGCATTCCATCAACACTCATTCCGTGGTCTGAAGTTACAATAACTGTGTATCCTGCTTCCACCCATCTTGGAACAAATACAGAAAGAAGATTATCTGCTGTTCTTACACTGTATCTGTATTCTTTGCTTTCAGAACCGTATTTATGCCCTGCATCATCAATGTTCATTGAATGAATCATTAAGAAATCTGGATTATATTTTTCTCTTATATGCTCACCGTCAAGAAAGACTGATTCATCTGGATAGTAGTCAAGAGTGTAAAATCTTCCATGCTGAATATTTTTGCTTTCATCATGTGTGTTTGTATCTGCAAGTTTATTAAATGGGGCTGAGTTATAAAGTTCACTCAGCCAGTAATATCCTGAAGCTCCTGTTGTAAGTCCAGCTTCTCTGCATAATGAAAATATATTTTTTTCTTTTGACATAACAGGAATTTCATTAGTTAAAACTCCGTGTTCAACAGGCTTCTTCCCTGTTAAAATTGTTTCATATAAAGGTTTTGAAAGACTCGGCATTTCTGCAAGAACTTTTGAAAATTTTGCTTTTCCCTCTCTTTCAAGTGCTGTCATATATCCCATATACTCTGAATTTTTATAATTTAATCCGTCCAAAAGGACAAAAATTACTCTGTTTTTATTTTCCATAATACTTCTTTATAAAGTCTATTTGTTTACTTTATAAATTACCTCCTCCTGCCATAACTCTCCAATGTTTTCAGATGTTTTTTTCCATGCTTCAAAATCTTTTACAGGTCTTGCATTTTTATATTGTTCATTTGGAAGAAGTTTTGCTTTTACATCTTCTGGAAGAACAACATTTGTTCTGATTGGTTTTGCATAACCTCTCGCAAGATTTATCTGTCCTTCATCACTTAAAATAAATTCTCTTGTAAGTTTTGCAGCATTAGGGTGTTTTGCATATTTATTTATTATTGTTGCATAACCGCTTGTAAGAGAACCGTCAGATGGAATTAAAACTTCAAATTTATCTCTGTCAATCTGGTCTCTGTAGTTAAGCCCGTTGAAGTCCCATACAAGACCAACTTCTACTTCTCCTTTTTCAAGATTTGCAATCATTGGATCATTTAAAAGAAGTCTTCCATCCTCTGCCATTTTTCCAAAATAATTAATAGCCGGCATTATGTTTCCTTCATCTCCTCCAAGAGCAAAAGCTGCTGCAAGAACAGAGTTTGTTGCCTGCGAAGCAATTCCTACAGCTCCTACTGTTACTTTAGCACTGCTTTCTCCTAGTTCTTTCCAAGATGTTGGAATATCTTTTACAAGTTCTTTATTTACAATAAATGCTATTGTTCCTGTGTATCCTATTACCCAGTGTCCGTCTTTATCTTTTGCCCATTCAGGAATTTCTTCCCATGTTGTAGGTTTGTAAGCCTGAGTTACACCTTGAGCTGCTGCAACAGTTCCAAATTCATATCCGATATCTCCAATATCAGCTGTTGCATTTTCTTTTTCAGCTTTAAATTTTGCAATTTCTTCTGCACTTGACATATCTGTATCAACGTGTTTTAATCCATATTTTGTATTAATATCTTTCCAAGTTCCAACCCAGTTTGCCCAAGCATCAGGCATCCCAACACTGTTTACTTCTCCTTCAGATTTTGCTGCTGCTGTTATTTCTTCTAAAGTCATAGGAGCTTTTACCGCTGTCTCCTGTTTTGTTTCTTCTTTATTTCCGCAGCCTGCAAATGCTCCTAAAATTAAAATTCCTAATAATACTTTTTTCATTTTTCCTCCTATATTCTCATAAATAATTTATTATAATTCTTTATATTCTGCTTTTCTTTTTTCAAATACACAAAATTTTTCAAAGCCTATTTCTTTTAATACATCTCTCGCTTTATCAAAATCCCTCATTATATCCAAAGCTCTGTGAGCATCTGAACCCATTGTTATTATTTTTCCTCCAAGCTCTTTATATCTTTTAAGAATTTTTCTGCATGGATGAAAATCTCTCAAGCCGTATCTCAGTGCTGAAGTATTTATTTCAATTCCTATATTTTTTTCTATAAGTTTTATAAGAATTTTATCAACAAGTTCTCTGTGCATTTCAAAATTTATTTTTTTGTAGTCATCATAAACTGATCTTCCATATCTGTTTATAAAATCCAAATGACCGCATACACTTATTTCTGGAAATAAATCTATTGTGTTTAAAATTTCCTCAAAATATATTCTGTGTGCTTCATCTTTTGAATACTTTTCAAAAAATTTTCTGTCTGCTACGTCCATTCCTCTCACACAATGAAAAGATCCTATTATAAAATCTACATCTTCACAGTTGAAAATTTCATCATATTTATCTTTAAGCTGAGGCTGAAGACCAAGTTCTATCCCAATTTTTATTTTTATATTATTTTTTTATTACATTATTTAAACGTTGCAAATTCCTGTGCCCAATAAATACCGTATGATCCTCCTCGTGCAAGTCCTACGCCTATATATTCAAAATCGGGATTTAATATATTTTTGCGGTGTCCCGGTGAATTCATCCAAGAATCCATAACATTTTTCGGAGAATATTGACCTGCGGCTATATTCTCCCCTGCCGAAGAATATGATATCCCTGCGGCTTTCATTCTGTCAAACGGAGTTTGTCCGTCAGGAGTATTGTGTGCAAAGAAGTTTCTGTCTATCATATCTTCACAGTGACTTTCGGCAAGAGCGGCAAGCGAATCGTCCCATTTTAACGGTGCAACATTATATTTTGCACGTTCTTCGTTTACGAGATTCAGAACTTCATATCCCCAATCATTAAAATCACTTTCATTATCGGTTTCAATATAAACTGTATGCGTGTCACCGTCCCAAAATACCTCTGCACCGGCTGATTCCGATACAGCCCTTAACGGTACAAGGGTGTAATCATTGTAGATTATAGGGGGCGTATTAAGCTCGACAGACGTATCATTGACATACATCGTATTTTCGTTTATAAACAAAGTTATGGTTAAATCGTCTTTTTGAGCCGTTACACGCTGTTCGTCACCAAACCACTGTACAACCATATCAAGATTTTCAAATATCGCTCTGAACGGTACAAGAGTTGAATCGTTTTGTATTATTGGTGACTGCTCAAATATTAATTCATCTTCGTTTAGATATACCGTTATATCATCATCGGCAAAAACCGGCGGTGACATAATCATCAGTGATAAAAAAAGTGCTGCTATTTTTTTCATATCATATCCCCCCTCACCGCTAATTATATAGTATAAACAGCAATATAACAAGTGGAAATTTAAAGAAATGTGCTTGTATTTTTTATTATATTGTGTTATTATTAAGAT
>ERZ831979.1751-NODE-1751-length-17429-cov-3.415563_pt1 | contig 17429 bp, 15 predicted proteins | sample MGYA00519952_ERZ831979 | MGnify/ENA primary metagenome ERZ831979 (study PRJEB31850, sample SAMEA3708723) | human gut metagenome | biome: human gut; feature: human-associated habitat; material: faeces | place: China | collected 2014 ...
GCTGAAAAATAGCCAAATATGTTCGCTTGTATTCAAGTCTTTTTCTCCCCATGAATGTTTACCCCCTTTTATTTCGTATAACCAAACTTCGTTTCTGTTTATACCGTTGACGTATTTATGGCTGATAATAGTATGATTGGATAAAGAATCAATAGAGGCAATCGTATCGGTAATTTCATGAGTGCATCTGTTTTGGATAGCCCAATGGTTTACAGCGATAGGTACTGCTATATATTTCCCCCAGCCTCCTTCATTATTCGGGTCTCCGTTCCACATAGAGGTTTTGTCTTCGGTTCCGTGTATTTCGAATAGAGGGATAGGGCGGTTTGTTTCTAATTCCCGATACATCCATTCTAGCGTAAGCCCGGCAACAGGAGCTACTGCTGTAAATATATCGGGACGTTTGTACGCTAAAAGATAGCACATTTCTCCCCCATTGGAGTAACCCGTGCAAAATGTATTGTGCGGGCTTAGTCGGTAATTCTTTTGAAGGTATAAGGCAAGATCGCATAAAAAGTTTATATCGTCGATAGTCATATCGGCCTGAAATGGATAGCCGACATTCCAGCAGTTTTTCCCTTTTTTATCTTGTTCGCCTTGCGGATAACACACGGCGAATCCGTATTTATCGGCGATAGGATTCATACCGAATCTTTTTGGATCGGCTGTGCCACCATAGCCATGAAGTACAAAGACAAGAGGAGCCCCAGATGAGAGATTGGCCGGCTGATAGTATTTATAACTACGCTCGATTCCTCCTGATTGAAATTTATGAGAGGTTAGTGTCCCGGTGGTTTGTCCCACAGCCAATATGCTGCCATATAGAGAGATAGTTAGACAAAATAAAAACTGTTTCATTTTTCAGGTATTATTATTCAAAGGTAGAGAAAAAGTAGATATTGGAAAGAATTATTTACTGAAAATTTAAGAAAAATGTTTTGGAGGGAAGCCAAAATACCGGAGGTTGTGCTATATTTGTAAAACGAACGGAAATAGATTGTGGCTCATTGGAATCGATAGGGATATTGTATTTGCCTTCGGGTTACTCTATTTTTTAGAATATTATTCACCAAAATATTTACGTGATGATTGAAAAGATTAAAGAAACAGCCGCCTATATCGCAGCAAAAGTTCAGGTGATGCCTAAGACCGCCATTATATTGGGAACTGGGTTGGGCGAGTTGGTAGACCACATTACAGACAAGACTGAAATTCCTTATACCGAGATTCCCAATTTCCCGGTGTCGACAGTAGAAGGACATCAGGGGAAGTTGATATTCGGAAAATTGGGAAAGAAAGATGTCATGGCTATGCAGGGGCGTTTTCACTATTACGAGGGATACGATATGAAACAAGTTACCTTCCCGGTGCGTGTCATGAAGGAACTGGGGATAGAGCATCTTTTCGTTTCGAATGCAGCCGGAGGTATGAATCCCGATTTTGCCATCGGCGATATTATGATTATCCGTGACCACATCAATCTCTTTCCCGAACATCCGTTGCATGGACGCAATTATAAGGAATTGGGCGTACGATTCCCCGATATGAGCGAGGCGTATTCTCGCCGTTTGATTGCAAAGGCTCTTGAAATAGCTGAAAAAAATCATATAAAAATACAGCAAGGTGTGTATGTGGGTACACAGGGACCTACTTTCGAAACCCCGGCCGAGTATCGTTACTTTCATATCATAGGCGGTGATGCCGTGGGCATGAGTACGGTTCCCGAAGTCATTGTCGCGCGTCATGCCGGTATCGAAGTCTTTGCCGTTTCGGTGATTACCGATTTGGGGGTAGAAGGCATTGTGGAGAAATGTTCTCACGAAGAGGTGCAAAAGGCCGCGGCAGAAGCTCAGCCCAGAATGAGCTTTATTATGAAAGAACTGGTAGAACAATTTTAATATGAAATAGAAGAAGTCCATGAGCCATGAGCTTGTGGACTTTGTTATAATTTATGGAAGAAATAAAACGTACAGAAATTGCCTCGTTAGGCGAATTTGGTTTGATAGAGCGTTTGACCGGGCATATACAGTTGAAGAACACTTCTACTCTAAAAGGGGTGGGAGATGATTCGGCCGTGCTCGACTATCAAGGAAAACAGACGTTGATTACAACCGATTTATTGCTCGAAGGTGTTCATTTCGACCTTACCTATGTTCCGTTGAAACATTTGGGGTATAAATCGGCGGTGGTTAATTTTTCCGACATATATGCCATGAATGGGACACCGCGTCAGATAACTGTTTCGTTGGGTGTCTCCAAACGTTTTTCGGTAGAAAATCTCGAAGAACTTTATGCCGGCATACAGCTCGCTTGCGATATCTACGGGGTGGATTTGGTCGGGGGAGATACATCGGCTTCGATGACGGGGCTGACTATCAGCATTACCTGTATCGGAGAAGGAGAACCCGGGAAGGTCGTCTATCGTAACGGAGCGAAAGAAAACGATTTGATTTGTGTCAGCGGCGATTTAGGAGCAGCCTATATGGGATTGCAACTATTGGAACGGGAGAAGCGGGTGTTTGCCGGAGAAACCGAATTCAAGCCTGCGTTCGAAGGACATGAATACCTGCTCGAACGCCAATTGAAACCAGAAGCCCGTAAGGATATTGTTGCCGAGTTGGATAAAGCCGGGATCGTTCCGACAGCCATGATGGATATTTCTGATGGGCTCTCCTCCGAATTATTGCACATCTGTTCGCAGAGTCATGTGGGCTGCCGTATATATGAAGACCGGATACCGATCGATTACCAGACGGCAGCTATGGCGGAGGAATTTAATATGAATCTGGTGACTGCTGCATTGAATGGAGGCGAGGATTATGAATTGCTTTTTACCGTACCTCTCGAAAAGCACGACATTGTCGCTGCTATCCCCGGAGTGCGAGTGATAGGACATATTACAAAACCAGAATTGGGTTGTTGCATGATAACCCGTGACGATACCGAGATAACCCTTCGGGCACAGGGGTGGAATTCTCTTGCCGAAGAATAAGAATTTATTCGTCCCTTGCGTCGTTTGCATATTTATATTTTTGAACGGAAAAATTCGACAATATATTTGGTAAATTGGAATAAACCTATTATCTTTGCACACGCAAAAACGATGGTGCCATAGCTCAGTTGGTAGAGCAAAGGACTGAAAATCCTTGTGTCACTGGTTCGATTCCCGTTGGCACCACTTGAAAAAAGAGAGTTACAGTTTGGTGACTCTCTTTTTTATTTCTTTACTTTTGTCTATTATAGAAAATTCGGCTTTCACCACGGACGGTACAGTGGTCTTGTCGGTTGAAAATCGCGAGGCGAATCGTGATAGTCGCTTATTCGCTTTCCGGCAGTGTTCAGTAAGTACCAACCCATGATTTTGTCTTTCACCAAAGCGACGCCTCGGTGAAACGGATAGGCTTCTTCATAATAGTCGCCGAGTCGATGACCGTCTCTATTGATGAAACAATAGCCCATGATTTTATCTTTGACAAGTGCGTACCCTTCGTGGAAATCGTCGACGAGAAGGTAATAATCGGTGCATCGTTTACCGTCGAGGGAAATGAAACACCAACCCATGATTTTGTCTAATGCTGCTGCCCGACCTTGCCTATAAGGTCGGATTTGTTCGTAATAGTCGCTAATGCGGTTTCCGTTTATGTCGGAAACGTACCAACCCATGATTCGGCTTTTCTGAATGATAAGACGTGGGGTATTATCGTAGTAATGATTGCCGCTATCATAGGGATAGTCATATTGGGCTTGCATGGATAGGAATCCGAATAAAATCGAAATAAGGATAAGTAGTGGTTTCATGTGCAATTTTTTTTCATTTGACGAAGTTAACGAAAAAAGGTTTAAACGCAGTCATAACTTATATTAATCTCTGCTGGGAATATGCGATTTTCTGTGTTCGAATAGAAGTCTGTTTGTATATCGGCGAGTGTTTATAGGTTGTTGTAATGACTCTAAAAATAAAAAGGTAGGCCGTATGAATCTTTTAGTGCATTGTTTATGTAACTTTGCAAGAGGCAATGCGATAAGGGAGATTTCGGTACGAGTGTATTTATTGTTGTCCGAAGCTGCGCTGTCATTGGAGAAATAATTTATAAGATATGAATGTGAGGATAGAGGAAAGTTGGCGAAAGAGGCTGCAAGACGAGTTCGATAAGCCCTATTTCGAGCGATTGGTTTCTTTTGTGCGGAGCGAATATGGCCGTGCGCATGTTTTGCCTCCGGGACATTTGATATTTCATGTATTCGATGCATGTCCTTTCGAGTCTGTGAGAGTTGTTATTTTAGGCCAAGATCCCTATCCCAATCCCGGACAGTATTACGGTGTTTGTTTTTCTGTGCCCGAGGGGGTGGCTATTCCCGGTTCTTTGTTTAATATGTTTAAGGAGATACATGATGATTTGGGCAAGCCTATTCCCGCTTCGGGTAATTTGGATCGGTGGGTGAGGCAAGGTGTATTTCCTTTGAATTCTGTGCTTACCGTGCGAGCTTATGAAACAGGATCGCACCGAAACATGGGCTGGGAGGTTTTTACCGATGCGGTCATTCGAAAGTTGAGCGATGAGAGAGAAAATCTCGTGTTTATGCTGTGGGGGAGTTATGCTAAGGAGAAGATTGCGCTTATTGATGCTCGCAAGCATTTGGTTTTAACAGCCGCGCACCCGTCGCCACGATCGGCTGATCGTGGCTTTTTCGGATGTCGGCATTTCAGTAAAGCGAATGCATTTTTACGGAGTAAGGGAATACGGGAAATCGATTGGTGAGATTTTTAGTCCCCGTTTATTATGATTTCAATCTTAGTATAAAACGGCTCCCTTTTCCTAATTCGCTTTCTACGGAAAGAGTCCCCCCATGTGCTTCTACAAAATCTTTGGATATAGACAATCCTAATCCGCTGCCTTGCACTTTTGTTCCCGGCACTCGGAAATAACGGTCGAATATGCTTTGATGATAGCGAGGGTCGATTCCCTTCCCAAAATCTTGTACATAGATTTCGACCATATTGCCGTCTTGGTGAGTGCCGATAATGACGCGGCCGTTTTCTTTGGAATAACGTATAGCATTGCTTACAAGATTGGTAAGTACCCATGCTATTTTTTCGCTGTCGACAAATAGTTTCTTTGTATTTTCGTCATAGTCGACTTCGATGTGTATGTTGAATTTATCAGCTTGTACCTGATTGGCCTTGATCGCATATTCGATCAATTCTATGGGCCGGGTTATCTTGGGCATCAATTGTAGTTTTCCGGCTTCTACTTGGGTCATGTTCAGTAATTCTCCGGTGATATTGAGCAACCGTTCTCCGTTCTCCTTAATACTTTGGGAGAGTTGTTCTTGTTCTTTGTTAAGAGACCCGATACGTCTGTCTTCCAATAATTGCAAACTCATCATAATGGCTGATATGGGAGTCTTCAATTCATGAGATATCGTCGAGATAAATGTTGTTTTCGCAGAATCCAGCTCTTTAAACTCCGTGATGTTTTTCAATATAATTACGTGCCCCAGTTTTTCGGGTTCTTCACTGTCGTGATTCGTGTTGTCTATTTCTATATAGGAGGCTTTGAAGTAACTTTCTTTATTGTCGGCATATATTTTGATAGGCTCTTTCTGAGGATTGGGAGAAACCAGTTCTCGTATTAATTTCCTTAATAAATCATTCTTCAAAGAAATCTCTTCGGCCGATTTGAAGATTGTGTTTTCTTTTTTCAGATTCAGTATGTTCAGAGCTTCACTATTTATGAAAAGTATTTTGCGGTCTGGATCTAATCCTATTATGGGATCGCTGATGCTATTGATAATTGCTTCGAGAAATTTTTTATGTGCCAGTAGTGTCGATAGGGTGGTAGATCTGTATTCGGACAAGTGTTGAGCCATTCTATTGAAACTATCGACCACATTTTTAAATTCTTCGTTTTTATCCGATATATTCAGCCTTTTTTCATAGTTGCGATTCGCTATTTCGAGGATACCGTCGGTTAGCTCCTTGATAGGTCTATTTATCGATTGAGGAAGCCAGATAGCTAATGTGACACCGCAGACTATGCAGATGCCTCCGATAATTGCCACCCATACAACGGCTTGTTTTAAGCCTGTCGAAGCTATCGGGCTGTCTGGTTCGGCAGCCGTCAGCATCTGTAAATAGATAACTGATAAGGAGACCAGCAGAATAATCATTCCGGTCAGTAACCCTATACTTAAAAGCAACTTTGTTTTTATATTCATGACGGGTATTTTTATTAGGCTAAGATAATTAAATCTATATTGTTCTCGGATAAAGATTTCATGAAATTTTTATATTTGGACACCGTAAATATGGTTTTGGGCAATTTCAGTGCTGGAATTCCTGTACATATTGTTGTAATTTGTTTTTCGATTGCGACCTTTATAATGCTTTCGAGAATGTGCGGGGAATGTACCTGTATGACTTCTCCACCTAATTCAGTGGCTAATTTGAAATGGTTTAACAGATGTCGCTGATCTGCCAGCGAGATGCGATCGGGATCCTCTTTGGGCGTTTGTACATATAGTACGAAAAATTTTGTGTTATATCGTGTAGCCAATCGAGCGCAGCGTCGAATGATTTTGCGGGGCGTTTTTTCGTGGGAACTGATGCACGCCATGAATTTTTCATGACGTACGTGAGATGTATCTAAGGGGAGTTCGTTTTCTACTTTTTTTTCGACCCGTAAAGCAACTTCTTTGAGTGCGAGTTCTCGTAGTTGTAAAATATTCTCGGCCTTGAAAAAATTATTCAATGCCAATTCTATTTTTTCCGGCCTATATATTTTCCCGGCTTTTAAGCGATTGATAAGTTCCTCAGCTGTCAAGTCAATATTGACAACCTCATCCGCTTCCTCTAAAACCTTATCAGGAATACGTTCCTTTACTTCAATTCCGGCTATACCTTTAATATCCTCATTCAGGCTCTCAATATGTTGAATATTAACAGCAGATATAACATTAATGCCAGCCTCTAAAAGATCCATTACGTCTTGCCAGCGCTTCTCATTTCGGCAACCACCTACGTTGGTATGTGCAAGTTCATCAACTATTACCAACTCTGGATGCAACTGAAGAATAGCATCCAAATCCATTTCTTCAAGCTCTTTTCCCTTGTAAAATATCTTCTTACGAGGAATAACAGGCAATCCCTTTAACTGTGCTTCTGTACCGGCACGTCCATGTGTTTCAACATAACCTATTTGTACATCAATTCCATTATCCAACATTTCATGAGCTTCCTGCAACATTTTATATGTTTTACCAACACCGGCAATCATCCCGATATAGATTTTAAAAGCACCTCTTTGTGAGCGTTTTATAAGACTTAAGAAATGACGTACATTTTCTTCTTTAGTTGCCATTTTATTTGTGTAAGATTTAGTATTCAGCACCAAGTTTACAAATTTAAAATGATTTTATTGCTTTGTATTAATAGTCAGTCCAGAAACGCTTATCAAACAAAAGCAACACACCAAAAATTTCCAGTCGCCCAACAAGCATGAGAGCCGAAAGAATCCATTTTGCCGCATCTGGCAGAGCAGCCCATGAAAAGACCGGTCCAAAAGCTCCCAGTCCTGGTCCGACATTACCTATTGCAGATATAACAGTACTAAATGATTCCGTCAAACCAACTCCAAAGCACATCAGCAATGTCCAGCCTATAAATATGCATATTAAGTATGTAACAAAAAATGTATATACTAATGCCGATGTTTGTACTGGAACTTGACCGTTATTAATATGAACTGGCAGAACAGCTCTCGAATGCAACATTTGCCTGAACTGGTTCCTTATATTCTGAAACATGATTAATAAACGTAAATTTTTAACACCACCACTGGTTGAACCGGTACAGCCACCGGATATCATAGCCCAGATAAGAAGCATCCATGTAAATGGTGGCCATAAATTATAATCATCTGTTGCAAACCCACACGATGTATGAGTAGTAGCTACCTGAAATAAAGCCTTACGAAATGCAGTTTCGATATCATAATAATCTGTTATAACTAAAGCAAATGCTATTATTACAGAAAGAATTGCTATAGACGCCAGAAACCAGTGTAATTCTCCATCCTTTAATAATTTCTTATATTTCCCATTCAAGGCAAAATAATATAAAGAAAAATTTATACCTGATAAAATCATAAATATAGATACAACATACTCTATATACGGTGAGTTCCAATAAGATATGCTATCTTGTTTGGTAGAGAAACCACCTGTTGCCGTAGTAGCAAACGCCTGGCACAATGCGTCAAACAAATTCATTCCACCCAACATCAATAATACAACCTCCAATAAAGTTAGTCCGATATAAATAAGCCACAGGCAGCGTGCCATGACCTTAATTTTAGGATGGATTTTATCATGTGTCACTCCTGTTGCCTCAGACAAGAAAAGCTGCTGGCTACTACCACTAAATAATGGAAGCAATGCTATGGTAAAAAGAACTATACCAAGACCTCCGATCCATTGCGTAAAACTGCGCCAAAAAAGTAATCCATGAGGTAATGATTCTATATCATTTAATATTGTAGCTCCTGTTGTTGTGAAACCTGACATGGTTTCGAAGAAAGCATCGGTAACCGAGGGTATATATCCACTTAAATAGAAAGGTAACATACCTAGAAGCGTAAATAATATCCAGGAGATACTTACGATGCAATATCCATCACGTCTGGAAACTATATTACTTTTACGGTTACCAGCAAGTATCATCACTCCACCAATACCTATATTTATTAATATTGCCCAAACAAAACAGATATAGCTACTTTCATGATAAATAGCTGATATACCAGCGCAGATCACAAATAATCCGGCTTCAACTAAAACTAGTATTCCTAAAACATAAGAAACCGTTCTAAAATTAATCAGACCATCTTTCTTATTTTTGAATGACAACGAATTTGTTTGATAAATATCTTCCATATATAACATCTTTTACAGCCTTACAGACAAAACACATGCCACAGAAGCAGCTCATATTATAATGCACTAACTGACAAACAATTATAAAAACCCGCTCTTCATGAAAATAAGTTACCCTTCTCATTATGATAGGCATATATCTCCATAATGAGAAGGGTAACACTGATCGGTTATTAAAATCCCAGGCTAAATCCCGCTAAAAGGTAGGTACGATCGTACACAGGTGCTACAATAACTTGTATAAAAACAGGAACTGAAAACTTATCTGTAACCTTTACATTCTTATTGGCCTTTAAAGAAAGGTCTGTAAATGCCGCCTTATCATGATAATATCCTTTCCAAGGTGTAAATCCTATTGCAGGAGTAAGAGTTATATCTGCCGGCAATGAAATTGGATATGACGCATTAATATAGGTAGAACCTTGAAGTTTTCCCTCCTCATTTTTATCTGCTCCAGCAAACATTGTGCTCAATGAAAGAATCAAAGGAAAAGATTTCCCCAGGCAATAGACAAAAGTTCCTTCAAAAAAATGAGCATCTTTATAGTGTCCATACGGTTGATTTACTCCAGACCACCAATAATCTGATACAGTTATGGAGAAATTATTTAATGAATAACTCAAATTTATATCAAACTCTTTAGCGGGAGATTCAACGTTCCATCTACTTAATGTTTGACTCCCCCATACGTTAATACTAAAGCCAGCATACCCTAAAGTTAAAGATGGCTGTATCGAAAAGCCTGAATTCTGATCAGCACCACGCCAAATATAATCAGAAACAAAATCCGCCTTACCACTAACAGTGAATTTACCCTGAGCGTACGTTTTAGATGGGAATAATAGTATAACAGCACCAATTACAGCAACTAATGTTTTTATAATCATACTTTTATAATTATAGTAATGTATACAATATCCTTATTTCATTTTATAATACATGTATTGTCTCAGCCAGTCCATCTCCCGGTTTCTGTATCTACAATCTTTTGCAGATACAGAAATATCATAGAAGAAAAAGATGGTTGAAAATATATTAAAAGAAACCTGCTATTTATCTTCCTATAGTCGGATTAGCTTCTTCCATTGCTATATTAAGTTTTAAAACATTAATTTTAGCCGGACCGAATATGCCTAATAATGGTTTCTCTATCATCTTGTCAACGATAGCTTTAACATCCGATTCATCCATATCTCTTGCCTCAGCAACACGTTTGACTTGTACATACGCACATTCAGGAGTTATATCAGGATCAAGACCTGAAGCACTTGCTGTTACCATTTCAGCAGGAACATCTTCTCGTTTCAAATAGGGGTGATAAACCAGAAATGTATCAATTCTTGCTTCCACCTCTGCAAGATATTCCTCGTTGGTAACTCCCTTATTACTACCAGCAGAGCTTGTGCCGTCATATCCGTCACCGGCACATGAGGGTCTGCCCCAGAAGAACACATCTTTAGTAAAGACTTGTCCTACGTTTGCTACCCCAACAATTTTACCGTTAAGTTTTATCGTTTCAGCATTGCCGCCCTCTCCAGGAGCAGCAAACTGTGCGAAAATCCATAATACCAATATATAACATACCGAAAAGAACACACAAAACACCAAGGTAACCCGAATTGATTTCATTAAATTTTTCATAATTGTCTTTTTTATTATTAGAAGAATAATCCTACAAATAAATCTATAAGTTTGATCCCCACGAAGGGTGCAATAATACCACCTCCCCCATAGACAAGAAGGTTCCTGCGAAGTAAGGCACTAGCTCCTATCGGCTTATATTCAACACCCTTAAGAGCCAATGGTATCAGAATAGGGATAATGACCGCATTGAATATGACAGCAGAAAGGATAGCACTTTCAGGACTATGCAATCCCATAACATTAAGTGCACCCAGCTGTGGAACAGAAACCATAAACAATGCAGGGATGATAGCAAAGTACTTGGCTACATCATTTGCAATAGAAAATGTAGTAAGCGTACCACGAGTCATAAGCAACTGTTTGCCTATTTCTACAATCTCGATAAGCTTTGTCGGATCATTATCAAGGTCAACCATGTTGCCAGCTTCTTTTGCAGCCTGAGTACCGCTATTCATAGCTACACCTACATTTGCCTGCGCAAGAGCCGGTGCATCGTTTGTTCCGTCACCCATCATAGCGACCAGTTTACCGGCAGCCTGTTCCTTCTTAATATAGTTCATTTTGTCTTCCGGTTTAGCTTCTGCTATAAAATCGTCCACGCCAGCCTTCCCTGCTATATACTTTGCAGTCAGTGGATTGTCACCTGTTACCATTACCGTCTTTACACCCATCTTACGCAAGCGTTCAAAACGTTCCTCTATACCAGGTTTGATAATGTCTTGCAATTCGATAACTCCTGCTATTTTCTTGTCAATGCACACTACCAGCGGAGTACCGCCATTGCCGGTAATTCGCTTGATGATTTCTTCTATTTCTTCAGGAAATTCATTTCCTGCTTCGCTTACAATATTACGAATGGCATCAAATGCTCCTTTCCTTATTTGCGTTCCATCCTTTAAATTTATTCCAGAACATTTTGTTTCAGCCGTAAATTTGATCATGTGAGCTCCTTCTGTGTTCAGATTACGCATACGCAATCCTTGTTCACGACCTAACTCTATGATAGATTTTCCTTCCGGTGTATCATCGGAAGCAGAAGACAACATACACGCTTCTATAAAACTACGTTTATCAAAGCCTTCAACCGGGAAAAAATCTGTAGCTTTACGGTTACCGATTGTAATGGTTCCAGTCTTATCAAGCAGAAGTGTATCTACATCACCGGCCGTTTCAACAGCTTTACCTGATTTAGTAATTACATTTGCCCGTATTGCACGATCCATCCCGGCAATACCAATTGCAGAAAGCAAGCCACCGATCGTAGTAGGTATCAGACAAACGAAAAGTGAAAGGAATGCTGCAATGGTAATAACGGTATTAGAATAGTCTGCCATTGGCTTAAGCGTGATACAAACAACAAGGAATACCAATGTAAATACGGCCAGAAGAATAGTAAGCGCAATCTCATTCGGTGTTTTCTGACGACTCGCTCCCTCTACCAGCGCAATCATCTTATCCAGAAAACTTTCACCGGGTTGCGTGGTTACAACTACCTTAATATGGTCTGAAAGGACTTTCGTTCCCCCTGTTACAGAACTCTTGTCGCCACCAGCTTCACGAATTACAGGAGCAGATTCACCAGTGATGGCACTCTCATCGATAGATGCCAGGCCCTCTATTATTTCACCGTCAGCAGGAATAACATCACCAGCTTCACACTCAAATATATCACCTTTTTTAAGCTGTGAACTGCTTACAGTCTTTACTTTATCGTTTACAATAAGTTTTGCAGGAGTTTCTTCACGAGTCTTACGCAAACTGTCAGCCTGAGCTTTGCCTCGAGCTTCTGCAATTGCTTCTGCAAAATTAGCGAATAACAAGGTCAGGAAAAGTATTATAAATACCCACAGGTTGTAAACAAATGAACCTTGTGATGTACTGAATGCAGAATATCCAGTAACGAACAACATAATTACAGTCGACACTTCCACTGTAAACATAATAGGATTCTTTATCATTATATTCGGATTCAGCTTGACAAACGACTGCTTCAAACTATCTATAACCTGCTCCTTTTGAAACAATGACGTATTTTGATTCTTTGAATTCATATCTTACAATTTTTATTTATAAGTTGACAAGAATACAAGCTTTTTTAGCGCAAAAGCTCTACTTGCCAGCTCACATTTTGTTATTTAAATTACAATGAAAAATGTTCTGCAATTGTACTTAATGCTTGTGCGGGAAAAAACGACAAAGCTGCGACAATGAATATAACTGCAAATGTCATGACCCCGAATGTTACAGTATCCGTTTTAAGAGTTCCGGCACTTTCCGGTATATATTTCTTTTGTCCTAGAAGACCTGCTATTGCAACCTGCCCGATAATAGGGACGAACCGGCTCAATATTAATACAATACCACATGATACATTCCAGAACCAGGTATTATCACCAAGTCCCTCAAACCCAGAGCCATTATTGGCTGCACAAGATGTAAACTCATACAACATTTCTCCCAGTCCATGAAAGCCAGGATTATTCAGCCACCCACCCTCACTTTCTACAAATGCGTGAGCATGAACATAGAGATATGCAGCAAGAGCAGTACCGACAAGTATAATGAACGGATGAAGAAGTGCAACTATCGAAGCTATTTTCATTTCTTTTGCTTCAACTTTATGACACATAAACTCCGGAGTACGTCCTACCATCAATCCACTTATGAATACTGCTATAATAATGAATGTAAAATAGTTCATCCAACCTACTCCTACCCCACCAAACCATGTATTAATTTGCATATTAAGCATTTCAATCATACCAGACAGCGGCATTGTAGAATCGTGCATACCGTTTACAGAGCCATTAGATGTAACAGTCGTAACGACACTCCAGAGACCAGTTGCACCGGCACCAAGACGAATCTCTTTACCTTCCATAGCTCCACCGTCCTGCGCTATACCCATTGCATCAATTCTTGGATTACCCCCCATTTCCTGAGATACATTGATGCATACACCTATTAGGAATGCAACAAGCATTACACCATAAATACTGTAACCTAATCTTTTACGGTTTACATAGAAGCCAAAAGCAAATACCATGGCCATTGGAATAATAAGAATGGAGCAACATTCTATCATGTTAGACAAATAGGTAGGGTTTTCCAATGGATGTGAAGAGTTCACACCATAGTAACCTCCGCCATTAGTACCCAACTGTTTGATAGGAACAATTGCCGCTGCCGGGCCTTGTGATATACTTTGGGTATTTCCCTCAAGTGTTGTTATCTCCATCTTTCCATCAAATCCCATTGGAGTCCCTTGTATAATTAGTATAAAACCAACTACAAGTGATAACGGAAGAAGGATACGGGTACAACTTAATACAAGATATTTCCAGAAATTACCAATAGTTTTTGTGGTCTTTTCACCAAGAGCTTTCATGATACCCGCCATAGCAGCCATACCTGTAGCTGCAGTTATAAACTGGAATAACATAATTACAAACAGCTGTGTGAAATATGTAAGGTTGGTTTCACCACTATAATGCTGTTCATTACAGTTTACCATAAAAGAGATACAAGTATTGAAAGCCTGATGTGCCGTCTGACCAATATTTCCATCCGGATTTAGTGGTAAATAGCCTTGCACAACAAGCAAAATCATTCCCCATACAAACCAGAAAGCATTTACTACAAGCAAAACTCTTAAAAACTGTTTCCAGTTCATCTCTTCTTCCGGATTGATTCCTGAAAGCCGGAAAATTAAATTTTCTACAGGCTTCATGAAATCACTCCAAACCTTGCTACCTTTATAAACTTTTGCAATATATTTTCCTAATGGATAACTTAATACTACCATTAGAATAATTTGCGCTATTACACCTAATATTTCTGTATTCATATTTTTACTATTTTTTATTCGACAGCCTTATTATAATATTCTTCCTGCTCTATTTAAAATTTTTCCGGTTTAACTAAAACATACATTAAATAGCCAAACATAATAAGGCTTACAATAAATAATACTGTGTACATAAATCTTTCCTCCTTTTTACTTTAAATGTTTTCAAACCAATCAATACATTTCCCAAATAACCAAAAGCAGCCAATACCAATTAGCATACAGACTGCAAAACCAATTGTAAATAGTTCCATCATTTTTTATGTTTAAAATTCATTCTTAGCAATACAACTGGTATGCCAAAGGAAAAACAGCTCACATAACAATCTGTATATTAGCACATTAAATAAATACAACCAGATACAAAATACTATTCCAACTTTCTCAATTTGATAAATTGATCTTATTATTGTGATATGATACCTAATACTCAGACTGATAGAAATGACAAAGAAGAGCACATCAAACGGATGCTATCAATGGGAAAAAATAAAGCCGCCAGAAAGTATGAACTGCACTTCTGTGTAGCAAGAACTTTCTAACGGCTTTATTTATATATAAGATATATCTGCCTTTAATATATACCAACTTGACTATATATTGAAAGTGATAGATTCGCTGGTATGTTCATTATATTTATTACATTGTACTTTTCAAACCAAATATTATTGATAATCAATATTTTTTATGCAAAAGGAATTAGAAGACATACTAAAATTCTACGACCTTATCTATTTACAATATTCTACCGCTTTCTCCATCTACCAGTTTATACTGTATCTGTCGAGTTCCGCCAGTCGGATTAGCATTACTGTCGCCTTCTTTGTAGACTGGAAAACGTTGGCAAAATGTATTTTCCACGATAGCCATCTCATCATGTCCCATATAGCCCTTGTTTACTTCGTTGTTTTCAGAGATCTCGGGCAAATATACCTGACTTACCGATTTTCCATTGTTTACAGAGTATCCAATTAATTTACCGTAGCTTCCACTACCATCCGATGTCAGATAGATAAATACCTCCGGATAGCTGTCAACATTCAAATCACCTATCTCAGCATTTACAATCGTATATCCGGTTATATCATGATACAATGTTTCGTTGGATACGCTTAATCCGGAAGGCTGAATTATAAGGCTGTCACCTTTGGTACTTACCATAAAAGAAATCTTGCTTCCAGGATACGTCAGTTCTTTATTGAAGCTTTCTTCACTAACCTCCTGTTTCGTAATATTCATATCTTCTTTCGCTGTAGTATCAGAAGCACTGCCTTTCTCATTCTTGCTGAATGAACAGGACATCAGCAAAGCACATAACACAAATGAACTTATTTTCTTCATAATTCTCTTAATTTTATAATAGTAAAATATATTTACCAACAACCTATCTTATATCATTAATATTTGCTGGATTTCATTAATAAGTCTTGAAACATGAAACCCGTCATACGCAGCATGGTAAACCTGGGCAGAAAGAGGAATAAGGTATTTATCATCTTGCTGAAAGTACTTTCCATAAGTAAAGATTAGCAACAAATAAGTTCCATCCGCAAATATATTCAGATTGAAACCTGTAAACGTAGCCTAGGGCAATGAAGATATAGGAAAAGTATTAGCTGGCGTATCAGGTTTGGCATCTATACCGTAATTACCACCAAACATTTCAATATCCCGTTCATAGTTTGAAAGAAAAACTATAAGATCATCATTCCACTCCGTCCACAGATTGGAAAAGGTTTCATTCTCCTCATGAAAAACAGTATAACACGGCAGTAAGGTATCCCACACTCCCAACTCCCCTTTGTCATTGATTGCTGTTCGAAACTCTTCATGATTATTTACCGCCTTTGTCAATACATAAATCAGAAGAGGATAAAGTTTCGAACGACTTTTGTTTTTAAACGCTATAATCCCGGAGATATCTATGTTTACAGTAATGCTATATGTACACCGTATCTGACTGAAATAATGATCAAAATACGGCTTTCTTTTCCAATTATCTTTATCTATAAGTTTAAACATAAGATTGTTTCATTATATCAATGCGGCAACTATTATTTTTCCGAACACATTACTTTATCAGTCAGATAAACAAAACTCGTAATCATCGCAGAGGAACGACTAATGATATCTTTATTTATCAGCGACATATTGTCTACTTCCGAATGATGGATAGAAAAATAATTTTTTCTATCAGCCATGTAAAAATAGACCGGGACTTTCTTTTCTGAATTTAAAGGCCAGAAAGATGCATCTTCCAATGACATCCTTTGCAATTCAGGTGTGAATCGAAGGCTATCAGAAAATAATTTTATTTTGTAGGGTGTCCAGTTCTACGTTCCTAAAAACGTAGTACAAAACGCCCTCGTTATTGTTAATTCAGTGCTCTTAAATTCAATGCTTTAATAAGCAAAATTGCTCTTTGAAAGTTTGTGTATTTCATTGATTTTTAATATCTTGGTTAAATAATTCAGAACTAAAAGCAATGAAAAAAGTAGATTCAAACCCCCATAAAGAAACCCTGGAAGAAGAGGTTAAACGTCTTCGTAAAGAAAATGCCAAACTCAAATCCCAGAAAGCAGCCAAAGAGGCTAAGCTTAAGGAGACAAGGAAGGAACTTAAAAAAAGACGTAAAGACCGTGACTGTGACCGAAGAACAAATGAAATTGTTATCGACCCTATTCCCGGACATAGATACTCTCTTCTGATTGTTCAGCTTTGTGTATTGATTTACATTCGTACCAACTGCGGCCTTCGCACTGTCGTGAAGATACTTGAAATCTTCAATGATGTGCTTGAAGGAAAATGTGGAAAAGTACCATGCTATAACACCGTAGAAAACTGGATGAAGAAACTTGGATTATCCGCTTATGAGAATGACAGCAAACCTACAGACAAAAAGTTTGCATATATCATTGACGAAAGCATCATGGTTAATCGAGAGAAACTGGCACAGTTGCATAAGTCCGTGGCAATATAATCATGTTATCCAAAGATTATGGAC
>ERZ831979.1770-NODE-1770-length-17280-cov-49.601393_pt1 | contig 17280 bp, 20 predicted proteins | sample MGYA00519952_ERZ831979 | MGnify/ENA primary metagenome ERZ831979 (study PRJEB31850, sample SAMEA3708723) | human gut metagenome | biome: human gut; feature: human-associated habitat; material: faeces | place: China | collected 2014 ...
ATTTTTACTATGGGGTATAGCAAAAACTATATATAATGTATTGGGGGGTTTTTACAGTGATTATAATAGCATGATTTTCTCAATAAGTGTTCACAAATGTTACAATTTTCTCATTTATTTTTTATGCAATATGCACAAGTATTTTTCGTGACTATCTACAAAAAAGAAGGCAAATCTTCTACATCTTCCCTATTTCAGGATTCGTCTCCCGAATTTTTGTTTTAATACGGGAGAGCGCATTATCAATAGATTTTGGTGATTTTCCCATTTTTTCTGCAATCTGCTGATAATGAAATCCCGCAAGATACTGGTCTAATACTTCCCGTTCCATCTTACTTAAATGCGTCCTGAGCTTCTCCCAGAACTGTGCCACATTTTCCTGATCGATCATCATCTGCTCCGGATTTCCGATTCCGTCCATGGTCAGCGTTTCCGCCAGAGGATATCCGTTTTCACTGTTTTCTGAGTAGAAAGAAACATAGGAATTGAGCGGCGCATGTTTTTTCCGGTTCGACGCCTCAACTGCCTTGTATAACTGTCTCGTAATACACAATTCTGCGAAATGAAAAAAAGATGTTTCTTTCGTATCATCGTAATCTCTGATTGCCTTAAACAGACCGATCATTCCCTCCTGGATCAGATCATCCGTCTCACCGCCAATCAGAAATACTGCATTTGCCTTTTTGCGGACCAGCGGTTTATATTTATCTAAAATGTAATCCATGATCTTTCCGTCCGGATCACCGCTGTTTTTTAATGCCGCAATCAGCTGTTCGTCTGTCAAATCCCGATATGACTCTAACATGTTCCTCCCAAGACTCCTGATACAATATCTACCACGGCGTTTTTTTCTACCGTTGCGGTGTTCTCTACCACCTGCGATGTCTTTTATTGCTGCTGTGTTTTTTACCGCTGCGGTGTCTTCTACCGCTGCGGTGTCTTCTACCGCATGCGTTGCCGCACAATCTCATAGGCAAGCACACCTGCTGCCACCGATGCGTTCAGGGAATCGATATCCCCCTTCATCGGAATGGATGCCACAAAATCACAGTTCTCGCGCACCAGTCTGCCAACACCCTCGCCTTCACTGCCGATGACAAGACCGATCGGTCCTTTTAAATCCAGATCATACATGCAGGTTCCATCCATGTCCGCACAGACAAACCACATTCCTTTGTCCTTTAACTCTTTCATTGTTGCAGTCAGATTTGTCACCTTTGCAACCGGTGTATAATTGATTGCTCCGGCGGATGTCTTTGCCACAGTTGCCGTCAGACCGACCGCGCGGCGTTTCGGAATAATGACACCATGCGCACCGGCAAGATTTGCCGTACGGATGATAGCGCCAAGGTTATGCGGATCCTCGATATTATCCAGAATGAATAAAAATGGCGGCTCGCCCTTTTCCTCTGCCAATTTTAGCATATCCTCCACTTCGGCATACTCATATGCTGCAGCAACTGCGATCACTCCCTGGTGTTTTTTTGTCTCAGAAAGCTGATCTAAACGCTCTTTTTCCACAAAATGCACGATCGTGTCATGTTTTTTTGCCTCTCTGACAATCGTGCGCACCGGACCATCCTGACAGCCATCCAACACAAATAATTTGTCAATTGTTTTTCCGGAACGGAATGCCTCTAACACGGCATTGCGTCCCTCTATTTTCAGCTCTTCGTAGCCCATTACTCTCTCCTTTTACATTTTAAGTGCAAGTTCGTCCACACCGGTCTTTACCAGTTCCACCAGACGTTCAAACTCATCTTTTAAATACAGGTATCCCATCAGCGCCTCAAATCCGGTTGCTTTCCGGTAATCAGACATTGTGGCATTTTTTGCCATTGTCGGCGATTTTGCATTCCTTCCACGACGGTACACTTCTGCTTCTTCCTCCGTCAGCATCGGAAGTAATTTTTCAATCATTTCCGCCTGTGTGTGTGCTTTTACGATCTGGCTTGTCCGCTTGTGAAGTTCTCCTGCTCTCGTGTTTCCTTTTCCTACGACAACAGACCGGATCACCAGATCAAATATTCCATCTCCGATATAGGCTAACGTAAGAGGCGAATATGTCCGGATATCCACTTCACTGATTCCGAACTGTTCTTTGATATAAGAGTCTATTCCTTTCTGCATTGGCATTTCCTCTCTCTCACGCTTTGTGCCAGATCACACCTTCTCGTGTATCTTTCAGTACAATGCCTTTTGCAAGCAGTTCATCGCGGATTGCATCTGCTTTTGCAAAATCTTTTGCTTTCTTTGCTTCCTTTCGTTCTTCAATCTTTGCAAGTACATAGCTTTCTAATTCTGCATCGATCTCCTCTTTTGCATCTGCCTGTGCCGTTGTCAGATTTAAGGATAATACTTTATCAAAATCATTGATCAGCGCAAGTTTTGTCTTATCGTTCATATCATCTTTGAGCAGATCATAAATGATCGTGATCGCCATCGATGTATTTAGATCGTTGCTGATCGCATCCTCAAATTTTGCCTTATAAGCATCAAATTTATCCTGCTGTACGGTTCCCTCATCCTTTAATTCTGCGATTCGTTTGGTCAGTTTTTTATAAGCTGCAGCCATATTATCTAATACTTCATAGGAAAACTCCAACGGTTTTCTATAATGGGACTGCAGACAGAACATACGGTATACGATCGGATCATACCCCTTTTCCTGCAGCAGGGATACGGTAAGGAAATCCCCTTTGGACTTACTCATTTTTCCGGATTTATCATTTAAATGCTGTACATGGAACCAGTATTTACACCATGTATGGCCAAGGTAACTCTCTGACTGTGCGATCTCATTGGTATGGTGCGGGAAAATATTGTCTACACCGCCGCAGTGGATATCTACATACTCGCCCAGATGTTTCATACTGATGCATGAGCACTCAATGTGCCATCCCGGATATCCAACGCCCCATGGGCTATCCCATTTAAGCGCCTGATCCTCAAATTTTGACTTTGTAAACCAGAGTACAAAATCATTTTTATTTTTCTTATTTACGTCCTCTTCCACATCGTCGCGTACACCGACTAACAGCTCTTTTTCGCTCTGGGAAGAAAATACATAATAATCGTCTAATTTGGATGTATCAAAATAAACATTTCCACCTGCCACATAAGCATAACCTTTTTCGAGCAGCACCTCGATCATATGGATGAACTCCGGGATACAGTTCGTTGCCGGCTCCACAACATCCGGTGTCTTGATATTTAACTTCTTACAGTCACTAAAGAAAGCGTCTGTATAATATTTTGCGATCTCCATCACTGTTTTGTGCTCTCTTTTTGCACCTTTTAACATTTTATCTTCCCCGGTATCTGCATCGGAAGATAAATGTCCCACATCCGTGATATTCATAACACGTTTTACATCATATCCGACATAGCGGAGTGATTTTTCCAATACATCCTCCATGATGTAACTTCTGAGGTTGCCGATATGTGCAAAATGGTATACGGTCGGTCCACAGGTATACATGCCGATCTTTCCATCCTCATGCGGGATCACCGTTTCTACTTTTCTTGTCAGTGTGTTGTAAAATTGAAATTTATTTTCCATTTAAATAATCCTCCTTTAGTTTTGCGGAGCAAAATGCGAATCCTCTGATGAGCAGAGGATTTTACTCCTTGTTTTGCGGAGCAAAATGCAATTTATTTTGTTTTTTGTGCATCAGCACTTAAAATCCGGACTGCCTGCTCTAAATCAAGCACACGGTTGACCAGTTCTGCATTTTCCCTCTGCAGCACATTGATGTCCTCTTTGACCGGATCCGGCAGATGGCACTGATCCATATCACTCCGCGGCATCTTCACATTGTCACGTTTTACGATTCTTCCCGGAACACCGACTACGGTACAGTTTGGCGGCACTTCCTCTATGACCACACTTCCCGCTCCGATCTTGGAATTTTCTCCAACGGTGAAGGAACCGATGATCTTTGCACCCGCACTGATCATAACATTATCCCCGATCGTCGGATGACGTTTTCCGGTCTCTTTTCCGGTACCGCCTAGTGTCACACCCTGATACAAAGTAACATTGTCCCCAACGATCGCCGTCTCTCCAATGATCACACCACTTCCGTGATCAATAAAAAATCCTTTCCCGATCGTTGCTCCCGGATGTATCTCAATTCCTGTTTTTCTCGCTGCCCGCTGTGAAATAAATCTCGCCCAGAAGAAATGTCCTTTTAAATACAGCTTATGCGCACGTCTGTAGCTCAACATAACCCGAAAACTCGGATAAAGCAATACCTCCATCGGCGATTTGATCGCCGGGTCCCGCTCCTTTATCACTGTAAATTCTTCCTTAATATGACTGATGATTCCCAAAACTGGCATCCCCTTTCCTTAACCAAATAATAGAATGTACGCTCCGCGAACATTCCATTATCATGAAAAACGGATCATTTCATCTCTAAGAGACGAAATGATCCGTGGTTCCACTCTAACTTAAGGATCTTTTGATCCTCACTCAATACACTTAACGCGTGTTACTCGTATCCGGATACTGTACTGGCAGACAAACCGTTTCCCCGGACAGGCTCACGGAGGCACTTCGGAAATCTCTTTCTGAAAACTGCTTGCAGCCGATGGCAGTTTCTCTCTGTCAGCACTCTGATTTCTTACTCTTCCCGCTCAACGCCCTTATCGTATTTATACTGGTAAGTTGATTCGCTTACTCTAGTTTATGCACTTACCCCCGATTTGTCAACGGTTTTATTTTTTCTCAGTCTTTTTCTCATTGCACACAACCATTTTCCATGTTACATTATAGATAGTATCCTGTGGTTTCCAGGGGGATAATTTATAACTGATACGAAGGATTTTTTAATATGGAACAGTCAAAAGAAACTTTGCTAATCGTAGATGATTCACGCTTACAGCATGCCGTTTTAAATGAAATATTCTCTCCGGCCTTCAATATTCTTGAAGTATCTTCCGGTGAGGAATGTCTGCAGATGATCAAAGATAAAAAAAATATGATTGACCTTGTCCTTTTAGATCTTGTCATGCAGGGAATGGATGGTTTCGATGTTTTAAAACACCGCCAGGAAATGCCGGAGTTTAAACAAATTCCAGTCGTGGTTCTGACAACCACCGACACTCCGGAAGTACAGACGAAAGCTTTCGAATTAGGCGCAAGCGACTTTCTCAGTAAACCCACTGAACCTGCCATTGCACGTCACCGTATTGACAATATTTTAAAGACGAACCGCAGACTGAATCATATTTTACAAAAACAGGAAGCTCTGCGGATTAAATCAGAAGTGGATGAGATGACGCATCTGCTGAATAAGGCCACAGCAGAGCACGCCATTTCCCACATACTTTTATCCACTCCGGAAGAATTACATGCATTGTTTGCCATAGATATCGACAATTTCAAAGCTGTCAATGACATCTTTGGGCATAAAATGGGCGATCATACAATCTCTGTCGTAGCCGGTATTCTTGCATCTCATTTTTCCGGTTCCGACATTATCGGACGCATCGGCGGAGACGAATTTGTTGCTTTTATGCGGGATATAGCCTCCAGACAGGCTGTCTATGAAAAAGCACAGGAACTTTTAGATGCAATTTTAGATAAAGAAGCTTTATCCATTCCTGAAAACGTTACGATCAGTATCGGTATTGCATTCACAGAGCCTTATGAAACTTCCTACACAACACTTTTTCAGAAAGCAGACACTGCACTTGGGAATTCAAAAAAATCCGGGAAACAATGTTTTTCCGAGTATGGTGTTTCTGCACAGAAACCAGACACTGCCATGAAAAATATTTTATTATATACACATTCCAGAAATGTTGCTTCCACTTTAAAATTTGCATATTCTTACCCGGACAGACTCATAAAAGTATCTTCCGTTACGGAAATACGCTATGCCATTATGGATAAAAATAACCATGTTCCTGCCGTTTTCATAGATGTATCCGAAACCGGAGATGATGGCAGGCAATTGTGGGATGAATTAAGTCATGAGTCCTGGGCTTCGTCAACTCCCATTATCGCAATCTGCAAAGAGGGTAATCTGACTCAGATTCGAAATGCCATATTATCTGATCTGATCAATGATCTCATTTTTGAACCGATTGATGTGGAAAGCATAAAAAGACGTATCAAAAAACATCAAACCCTGTAAAAAAACAACGGTCAGATGTTACTTATCATTCATCTGACCATTGTTTTTCTTTCATCCGGTTTCTTTATCTGAACTATTTTTTTATCTGAACTGCTTTTTTCTTTGACCAGTCTGAGTAGATCCTCACTTTTTTTGTACCGGACTTTACTTCTTTATATGTACGTACTTTTACATAATATTTCTTTCCCGGTTTTAATCCTTTGATTTCTTTAACTGTCGTCTTATTACTTTTGATCACAGCCGTCTTCGTATTTTTTTTGCCAAACGATGCATCTGCTGTATATACTATCTCATAGCCGCTCGTCTGTGATGCCTGTTTCTTCCATTTCACAGTCATGGATTTTTTCCCGGATTTTACACTTGAAATAGAAGTTCCCTTTGGACAGATTTCAAATGTCTTTTTCAGTATTCCCGAATAATTTCCCTGAAACTTCACGGTCACTGTTGCTTTTCCGACTTTTTTATTATTCTGATACGAGACTTTATAAAAGCTGCCTGAAATCACTTTTCCCTTATTATCCGTCACTTTGATGGCAGGTTTTTTCGCTTTTCCATCATAACTGTAATGATCTTTCGACAATTTTACCGTCTTTGGTGCATTGATTTTCACCTGTTTCAATACTGTTTTGCACAAGCTGCACATGGTCACATTCTTTCCATTGCTGCCCGGTTTTGCAGGTGTCAGTTTTTTCTCCGGTGTATGGGACTTCTTTGCAATTTTTTCTGTATAACTGTCCCCACATGCACAGGAATAAATTTTTTCTCCCTCTTTCATGCAGGTTGCCTCTGTCGTTTTTTTCAACACATAACTGTGTTTGTGCACCGGTTTCTCTGTGTCCGGCTCCGGTGTCTCTGTTCCCGGCTCTTCTGTATCCGGTTCCGGTGCCGGTGTCTCTGTTCCCGGCTCTTCTGTGTCCGGCTCTTTCAGGGCTGGAATCACTATTTTTTCTCTGCTTAACTCCTCATGACATGTGGTGCAATACATTACTTTTTCATAGCTTCCTTCCACACCCACTTTCGCTTCCACGCGATTTTCAGTGACCGGCTCTCCTTTTTTGTGTCCTGATGCCGGAACCGTTATGTTCTCACGGAAAAGCTCTTCCCCGCAATCTTTATCCTTACAATAAACTACCTTATCATAGCTTCCTTTTTGGGTACAGGTCGCAGCTATCTCGTTTTCTTTTACCGGCTCGCCCTCCACATGCTGATGTGATACACCTGGTTCATCTGTGAATATTATTTCCTTTTCCGCCAACACGGTATCTTTCAGTGCTTTTACATCTGCCACAGTATCAAGATCATCAAACGGCTCCGAACATAATAATAAGGTGTATTTTCCTGTTTTCACTTCACCATATGCAATCAGATAATAGCGGTCTGACTCATTTTTATCCACATCCAGATAGATTGGGTTTCCCCAGTCCATTTTCTGTTGAATTTCTTCATCATCACTATTCCAGTCATCAGAGCGGATTAGTATCATATGATTATAAAATCCATAGCCATCATATTCATTTGCAACTTCATCAAACGTGTAATCTTCTCCATACTGATCCTTCCATATCACATCCAGATATGGCGCATCATCAGTTTTATCTGTAATGTCTGCCGGAATATTACCGGTGTAAACATTTTTCGGGCAGGATTTTATCTCGATACTTTCAAGTTCACGTTTCTCCGGTACATAATTGCGATACGCTGTCCATATCCCATTTTTGCAGACCAGGCTATAGTTGTTATTGATATCTTTATCTGATAACACAAAATTTCCTGCTGTTCCATTCTCTGCTATGATATAGGTATGCTCATTTAAAAGATTACCAGATATAGCATGACTTCCCACCTGAAACTGTGTAACACCGCTTACCTGTCCATTGATCTGAACGTATCCATTTTGATCAAGAACAAGCTTTCCCTTTGCCGCACTGCCACCACTTGTGAAATTGCCCTTTACCTGAGCATCTATTATTTTTGTAAGATCCAGACAACCACCGTTTTTCAGTGTAATATTGTTTAACTGCGCTGTTTCATCTTTCGGCTGCAGTCTTCCTCCTGCCTCTAAAACAATATCTTTAATCCCTGTTGTAACGACACCTGACACAGCACAATTTTTTACAGTCAACACCGTGTTGGCATTTCCTTTGATCCCTGAAATGCTGATCTCATCCATTCCATTTTGTCCACCTGAAAAAACAAGTGATGCAGATGTTGTGTCCTCTGCCGAAATAATATCCCGCACTTTTGCATCTGCGTCCAGATTTAACTCCACACTCCCCGTATAGGCAGTCCTCTCACCTGCTGACGCTTTATGTCCCATATAGATATTCTGGAACATTGTATCACTGTTTGCATTTACAACTGTGAGTGACGCTTTCGTCCCCACCGCTGTATTACTGTGATATCCTCCTGCATAGATGGTTGGAAGAAGTTCTTTTTCTGTGCCGCCAAAACCACCCAGGCTGGCGTCCCCTCCTCCCGGCAAATATGTTTTTACATTATCCAGTGTAAGGCTGTGCCCTGCAAGAAAAATCTCACGATGCGGCACAGAATTCATACTATTGGTAGAGATAAAACCAATCTGGATATCCCGGATCACAACACCGTCTCCCATGATCTGGATTGGTCCGCTGAACGTAATACTTCCTGTATTATTTCCAGTAATCACTGTCCCGTCCGGTATCTCAACAGGCATCATCTGTCCGCTCGCTTCTGCCTGACCTCTGACGGAAAAACTTCCAGTTACAACAATATTCTTCTGCTTTTGTGCAAGTGCCGACAGAAACTCATTCTCATTCGACACTGTAACTGCTGTCTCAGCCGCCGCAGCCACATTCCACAACAAATGATTTTGGGTTACTCCCTCTGCTCCCCCAGACGGTATGCCACAGATCAGCAGGCCCGCAGCCATAACTCCACAACAGAAACGTATCGTCCTTTTTTTCATATACTCATTTTCCCTTCTTTTGTACATAAAAAGACCCAGTATATATCCTTGTTTTGAATATCCCCTGATGTCCTTACAAAAAATATATCTGAGTCTCATTTCAATTCGCCAAAATATGGTTTATCATATCTTATTTCTGTGATCGTGTCAATACATTTTATATTTTATTTATACTTTTATCTTCCACAGGCACGTCCGGGACAGCCCGCACAGCCTCCTGCAGAATCCGCCACGCTGACACTGCTCTCATAGATCGTTGTCAACGCACAGATTGCCTGTGCAGAAATTCCCTGTTCCGTTCCGGTAAATCCCAGTCCCTCTTCTGTGGTCGCTTTCACATTGATCTGATCTTCTGATATTTTAAGTGCTGCTGCAATATTCTTCTCCATCTGTTCGATATGCGGACGCATCTTTGGTTTCTGTGCGATGATCGTCGCATCGATATTTTCCACAATATAACCTTTTTCGGCGATCAGTCCCGCCACATGTTCCAACAGTTTCATGCTTGAAATCCCTTTATATTTCGGATCCGTATCCGGAAAATGCTTTCCGATATCTCCAAGTGCTGCTGCCCCAAGCAGTGCATCCATAATGGCATGAAGCAGTACATCTGCATCCGAGTGTCCCAAAAGTCCTAATGTATGTGGGATCTTTACCCCTCCAATGATCAGGTCCCTGCCCTCCACTAATTTATGAACATCATATCCCATTCCTACGCGCATATTTTTCTTTTCCCTTCTATTAATATTTTTACTGTGGTGGATTACACTTTGAACACGGTGTAAGTCCTCTTGCTTTTGCCTCTGATAATGTCACTTCAATATCACTTTTTCTTAAATACTGACATCCGGCAGAGTGATATTTTTCTCCCGTTTTCGTGATGTGAACGATCACATCCGAATTTCCATCCGTCTGGTCTGTCGGATTACTTATGGCTGCATCTGTTTCTGCATTATTCTGGCTGTCAGCTGCTTTTTCACTTTTTTCTGTGTTCTGGCTCTTTTTTGCTTCCCCTGCCTGCCAGCTCTCTGATGGAGACATATTCCAGGTAAGTGTTGTCCCATCTGACGAGGCAACGATCGTTCCCTGCTCATCCGTGCGGAAAACAGATACTCCGGCTGCACGGAGTCTGTTTAATACTTCCGCATGCGGATGTCCATAAGAATTGCCTTCCCCAGCACTGATTACCGCATACGTCGGATGTACTGCATCAAGAAATGCCTGGGATGTTGCCGTATTGCTTCCATGGTGTGCAACCTTATAGACATCCGCCGAGATATCGATGCCATTCTGCAGGATATCCTGTTCTGCTCCCTCTTCCGCATCCCCGGTAAACAAAAACCGGTGGTTTCCATTCTGTAAGAGGACGCCGACCGACCAGGAATTCATATCATTTCCATACTCTTTGTTTGGAGCAATGATCGTAAATGCTGCTCCACCGATCGTATATGTTTCCCCAACAACCGGATAAGTGGTCTTATATCCCTTATTTTTCATCGTCTGCACAACATCATCATAAGTGCGCGTGTTATTTGCAACATCCGGCATGATGATCGTCTTACAGTCAAATTTATAAAGAACGACATCCATTCCTCCGATGTGGTCTGCATCCGGGTGCGTGCCGATCACATAGTCAAGTGTCTCCACTCCCTGATGCTGCAGATAATTCTGTACAAGTGTACCTTTATCATTATTTCCCGCATCGATCAGCATAGAATGACCATCACATTTGATCAGAGTCGCATCCCCCTGTCCCACATCTATAAAATGTACTTCCAGATTACCTGCCGTCTTTGCCTGCTCCGCATCATTTTCTTCCGCGACAGTCTGACGACTTTGCTCTGTCTGACCCTGTTCTTCGTTTTCCGACGTTTCCTCCTGTTTTGAACCTTTCATAGAACCCGGTACGAATTCCATCTGATTTTCTGTATCCTGCAGCTCATCCGAATCTACAATATAGCTGCTCTGTGATCCATTTTCTTTATTTTCCGTACAGCCACTCAATAACATACAGCCGGTAAGCATACTTAGTAATAATATGAAAAATGCCAGCTTCTTATATTTTTGTTTCATAGTTCTCCTCTCCTGCATCTTTAAAAGTAAAATTGAATTCTGCCTGTATAGGATTCGTATCATAAACTTATTATATAAAAAATTTTGCCGGTATACAACAAAAGACCTCAGAATCTCTGAGGTCTTGAAGTAGCGGAAGGGAGATTCGAACTCGGTATCAATTCTCTCAAACCCGCATAAATACTGAATTTCTTTATCTCCAAAGGTGTTACCTCGTGTTACCTTTTACATTGATAATGCTTTTGCAATATATTCCTGCATTTCACTCTCTGTCTTGTTATTAAAATAGTAATGATCGAGAGTTGTTCTGATATCTGTATGCCCCATTTGTGTTTTTATTACCGATTCTGGAACATTTCCATCTATCAACTTTGTTGCATATGTCTTTCTTGCCTTGTGAATTGAACGTTCACCAATTCCTATTCTATCACATATCACATATAGCCGCCTTGTAAATGCCTGACCTTTTATTCGTTTACCGTTTTTCATAAAAATATATTGCCCAAATGGATTGAGCATTTTTATTTTTCTCATAAGTTCTTTGGTATCTGCGGTAATTATAACATCTCTAAACCCGGCATCACTTTTAGGAAAATTTTGAACATCAAATACATATTTGCCATTATCATCTCTATATCTTATTTCTGTCTTTGATATATGTATCTTATTTTCTCCGACATCAGACCATGAGAGGGTAGATATTTCCCCAACTCTCAATCCTGTTTTAAATGCCAAAATAATGCCAAGTTCTATCAATGTAGGCTCATTTTCCATTACAAATCGTTCAATTAAAAGTTCCTCATCCTTAGAAAATACCAATTCGCAGTCTGACTTATGGTTCTTTTTAAATGACTTTTCCGAAATTTCCAAATCACCCATAAAACTGGTTATGCTCAGGCTGGTATAATGTTTTTTCTTTGCATATTTGAAAATTCCGTTAATCAATATCCGCATATCAGAATAAGCTTTTTGCGTAAGTTCCAGTTTTGAAATAGCTGTTTTTATGAATGATTCCAATATTTCTTCATCAATGTACCGGATTTTTCTATTTGCAATCGGCAAATACTTATTTTCAAAAAATCTTTTAAAATTTGTCTCGTACTTGTCCTTTGTCTGTCTTGTTATTTCACCATATTCAAGTTTTTCAGAAATCCAATTAGAATATACCTGAATAACTGTAGGTTCATCCTCCTTAGCTTTATAGAACTTTACTATTTCATCTTCAATTGCTTTTTCAGATGTTCTCTTTACAAGTCTCTTTCCTCTCTTATTATCTTCATCTGGCAAATATGTGTAAAACTTTCCATCTTTTCCTTGCCAAATGCTGTAAGTGTGTTTTTCAATAAATTTTTTCCTTTCGTTCATTTCAATTTTTTTCTGAATGGTGTCTATGTTGATAATACCATTTTCGATGGCAATATTCAACAACTCACTATTTGAAAGATTTCCCGTTTAACTCACCTTCTAACTTTTTTACTTTCTGTTTAATATCAAAAATTCTTCTTTCCACTGTTCTTGTTGATACGCATAGTCTCATGGCTATTTCTTTTGAAATAAGTCCACGGGCAAGAAGAGAAAATATTTCCTCTTCCTGCTCCGTAAAATTGGCGTTTTCAATAATTACTTCAAGCTCTGGCTTAGTCAGTTTTGAAAACTTCATAAGCCAATATCCTCCAATATTTTATTTTTCTCCCTGCCAAATCTTCGGTGTACCGTCTGCATTAAGCATGACTGTAAGACCGCCACCACTCCCACTCCCAATATACAGATACATGACACCTGTGTCCTTGTCCGCGTAGATACTGTAATTCAGCTCACTTTCTACCAATACCATCGTATTATCCTGCCCTGCGCTGACGTTTGCCATGTCACTGCATCCGGCGATCAAGAGTGTTGCTGTTAAAATTGCTGCTAAAATTTTCTTTTTCATAACTGCTCCTTTTCTCTGCTCTCTTCTTCCTCGATTGCCTTATAAAACTCGCTCGCTTTAATTTCTGTCATAAAGTCGAGTAGCTTTACTTCTACATTCTCCGCCGAACCATATAAAACATCGCCGATCATAAAGCACCTTGTGCTATATTTCCCACAAAATCTCATTCCGTAGCAGAAGTAATCCGGTTTTTTCGGCTTTGGTACCGTCTTTGCAATCTCAAGCCAATCCTTGGTAATTTGACAGTTTGCTCTGAAACGTCTAACACCGTTTTCGTAATACAATTTATTTTTTGTAAACATCCCCTGAAATTTCTGCAAATCATTTTCAGTTGGAATAATTATTACCGCTCTATCGTCTGGAATATATTGCGTCGACTCAATCCCGTGTTCCTCCGAAAATTTCTTAAATGCCTGCGCATTCGCTTTTACATTTTTCTGATACTGTACATATGCTTTATAAAAATCACTGTCTTTGTTAATTGTAAAAAATTTCTCCATCTATTTATCCTCTCTTTCCGCCCCGCCGCATTACTGCTGGCGGAGGCTATAACTGATTTACTACATCATTGATTTATGTTCAGATTCTTAAACATCGCGCACATAACGTCCACAACAATACTATTGCCAAACTGCTTATACAGTTGTGTGTTGCTGTTGGCCTTTTCCATTTTAGATATATCTTCGTCTGATACTCCCATCAGCCGGCCGCACTCTCTGGGCGTCAATTTTCGTATGCGGTATTGGCATTTTAATAGATTGTTTTCTTGGAAACTATGTGCAGTAACAGGGGGGCATATTTCGTACTGACCGCCTTTGTTAAAACCTCTTGCCCTTTGTATTATGCTTTCTTCTATAACGAGATTATCTTTCTGAACGCTTGTAAGGCAGTTACATAGTCCCTGCGTATTTGGTTCCAGCCGCTGTTCTGTAGGCGCACCCGCCGTCCTGTCTGACGGATTATTGGGATTTCTGCCACGGCTTGCAACAATGGTTCTCTCAAGAATTTTAGGTGCGTTACCATGCCCAGCCGTATGTGCTCCCGCGATCCCATTTACACTCATGACCTTTCCGTCTTGTGACGAATTTATCCGACCTACAATACTGTTTCTGACAAGACAGTCAGAGCCGTCCTTGTAGTATCTGCTTTTTATAGTAGGTGCTATATCAAAAACATCTTTAAACACTGCATGGAAACTGTTTCCTTTTTCTCTCTGCTTTTTTGCATGTTCCGCAAATCCCCTTAATGCTGCATCACTAACATAATACTTCTCATCCACTTCATCCTCCAGATAGTCCTTTATCCTCTTTGCAAGTGGTATAGGCCTCGGAAAATGATAGTTATATTCGCCAAGGAAAGAAAACATAAAGCATCTGTTCCGGTTCTGCGCAACTTCGTAATCTTTTGCGTTCAAATCCTGCCAGTAACTTACATATCCGAGATCAGCCAAGAAATCAATCCATTTCTGGAAGTCCGCCCTGTTTGCATCTGCATGGACTTGTGGCACATTCTCCATGAATAGTACCTGTGGCAGTTCTCCCGCGCTTTCCCGGATTTCACTTAATATTCTTTCAACTTCCCACAGCAATCCCGACCTTGTACCACTTCCCTTTTTCATCCCCGCCTGTTTGCCCGCGAGTGACAAATCTGTGCACGGAAATGAATATGTCATAAGATAGCAGTATTTCCCGGTATCACAGATATCCAGGTCCTTCGCATGAACTTTTGTAATATCCATTGTAGGGAAGTCTGTACCATGCACAGCGTTGTAACTAGCGATTGCATATTTATCAAACTCGACCACCCTGTAATGCTCAAATTGTGCCCCGATATTTCTTAACGCCATAGCCTGCGAACCATACCCGGCAAAAAGTTCTATTAACCGTATTGGCTTTGTTATGCGTATTGGCTCTCTCATAATGTCAAACATGCTTATCTGGTTCGGACACTCATAATTGAATTTGTCTAAATCGCTCATTTTCTTTTCAGGAACCCGGCGCGCCTTTTATCCGGATAGGTTCCGGCTCCTTTCTTATATTCCGTGCACACATCTACAATAGTGCACTTTAAATTTAATTATGTTGTGTTTTATGCAACAAATTCATCGTTTTATTGCTTTTAAATCATCCAATCTAACGGAAAACCTCTCACTCCTTTCGATTTACTTCAAAATTTCATCTAAGCAGGCATTCCAACCCACCCGACGTATTGATGTGCTGAGATCTTCATAACCAGATTTCAACTCTGGTATCTTTTCTCCGGCAGTTCCCGGAGTGGACACCAATCCGGCTTTTTTCCGTCTGGTACAAGTTTTCCTGTCGCACAGCACAGATATTCGTCATCATTCTCTGTCTCATAGCACAATGTGCATTTCTGGCACACCTGTTCCGGCATATCCATAACTAATACTGCTTTTGACATATCAGTGCACCTCTTCTCTACGGTTCTAATCCGTCTTATTACTTCGATAAAACTTGTCAGTCGCATCAAACATTGCATTTCTAGCATCTTCAAAACCTTTTACATATGCTCTCATTTCTGTGAGGTTCATTGCTTCATCCGGTTGTATCATTGTTTCGTCAAAACTATTTAAAATTGCTTCTTTATCTTCTCTTGTCACTTTACTCCACCGCCTTTCACAATCTCGATTGCGTGCTCATAACTTCTTGCTTTCTCTTTTCCCAAATTCCTGTTGTATGCATTCTCACAAAACTTTCTCTCATTTTCCAACTGCTCCACAACCTTGTCTACATCATAAGCCGTCGGATATTCTTCTAGTAAATACAATACTGCATTTGTATTTGCTAAAGTTCCATTGCTTAAAGTAACCGATTTTAAATCTTTCTTCAGCGCATCCGCATCAATCAGTCTCATCGTTCGCCCTCCTGTTCCAATCTGTAATTGCTTTCGTTCGCTCGTCTTTCCCTGTTCTGATGCCTCCGTCCTGATCCATGTACATCTCACATTCATAGCTTTTTGGAAATTCTATTCTGCATTTCATACATTTGATTTTGAACATTACCCCAACAGATGATTGTGATGACTTATTTGTAATGGTTAAGAACATTGCGTTTCCACCGCAGAACGGACATGGCTTCAATGTTTCGTTCATTCTTCATCCCCCCAATCTAATTTCTGACCACAATCACAATATACGGTATCCTCTTCCAATATGTCTCCACAGCAAGGACATCTCCCTATAAGACCGACATAGCTGTCTCCGTCTTTTACCTGGGATATTGATTTCACTTTCTTCGCTGTCTGCTTCTCCACCGCCGCCAGACATTCTTCCGGCGTGCCGATTTTCCGGTATTTCTGGATTTCTTTCAATGCATTGATTGCCATCTCGTAACATTGGATTTCTCTTTTTCTCTCGTAATTCTGTGTACACATTTTGGCTAAATCAATAGAAGTCTCAAGTCCTTTAATTGCTTCATTCTCCGTCATGGCTCTATCTTTCATTTCTGCCAATTCCTCCTGACTGAATTTTGTGTAACCGATTCCACAATTTGTAAATCCTCCCGCTCTATACGCTATGGTTCTCGGCATCTTGCACCTCCAACAGTTCCGGATTGTCAAATCTGTTACCATTAACTTCAATTGTGCTTCCATAGCATTCTTTAAACTCAGATTTATGACCGTCTGCATCTTCAACATTCCAACACATATCCTCTTGATTCCAGATAATCTCGTAAAAAGCTCTTTCGTCAGAATCCCATACTATATCATGTTCAAACACCAGCTTTTTGTTCTTATCAGGCATTGCGGTGCACTGGCAGATGGTAGATGGATCAACGGCATAAAATTCAACATCCGCATCTTCATACGCTTCAATTTCTCTGATCTCTCCGTCTGTGTCATAACTTGGCAATCCGTATACCCATATTCCATTATCAATCCGCTTTGCGCGGTATAAAAATCTATTCTCCATCGCGTTCCACCTTTTTCCCTTTACAAACTCCTCTGTGTTCATGCACGGAAAATGAAATACTTCCGGTCTGCTTCATGTAAGTCAATTTTTCTCCGGTCAACTCACATTTATGTTTACGTTCGTTTAAATACTGACATCTTCCATCACAGTACATCACTTTCCCCCTCCATTTCTTTCAGCTTGGCTTCGGCTTCCTCTCTAGTAAGGAATATCCTTTCGCCAATGTCGCACGGTAAATAGCAACTCTCACCCATAT
>ERZ831979.1775-NODE-1775-length-17226-cov-430.683478_pt1 | contig 17226 bp, 13 predicted proteins | sample MGYA00519952_ERZ831979 | MGnify/ENA primary metagenome ERZ831979 (study PRJEB31850, sample SAMEA3708723) | human gut metagenome | biome: human gut; feature: human-associated habitat; material: faeces | place: China | collected 2014 ...
TACTGGTAATACTTTCCGAATTTCAGGTATAAAGAAATATAGATAATGTGCGTATCTTTGTACCCGTAAAAAATGAATTAGAACGTTTTAGAAATTTAAAGCATAGGATTATGAAGGAATTATTCTTTAATACCATACAGGAGTTCAATGACTTCATAGGGGTGAAAACACTTCATCCTCTGGTAAGCATTGCGCGTGTAGAGAACACCTCTCCTATACAGGAGGCTGTGCACCATTACGGACTTTACGCCCTCTTCCTGAAGGAAAACAAGGGATGTAAATTGTCATACGGCAGAACAGAATATGACTTTGACGAGATGACCGTCACCTCGTTTGCTCCGGGACAATCGATTAAAGTAGAACCCATTCCAGGAGTTCCGATAGCCAAATATACGGTATTGATTTTCCATCCCGAGCTGCTCAACCGCACCCAGCTTGGCAAGAACATCTCCCGCTATGAGTTCTTCGACTATACAAGCAACGAAGCACTACATTTATCCGCTGCCGAGGTAAACATCTTCCGTGATGTACTCTCAATGATTGGACAGGAACTCGAGCATCCTATAGATAGGCATTCGCGTGAACTCATCGTTTCTAACATCGAGTTGCTGCTGAACTACTGTCTGCGCTTCTACGACCGCCAGTTCATCACTCGCGAGGAGATTAATCATTCGGTGGTAAAGAAGTTCATCTCTCTGCTCGATGAATACATTGCCCGGAAAGCGGAGCATGAAGGGCTGCCTACCGTAGCCTACTTTGCCGACAAATGCTGCTATTCTACCAAATATTTCGGTGAATTAGTCAAGACAGAGACTGGCAAAACCGCTAAGAGTATGATCAACGACCGACTACTTTCAGCAGCCCGCCAACTACTTGTAGATGAAACCTTAACCATTACGCAAGTCAGCCAGCGCCTCGGCTTTGAATATTCTCAGCACTTCGTCCGCTTTTTCAAGGCACAGACGGGAAAGACTCCAAGCGAGTACCGCAAGACTGCTTAAATATAATGAAGCATATATAGAATAACTGTTTTTTTTACATCGAAGATGTTTCCTGGAGAAGAATTTGAAAATATGGAGAAGAATTAAAAAAATGATACAATGAAGAAAATAGTACAGACAGCAGGGCGCACCCAACTGGGTGAGTTTGCCCCAGAGTTCGCTCACCTCAACGACGACATCCTCTTCGGAGAAGTATGGAGCCGCAATGACCTGCTTTCATTGCGTGACCGCAGTTTGGTAACCATCACTTCGCTCATCAGTCAAGGAATCACCGACAGCTCGCTGAAATATCACCTGCAGTCAGCAAAGAACAATGGAATTACTCGCACGGAAGCGGCAGAGATCATCACCCACATCGCCTTCTACGCCGGCTGGCCAAAAGCCTGGGCAGCATTCAATCTGGCTAAGGAAGTGTGGAGCGAGGATGTAAAAGGCGACGATGCGAAAGCTGCATTCCAGCGCGAGATGATTTTCCCTATCGGTGAGCCTAACACCGCTTATGCCAAGTACTTCAAGGGCAACAGTTATCTGGCACAAATATCCGACAGTCAGATACCTTTCTTAAACGTAACCTTTGAGCCTGGTTGCCGTAACAACTGGCATACGCACCACGCCACAAAGGGCGGCGGGCAAATGCTGGTAGGCGTAGCCGGACGAGGCTGGTATAAGGAAGAAGGCAAGCCTGCACAGGAGATTCTCCCAGGCACAGTCATCCACATTCCTGCCAACGTGAAGCATTGGCACGGTGCAGCAAGAGACAGCTGGTTTGCCCACCTCGCCTTTGAAATACCTGGCGAGAACAGCTCCAACGAGTGGCTGGAGCCTGTGACCGATGAGGAATATGAAAAGTTAAAATAACAATAAGATTTATGACTTCACTTCAAGAAAGACTGTTCGCCATGCAGGATAAGCAGTATGCTGCTTTCCAGGCCAAACTGACACCGGGAGTGCCTATGGAAAGTTTCATAGGCATTCGTGTGCCTGTGCTTCGCAAGTTCGCAAAAGAGTTTACAAAGGAGACAGAATGCAAGGAATTTCTTCAGCAGCTTCCTCATGAATATTACGATGAGAACATGCTTCACGGTCTCCTCATTTCTGAGGTAAAGGACTACGAGGAATGCATTCGTCTTACAGACACCTTCCTGCCTTTTGTGGACAACTGGGCAGTTTGCGACATCATGTCTCCGAAGGTGTTTGCCAAACACAAGAAGGAACTATTGGCGAAGATTAAGACTTGGAGTAAATCGTCACACGTTTATACTTGTCGCTTTGGAATAGAGGCACTTATGTCTCATTATCTGGATAAAGACTTCAAGGCAGAATATCTTGAAATTCCTGCATCTGTAAGGAGCGAAAAGTATTACGTAAAGATGATGGTAGCCTGGTTCTTCGCCACCGCCCTTGCCAAGCAATGGGACCAGGCGATTCCCTACATCGAACAAAAACGCCTTGCTCCCTGGACGCACAACAAGACCATCCAGAAGGCCATTGAGAGCTACAGAATCACGCCCGAGCAGAAGGAATATCTGCGGACATTGAAGATAAAATAATTATGACACAAGATACATCTACATATTACGTTTGGATAGGTGGCTCATGTGATTATGGCCATAAAGAGCGAGCTGGTGGTGCTGCCGTAGTAATTGAGCATAACAGCAACATCATCATTCGTGATGTAATCAGCGACCTACACACCACTGAGTTCCGCATGATGCTAACCCTCATGGTGAAGGTAATGCAGGAAATACCGGAAGGTTCCGACATTCTCTTCCTGACCAATGCTGCCTATATTCAGAACTTTGACAAGACTCCAACCTCAAAGTCTGCCAATCCAGACTTGATCATTCAATGCATCGAGGAAAAGAAAAGGCACAACTCTGTTGGAGTCAAGATTGTGCAATATCACAAGAGTCCATTGCTGATAGAGACCCACGATAGGGCTACGGAAGCTATGGCTAAGACAAGAAAGGAGTTTCATCAGAAAAAACAAATGAATGTTTAGAGGCTTTTTCCGGTCATTAAGGTCACGGTCATTAAGGTCATTAAGGATTTCCGGTTATTCAAGATGTCTGACCCCAAATATAGTTTACAGCTAATGAGCGATGATTATATTCTTGAAAAGCTCATAGAAGAACTGAGGGAAACTCAATAACACCAAAAGTGAGCGGTTTATGTAAAAAGTTACGGAGATAATTCACATTTTCCGTAACTTTTTACATTTTCATCTTATATGTTTTTTGGAGCATTTCATTGCGTTAATTTTCTTATATAAGATAAGACAGTACTACTATGACATAATTCAAGCGCCATACTCAACCCCTATTCTTTTGGATCAATGTCAAATGGAAGCAATGGAGTATCATCATCATTTCCACTATTGAATCGGTCGAAATCCGAGATATAGGAACGATCTTGAATAACCTTATATTTCTCATACGCAGAATAAGCCTTTTCTCTGGCTTCTTCTTGCAAAACCTTACCTGCACTACTCTTAGCATCATAGTCCATAGTTTCAAGCAACAGCTTCAGGCGATTCTTCCAATCCTCCATCGTAGTAACAATGTGTCGTCTTGCACGAGATTCTGCGAGATCCAGGAAACTTGTTGTTATTGCGTTGAGCTGAGACAATTCTTCATCAGAAAGATAGTTCTTTGCCATATCGTATCAGATTTCTGAACTCTTCCATCCGGTGCTTTCTTCCATGTAGTCAAGCCCATGTGAGGCATTTCCGCATCAGCTCGCTCATAGACGATCTCGGCTGCCGTATGATTGGTAACCGCCAGGTGCATCATATTCTGCACCATCTTATAGAAGAGTTTGGTACTTTCAGCCTTTGCATCATAATCTGCACTACACTCTGCATAAATATCAGTTATCTTCTGGTAGTATCTGCGTTCAGAAGTGCGGATTTCACGGATACGTTCCAGCAAATCGTCAAAATAATCCTTGCCGAAGTGCTTACCTTGTTTCAGACGTTCATCATCCAAGACATAACCCTTAATGATGAACTCCTTCAATACAGAAGTTGCCCATATACGGAATTGGGTTGCCTGATAGCTGTTCACTCGATAACCAACAGCGATGATAACATCAAGATTGTAGAACAATGGAGCACGCTCAACATCACGCTCTCCCTCCAGTTGAACTTGTTGAATTTTTCTACAAGTTGCCTCTCTTTGCAATTCACCAGACTCATAAATCTGAGAAATATGATAAGTGATAGTTGCTCTATCAACACCAAATAAAGCAGCCATCTTTTTCTGTGACATCCAAAAAGTTTCGTTGTTGAAAATCACTTCAATGCGAGTCTCACCCTGTGCAGTTTTATACAGTAAGATATTGGATTCCAGTGAGTTCCGCATAAGTTCGGTTGTAGATACGGATTGAGAAAAATAGGCTCTTGCCTGCTTCACCAATAACTTCCTTGAATCAGCATTCTCAGAAATAATCATACAGGCCATACGGGATAGATGGAAAGCTTCGACCTTGCGAAACGATCCATTACCCAGCTTAACCATTTCAACCACGTGGTTGAATTGGTCATCTATATCCATACCTTTTTCACTGGCAACCTTGATTGCTTTGTCTATTACATTCTGGAATTTCCAATATCCCGAATAGCCCATCGCATTACAAAGTTCGCGTGAACTCCAGTATTCTTTCCCGTTATCATCCACTTTCCGAATTTCTTCGAATGTCGGACGCATGTCAGGCACATTATCATCAGGGAAACAGGCACCGAGGTACTTATCACGATGATCACCTCCTATGGACTTGCGCCGGGCGGCTGTAAAACGTTATCACTTCACATGGTAGTGTTTATTCGAGAGCCGACATTAGCGCTTTTTGATAACACATTTGTAACACACATGGATGATTTCTCAACACGTCAAATTCATAACATATTGATTAACAGCTATTTACAAAAAGAGTACATAAAAGAGGAATAAGTGATAAAATATATTTAAAAACAAAAAAAGAACAACAGAGATAAGTCCTTATGAATAAGCAACTTACTACTATTGTTCTCTCACGCTATTTTTGTACAAATAAGTTTCATTTTGCCTATTTTGTGATTCCGTTGGGGTTCGAACCCAAGACCCACAGCTTAGAAGGCTGTTGCTCTAATCCAACTGAGCTACGGAACCAACACTTTTCAAATCGCAAAACAGCTAACCAATAACGCAATCAGCCACTTTTCTTATTTGCGGCTGCAAAGGTACATATATTTTTTGAATACACCAAACTTTTTCTCACTTTTTTCTGTTTTTATGCTTAAATATCGCAAAAAATAACTACCTTTGCATCCGTTAGGAGCAAGAAACAGCATTCTGACCCCGAAAGAGAAGAGATCTTTATAACGCATATTGAAACATAAAACATACGCAAATGAAAAAGTTAATCTTTTCAGTAGCCCTGCTCTCGGCAGCACTCTCTGCCAGCGCAGAAGAACATCCGCTCTGGATGCGCTACCCAGCCATCTCACCCGATGGCACAACCATCGCCTTCGCTTATAAAGGCGACCTCTACAGTGTTTCTGTCAACGGCGGTGAAGCACGACAGCTCACAACCCATGCAGCCTTCGATTCGCATCCTGTATGGAGCCCTGACAGCAAGAAAATCGCCTTCCAGTCTAACCGCGAAGGAAGTCTCGACATCTTCGTAATCGATGCAAAAGGCGGTGCTCCTACCCGACTCACCACCAACAGCGGCAGCGAAACACCTATCGCCTTTGCAGACAACGACCATGTGCTCTACTCAGCCAGTCTGCAGCCTACAGCCCAGAGCATCATCTTCGGCGACAACACATTTCCACAAGTATATAAGGTAAGCACCAAGGGCGGAAGACCGGAACTCTTCTCTACCCTCACCATGGAGAATATCAGCATCGCCAAGAACGGCGATATTCTCTACCACGACAAAAAGGGATACGAAGACCCTTGGCGCAAACACCAGAAATCACCTATCGCACGCGACATCTGGCTGAAGAGTAACGGAAAGTTTGCCAAGCAGACTACCTTTGCCGGCGAAGACCGCTCGCCAGTATGGACATCAGACGAGAAATCATTCTTCTATCTGAGCGAACAGGACGGCACATTCAATATCTACCGCCGCAGCCTCAACAGTTCAAGCGACAAGCAGATTACCCACCACAAAGGCAATCCGGTAAGATTCCTCACTGCATCCAGCGCCGACCTGCTCTGCTACGGATATGATGGCGAAATCTATACCGTGAAAGAAGGTGGAGAGCCTCAGAAGGTGAACATCTCCATTACAACAGATAACGATGCTCCAAGCCTCGTACGTCAGATTAAAAGTTGGGGAGCAACAGAGATTTCCGTTTCGCCAGACGCCAAGGAAGTAGCTTTCGTGATGCATGGCGACGTATACGTAACTTCTGTGGAATACACCACTACCAAGCGCATTACCGACACACCGCAGCAGGAGCGCGACCTGAGCTTCTCGCCAGACGGCAGAGCCCTGGTCTATGCAGCCGAGCGCAACGGCGTATGGCAGATTTACCTGTCTAAGATCAAGAACGAGAAAGAAAAGAACTTCACCTACGCTACCGATATCGAGGAAGAGCAGCTGGTGAAAACAGGCATTACATCGCAGTATCCTCAATACTCTCCTGACGGCAAGGAAGTGGCTTTCTTCGAAGACCGCGCTGCACTCCGCATCATCAATCTGAAATCGAAGGAAATCCGCACCGTGCTCGATGGCAAATACGTCTACTCTTACAGCGATGGAGACATCGCTTTCGAATGGTCACCAGACAGCAAATGGCTCCTTTCAACCTATATCGGCAACGGCGGCTGGAACAACCAGGATATTGCGCTGGTAAAGGCTGACGGCAAGGAGGTTCACAACCTGACCAATTCCGGCTACAGCGACAGCAACGGCAAATGGGTGCTCGACGGCAAGGCTATGCTCTTCCAGAGCGACAGAGCCGGTTACCGCAGTCATGGAAGCTGGGGAGCTGAAGACGACGCCTACATCATGTTCTTCGACCTGGACGCCTACAACCGCTTCAACATGAGCAAGGAAGAAATAGAACTGGCTGACGCCAACAAGGACGAAAAGGAAAAGAAGGAAGACGAGAAGAAGGAAGAGGCCAAAAAGAAGGCTGACGAAAAGCAGAAGAAGACCGGAAAGATAGAGGTGGAAAAAGTGAAGCCACTGGAGCTGGACATCGAAAACTGCCGCGACAGAATCGTACGCCTCACCGCAAACTCTTCGCACATGGGCGATGCTGTGCTCTCTAAAGACGGCGACAAGCTCTACTACCAGGCAGCCTTCGAGGATGGTTACGACCTCTGGCAGCACGACCTGAAGGACGGCTCTACCAAGCTCGTGATGAAGGGCGTAGGACAGGGTAACCTGCAGACCGACAAGGATGTGAAGAACCTCTTTATCTGCAACGGAAGCAGCATCAAGAAGGTGGATCTGAGCGGTTTCAGCACCAAGGACATCAGCTTTGAGGCTAACTTCAACTATAAGCCAGCCGAGGAGCGCCAGTATCTCTTCGACCACATATGGCGACAGGTGAAAGACAAGTTCTACGACCCTAAGCTTCATGGTGTTGACTGGGAAGGTTACCGCAAGACCTATGAGAAGTTCCTGCCTTACATCAACAACAATTTCGACTTCCAGGAGATGTTGAGCGAAATGCTTGGCGAACTGAACGCTTCGCATACAGGAGCCCGCTACTACGCTTCGAACAGTGCGCTTACCACTGCCAATTTGGGTGTCTTCTTCGATCCTCAGTATCAGGGCGACGGCCTGAAGATTCAGGAGATTATCAAGCGTGGTCCTTTCGATGTGAAGAATACGGGCGTTACAGCCGGCAGCATCATCGAGAGCATCGACGGCGAGGAGATTAAAGCCGGAATGGACTACTTCCCATTGCTAGACGGAAAGGTTGGCAAGAATGTACGACTCGGCATCAGAAACGCCAAGGGTAAGAAGATGGAGGTTACAGTGAAGGCTATCTCTCAGGGCAAACTCAACAACCTGCTCTACAAGCGATGGGTAGACCGCAACCGCGCTTTCGTTGACAGCATTTCGGGCGGACGCATCGCTTATGTTCACGTTAAGGCGATGGATTCTGAGAGTTTCCGCACCGTTTACAGCGAACTGCTGAGCGACAAGAACCGAAACAGAGACGCTGTAATCGTAGACGAGCGCCATAATGGTGGCGGCTGGTTGCACGATGATCTCTGCACCCTGCTCAACGGCAAGCAGTATCAGGAGTTTGTGCCTCACGGTAAGGTAGTTGGCCGCGATCCGTTCAACAAATGGGTGAAGCCATCTTGCGTCATGATCTGCGAGAATGATTACAGCAATGGTCATGGTTTCCCATGGGTTTACAAGGAACTCGGAATCGGCAAGCTGATTGGTGCTCCTGTAGCAGGAACCATGACAGCCGTATGGTGGGAAACGCTGATGGACAACACGCTGGTATTCGGTATTCCTCAGGTAGGCTGCCGCGACATGCGTGGCGTGTTCGGCGAGAACACCCAGCTGAACCCAGACATCGAGGTTTACAACAGTCCGGAAGATTTCATCAATGGCCATGATACCCAGCTCGAAAGAGCCGTAAAGGAAATGATGAAGAAATAAACAGAACGCCCTGCAGGGGTCCAGAAGCAGAACCGCTTCCGTCCCTTTGCAGGGCGATTTGTTTTTTGTAGCAGACAACATTATTTATTAAACCTTATTAACCCACAATATCGGCGAAAACCCTTCTGTCATGACATAAAACCCTTTAAATCTTTACTTTTTTTCTTGAAAAGGGCGAAAAAGCAAGTGAAAAAGCCATAAAATAAAAAAAAATGAGTATCTTTGCAGAAGATAAAAAACAAGATTATGGGATTATTCGGATTATTCAGCAACAAAAAGAAAGAAACTCTCGATAAGGGACTTGAAAAAACCAAGGAGAGTGTGTTTGGCAAACTGGCGCGCGCCGTTGCCGGAAAGTCTACCGTCGATGATGATGTGCTCGACGATCTCGAAGAGGTACTCATCACTTCAGACGTAGGTGTAGAAACCACGGTCAAGATTATCCGCCGCATCGAAGAACGTGTGGCCCGCGATAAATATGTTTCAACCAGCGAGCTCAACCGCATTCTGCGCGAGGAAATCGCCATTCTCCTCTCCGAGAATCACAGCGATGACCTGGCAGACTGGGATCTCCCTGCCGACCATAAGCCTTACGTTATCCTCGTAGTAGGCGTAAACGGCGTGGGCAAGACAACCACCATTGGCAAACTGGCTTACCAGTTTAAGAAGGCTGGCAAGAAGGTTGTTCTGGGAGCTGCCGACACCTTCCGTGCCGCTGCCGTAGAGCAGATTTGCATCTGGGGCGAGCGCGTGGGCGTGCCTGTAGTGAAACAGCAGATGGGAAGCGACCCGGCAAGCGTAGCGTTCGACACCCTGCAGAGCGCCAAGGCAAACGGCGCCGACGTGGTGCTCATCGATACGGCAGGCCGACTGCACAACAAGGTGAACCTGATGAATGAGCTCAAGAAAATAAAGGAAGTGATGAAGAAGGTAATGCCTGAAGCACCAGACGAGGTAATGCTCGTGCTCGACGGAAGTACCGGACAGAATGCATTCGAGCAGGCTAAGCAGTTCTCTGCCGTTACCAACATCTCCTCGCTCGCCATTACCAAGCTCGACGGAACCGCTAAGGGCGGCGTTGTCATCGGCATCAGCGACCAGCTCAAGGTGCCTGTAAAATACATCGGACTGGGCGAAGGTATGGAAGATCTGCAGCTCTTCAACAAGACAGAATTCGTAGACTCGCTCTTTAAAAATTAGAAAATGAAGAAAAATCAGATAGATATTATTACCCTGGGCTGCTCGAAGAATCTCGTAGACAGCGAGTTGCTGATGAAGCAGTTTGAGGCAAACGGCTACCATTGCGTTCACGATTCCAAGCGTCCTCAGGGCGAGATAGCCGTCATCAATACGTGCGGATTCATCGAGGATGCAAAGCAGGAAAGCATCGACACCATCCTGGAGTTTATCCAGGCTAAGGAAGAAGGCCGACTCAGAAAGCTCTACGTAATGGGCTGCCTCTCGCAGCGCTACCAGAAGGAACTGGAAGAAGAAATGCCCGAAGTGGATAAGTTCTACGGCAAATTCAACTACAAGCAGCTTCTGCAGGAACTCGGCAAAGCGGAAGTTTCATCCTGCAACGGCCAGCGTCATCTCACCACTCCGCGCCATTATGCCTACATCAAGATAGCAGAGGGCTGCAACCGCCACTGTGCCTACTGCGCCATTCCTATCATCACCGGCAAGCACGTTTCCCGTCCGAAGGAAGAGATTCTGCAGGAGGTGCGCGAACTGGTGGCAGAAGGCGTAAAGGAGTTTCAGATTATCGCTCAGGAACTCACCTACTACGGCGTAGATATTGACGGCAAGCATCATATTACCGAACTCATCAGCGAGATGGCTGATATTCCGGGCGTGAAATGGATTCGCCTGCATTATGCTTATCCGAACCAGTTCCCAATGGATCTTCTGGACGTGATGCGCGAGAAGCCAAACGTATGCAAATATCTCGACATTGCCCTCCAGCACATAAGCGACCACATGCTCACCAGCATGCATCGCCACGTAACGAAGCAGGAAACCATCAATCTGCTGAAGGCCATCCGCGAACGCGTGCCAGGCATTCACATCCGCACTACGCTGATGGTTGGTTTCCCAGGCGAGACAGATGAGGATTTCCACGAGCTCCTCGACTTTGTACGCGAACAGAGATTTGAGCGCATGGGCGCCTTTGCCTACTCTGAGGAAGAAGGAACCTACAGCGCCACCCACTACGAAGACAACGTGCCTGCCGAGGTAAAGCAGCACCGTCTGGACGAACTGATGATTCTGCAGCAAGACATCAGCTCTGAGATTGAGGCAGACAAGGTGGGCAAAACCATGACCGTTATCATCGACCGCAAGGAAGGCGATTACTACATCGGACGAACAGAGTTCTGCTCTCCGGAAGTAGACCCTGAGGTTCTGATCCGTGCCGATGAGAAGCGTCTGCGCGTGGGTTGTTTCTATCAGGTAGAAATTACTGCAAGCGAGGAATTTGACCTCTATGGCAAGGTGGTGAAATAATCATTCTCTCCCCCATAGCCTGGAGTTTTAGAAATTTTGACTACATATTAAATAAATATGAACAATAAGGAATACATCGCTGAACTGGCTCAGCAAACCGGCTATTCGCAGGAAGACACCCAGAAGTTGGTGCGCAAGGCGATAGACGCTATGATTGCCGAGTTTGAGGATGGAGAAGCTGTCTCTATCCCCAATTTTGGCACCTTCGAAGTGAAGAAGCGCATGGAGCGAGTGGTGGTTAATCCTACTACCAAGAAGCGCCAGCTGGTGCCGCCTAAGTTGGTGTTGGGTTTCCGACCGGTTGCTTCGGTCAAGGAAAAACTAAAGAATGGAGGGGATGATCAATGAGCAAATTCAGTTTAAATACACTCGGAAAACTGCTTGCTGATAAGAGCGGTCTGAGCCAGGTGGAAGCAGAACTCTTCATCCGGAAGATGTTTGATGTATGCAACCAGGGACTCGAAGCCGACAAGCAGGTGAAGATAAAATGGCTGGGCACCTTTAAGGTACAGGCCACGAAAGACCGTGAGAGCATCAATGTGAACACGGGCGAGCGCTTCACCATTGAAGGCAGAGACAAACTCACCTTCACGCCTGACAACATCCTGAAAGAAATCGTGAACAAGCCATTCGCCCAATTTGAAACGGTGGTGGTAAATGACGGCGTAGATTTCGATGAAATAGATGAGAAGTTTGGAGAAGAACAGACAGAAGATGCTCCTGCACAAGTAATCGATTTTCTGGACGAAGAAAAAACTGCAACTCCAAATCCGGAGGTTGTCGTAATCGGATCTGAAAAGGAAAAGGAAAAAGAAGCCGAAGACGAACTGGCAAAGCAAATTGCTATTGAACAAGCTAAACTGGAAAAATTAAAACAAGCCCAACTGGAGCAGGAAAGAATACAGAAAGAAAAGCAAGAGCAGGAAAGGCTGGAACAGGAAAGACTGGAGCAAGAAAGACTGGAGCAGGAGAAACTTGAACAGAAAAGACTGGAGCAGGAGAAACTTGAACAGAAAAGACTGGAGCAGGAAAGACTGGAGCAGGAAAGGCTTGAGCAGGAAAGACTGGAGCAAGAGAAGCTTGAATTAGCCCAGCAACAGCAAGCCCTGAAAGCAGTTGTTGAACCTGCAGTACCTGCATCAGATGAATCTGAAGAAGAAGAGGAGGAAGAAGAATCTTCCAATTCTCATCATATTGTTATTCCTCGCTATCTGGTCGTTGCAGTCTGTCTCATCGTAGTAGCTTTGATTGGCGGAATGGGATGGTTTGCCTTCAACTATGGTCAGATGACTGCCCAGCGCGATCATCTAGCCATGCAGCTAAACCAGTATCACCAGGCTTCAACCAAGAATGTCCCAGCCAAACCAGCTGCCGCCCCACTCTCTCAGGAACAGAAACTCCGCCAGAAAGCGATGGAAGACAGCATCCGTATGGCTAAAACTGCAGAAGCAGTAAAACTGGCTGAAAAATCGGATGAGGAAAGTGCTAGCGCTGAAAAAGCTAAGCAGGCTGAAGCAAAAGCTAAGGCTGAAGCGAAAGAAAAGGCTAAAGATAAAGCCGAAGAAAAGGCTACTTCGAAAATAGCATCATCCCAGTATGATAAGGATGCTCGCGTACGCACGGGAGCTTACCGAATCATAGGAGTTGCCCAAACTGTTACGGTTGGCGCCGGTCAGACCCTCGAACAGATCAGCACCCGCTATTTAGGTTCCGGCATGGAATGCTACGTAGAAGCTCTGAATGGTACAAGCACCGTAAAAGCCGGACAGAAAATCAAGATTCCGAAACTGGAATTGAAGAAGAAAAAGAAATAAAATACTGAACAAATAAAAATCGCCCTGTAAGAGCAAATGTAATTTTGCACTTACAGGGCGACATTGTTTTATGTTAACATTACTTGCCCAACACTTCATCAAGCAAAGTGTAGAAAGCAGGATCCTCGCCAACGATAGTCTTGATTATCTTACCATTAGCATCAATCACAATCTTTGTAGGGAAGCCCTGAACAGCGTAATCGCTGAGAACCTTGCTGTCCTTCGGATTGTAAACATGAATCCATGGCAACTGGTGCTTCTCAACAGCAGCCTTCCACTTAGCCTCTGTATCATTACAATCTACACCAAGAATTTCAAACTTACCCTTGTACTTTTCGTAATACTCCTTCATCTTAGGCATTCCCTTGATGCACCATCCGCACCATGAACCCCAGAAATCGAGAACTACAATCTTGCCGCGAAGACTGGAAAGCTTGAAATCATTTCCCTTAATATCCTTCAGCGTGAAGTCAGGAGCCTCAACACCGGCAGCCTGCACCTTCTTTGCCTTCTCCTCAGCCTCAGCACGCTTCTTAGCCATATCAATCATCGGCTGGTAGAAAGCCTTCATTCTGCCGTTCTTCACATTCTCAGAGAGCAAGCCCAGCAATTTCTCCATCTTGCTGACATCATCGAACTGCTCTATGATAGTAGCACAAGCCTCATAATCAGGATGCTGTTTTACAAAATCGAAAATCTTATCGTCCTTTGCCTTTTGCAGGGCAGGAGCCTTCTGCTCATATTCTGCCATGATGGTCTGCTGGGTCTCACCATTCTTGATTCTCTGGTTCAGGGAAGCTTCGTAATCACTCAACTCCTTATTAGCATTCTCCAGCAGAACATCTACTTCATGATACTGCTGATAGAACTTAGAACCCGAAATATCGAAGCGGGTCTTTGCATCGCCCTTAACTTCAGCCTTCTCGCCAGGAACACAAGGCAGGTTGAACATAAACTGACCTGCACCACGATAAGTTTCAGGTGAGAGGAAAACGTATCCGGCTGCCTTATCAAGGTTTGCAGAATAGGTAAACTTGCCATTCTTCACCAAAACCGTATCCATCTTAACATTTCTGCCCTTGTAAACAAGTACAGAATCGGAATTGAAATTCTTCAAATCCACCTTCAACTGGAAGTTGCTCTTCTGAGCCATTGCAACGGTTGATGCAAGCATCAGAGCCGCAGATAAAATCGCTGTTTTCATTTTTCTTTTATTATATTTATTCTGATTACACCTTATTATATATAGGGAACGAAGAACGCCTGGTTCGTCGCCATCCTTATTCTTCATACTCAGTAGTATCCTCAATACCCGCCTCGGCCAAAGCCTCCTTGCGCTCTACACAGGTTCCGCATTTGCCACAATGCTTCTCACCGCCCTTATAGCAGCTCCAGGTTTCAGCATAGTCAATGCCCAACTTTTTACCAATCTCAGCAATCTGCCCTTTGGTAATATTCGTATAAGGAGCCACCACGCGCACATCAACGAACGTTCCTGCTTCGGCAGCCTCATCTATCGCCTTGATAAACTCCGGACGGCAGTCTGGGTAAATCGTATGATCGCCACCATGGTTAGCAATGAAAACTTTCTTCAGATTATTACTCTCAGCAATGCCGATGGCAATGCTCAGCATGATTCCATTACGGAAAGGAACCACCGTACTCTTCATATTATCATCAGCATAATGACCCTCAGGAATTGCATCGGCACCTTCAAGAAGAGAACTCTTGAAATACTGATGCATGAAACCCAAATCTATCGTAATATGCTTGATTCCCAAACGCTCGCAATGCATCTTGGCGAAGGGAATTTCACGCTCGTTATGATTACTTCCATAGTTAAAACTAATGCCGAGTGCAATCTCGTCTTTCTTATCATAGAGCAGCGTGATGCTATCCATGCCACCGCTCACAATGATTACTGAATCCTTCATTTTACTTTGAATTTTGAACTGTATGATTACTTTTTACTTCACCCGAACAGGCAGCGGAATGCTTCTTCCACCTTCCTTACGGGATGAATTTCTATCTTATATTTCTTATGGTCGAAACCATGATTGTTGTATTTCGGGATGATAATGTGCTGGAATCCCAGTTTTTCAGCCTCAGCAATACGCTGCTCGATGCGGCTCACCGGACGGACTTCGCCGCTCAGACCTACCTCGCCTGCCATACACCACCCTTGCTCGATAGGTGTGTCAACATTGCTGCTCAATACGGCTGCCAACACACTCAAGTCCATGGCAGGATCGGTTACTCTCAATCCTCCGGCAATATTCAGAAACACGTCCTTCTGCATCAGCTTGAACCCCACACGTTTCTCTAGAACCGCCAGGAGCATGTTCAAACGGCGCTGGTCAAAACCCGTTGCCGAACGCTGCGGAGTTCCATAAGCTGCTGTTGAAACCAAAGCCTGCGTCTCTACCAGGAACGGACGAACACCCTCGATGGCTGCGCTGATGGCAACACCCGAAAGCCCGTCATGATCTTCAGTAAGCAGCAACTCTGAAGGATTGCTCACCTGTCGGAGTCCGCCTTGCATCATCTCGTAGATTCCCAACTCAGAAGTACTTCCGAATCGGTTTTTGATGCTTCTCAAGATGCGGTACATGTAATGCTGGTCGCCCTCAAACTGAATCACCGTATCTACGATGTGTTCCAGAATCTTTGGGCCGGCAAGCGTTCCCTCCTTATTAATATGTCCTATCAGAATAACCGGAATACCACTCGTCTTGGCAAATCGGAGCAGGGAGGCTGCACACTCGCGAACTTGGGAAACAGAACCCGGCGAACTGTCTACTTCTTCCGTAGCAATAGTTTGGATAGAATCTATAACTATCAGCTGTGGAGCCACTTCCTGAATATGACTGAAGATTTTCTCCAACTGCGTTTCGCAGAGAACCGTAATATGATCAAAGGCTCCTTCTGATGAAAGAGAAACCGTTTTCTGTGTGTCCGCAGAAGAACCCTCTCTGAGCATCGCCTGTCCTTTAGCCAATCGGTCGGCACGGAGTTTAATCTGATGGGCACTTTCCTCTCCGCTCACATACAGGATGCGGCGGTCAGTCATGTTCAGAATAGTCTGCAAGGTGAGCGTACTCTTACCGATTCCCGGTTCACCGCCCAGGAGCGTAATGCTGCCAGGAACCATTCCGCCACCCAGCACACGGTTCAGCTCCTCGTCCCTCATATCGATGCGCGGTTCATCAATCGCAGAAATATCGCGAAGCTTCATCGGCGCAGCGTCATGCTCGCTGTGCTGCCCGCCAAACATCGTGGCAGCCCCACCATGACGCATGGTCATTCCGGCATTCTTCGCAGCCTGCGATCCGGAATCGGCAGCAATACGAATTTCCTTAAATGTATTCCATTGTCCGCAGCTAGGACATTTGCCCATCCATTTGGCACTTTCCTGTCCGCAATTGCTGCACACAAAAGCAATCTTATCTTTCGCCATTTTATCTCATTTATATGTAATAACGTTTTAACTGCGCACAAAGGTACTATTTATTATCGAAAAATCCAAAAAAAAAGTAATTTGTTAAGAATATATTTCATTTCTCTCCATTTTGTTTAACAAATCAGGCAGAAGGAAGCGCAAAACACGAATTTTGCAAACCCGATATAGCAAACAGACGATTTCATCTACTAAAAATCATAAAAACCACTACTATATTTTGCTGATTCAAATATAATTTGTATCTTTGCCTTCGGTTTTTGAAACCAGCAGAAAGGTTTAGAACAATAAATTAGTACATAAACTAAATAAAATTTAGGTAAAATGAAAATTGAAGATTTTAACTTTGCCGGTCACAAGGCAATCGTGCGCGTTGACTTCAACGTGCCATTGGATGAAAATGGTAATGTAACAGACGACACTCGTATCCGCGGTGCCCTTCCTACATTGAAGAAGGTACTTGCAGACGGCGGTGCGCTCATCATGATGAGCCACATGGGTAAGCCAAAGGGCAAGGTTAAACCAGAGCTTTCTCTCTCTCAGATTGTTAAGAACGTATCAGACGCTCTCGGCGTAGACGTTAAGTTCGCTAAGGACTGCGGTAACGCTGATGCTGAGGCAGCTGCCTTGAAGCCAGGTGAGGCTCTCTTGCTCGAGAACCTCCGCTTCTATCCAGAAGAGGAAGGCAAGCCAGTTGGCGTAGAGAAGGGTACTCCAGAATTCGATGCTGCAAAGGCTGAGATGAAGGAGCGTCAGAAGAAGTTCGCTGCCAAGTTGGCTTCTTACGCTGACGTATATGTAATGGACGCATTCGGTACAGCTCACC
>ERZ831979.1780-NODE-1780-length-17181-cov-5.411363_pt1 | contig 17181 bp, 15 predicted proteins | sample MGYA00519952_ERZ831979 | MGnify/ENA primary metagenome ERZ831979 (study PRJEB31850, sample SAMEA3708723) | human gut metagenome | biome: human gut; feature: human-associated habitat; material: faeces | place: China | collected 2014 ...
AATCAATATGGTAGAGTCTGTTGAAGGCTTTCTCTACCCTAAAGTAGATAGGTCATTATGTGTAGATTGCAACCTGTGCAATAAGGTTTGTCCTTCGCTAAACAAGCCTTCGATTGGCGATATTGCTGACTGTTATGCTGTTCAATTGATAAATAAAACTACATTACGGCACTGTGCCTCAGGCGGAGCGTTTTATGGAATTGCACAAACTGTGCTGGAGCAGAATGGTGCGGTTTTTGGTGTAGTGGATCTTGGAACAGAATTACGATATCAAAAAGCTACCTCGCTTAAAGAACTTGATGAACTGACAGGATCAAAATATTTTCAGTGCGCTATTTCAGAAAAAGCGTATGGTGAAATCATAGAAAGCACACAAAAAGGACTCACATTGGTCTCGGGTACGCCGTGTATGGTAGCTGCAATCCGGAATCTCCAGAGAATAAACCGTAAAAACCTGCTCACTTTTGAAATACTGTGTCAGGGAGTTCCGAGTAAAAATGTTATCGAAAAATTTTATGCGGAAACGGCTGAAAAATATGGCTCACCTGTTCAAAACCATGTTTTTCGTTCAAAAGACCGCCATATTGGCCGGAATTATCTGAACCGATATGAATTCAAGAATGGCAAGGTAGTGTATCTGATTGGTGAGGAAGATCCGCTGTCGCTGTCTTTCCAACGTCAGATTTTTTTGAGGGAATCCTGTTACAACTGTCAGTACGCAAATGAGGCGCGAACTGCCGATTTTACAGCAGGCGATTTATGGAAAACCGATATTAACGGACTGGACATAGAGCGTGGGTGTTCGGTTTTGCTCTGTAATACCTCAAAAGCTAAATGTTTTTTAGACGAAACAAAAGTCTTTTTGATTGGAAAAATTAATCTCAAAACAGCGTTGGAACACAATATTCCATATCGTCATCCCGTCAAACGTCCTAAATGCAGAGGTTGGAGCTATAAGCTGTTGTGCAGCGGGATTTCCCCCAAAACCGTTACAATTCTCTGCTGTTGGAAATATTATATCAAACGGCTTTTTACAGGAAAAAGAAAATGAAAAAAATTGGAATTATTACATACCATTTTGCGCAGAACTACGGTGCGGTACTTCAGTGCTATGCGTTGCAGACATACTTATCCCAGCAAGGATATGAGGTCACGGTTTTTGATTTTGTCAGTGAAAAACAGCAGAAAAACAATGACGTTGTAAAGCATGGCGCCTCTGTCAAAACTGCGGTTGTAAATATCTGTCTGCTTCCGTTTTCACACAGCATCCGAAAAAAGCATGCCCGATTTGTAGACTTCTGCCAAAAGAATCTTCATTTGACTCCGCATTTTTCTACCGTGGAATCGTTGAAGCAATATATTGAAGAAAACGGATATGACGTGATTATTTCAGGTAGTGATCAAGTGCTGAACCCTAACATCAATGATTTTGAGATAGCTTTTCTGTATCCATTCAAAACTAAAGCAAAAAAAATCGCGTACGCGGCTAGTACTGGTAATGCATCGCCAGATGATATCCAAAAGATCCAATGCTATCTGGATAACTTTTCAAAAATCTCAATTCGAGAACAAAAAGACCTTGGAAAGTTTGATGCAGAAACGGCGGCACAGTTGTCCGTCGTATGCGACCCTGTTATGTTACTGCAAGCAAATACTTGGAACAATCTGTTGAAGCAACCATCCGGAAATCCGTATCTGATTTGTTATTTCCTTCATAAAAATCTTTTCCGTGAAGAATTTGCGATTGCGAAAAAGATTGCAAAAGAGCGCAAATTAGAACTAAAGGTGATCAATGCGAGATTTGGGCCAAACAGCTTGCGTAAAGGAACAATCTTTGATGCTGGTCCGGGAGAGTTTGTGAATTTGATTGCCAATGCCTCTTATGTTTGCACGGATTCTTTTCACGGAACGCTCTTTTCTCTGATTTTCCATAAGCATTTCTCTTGCTTTGATACAAAGAAAAATCGTCATGACACCCGCAAAAAGGGATTGCTGGAAAGTGTTGGTGCAACTGCCGCATATCAAAATGTCGAAGACCCTCTGAAAATATGTGGCACTTTGAATTATGAAGTGATTGATTACCGGATGGACGAAATCAGAAAATCCGCAGCCGAGTTTTTGGAGATATTAGATGAATAAAAAACTAGCAGATTTGCTCAAATCAAAGGTTTTAACAAATAGCGCATGGCTGATTGTTTTGCAGGTGTTCAATACCATTGTTCCGCTTCTGACACTTCCGTATATTACGCGAGTTCTTGGAACATCTAATTACGGCGTGTTTTCCCTTGCACTTAATTGGGTGACGTATTTTCAGGTGATCGTTGAATATGGTTTCGGCTTCACTGGTGCCCGTAAAGTTTCTGTTTATGGTGATAATGGTTTGCAAGAACTGTACAGCAGAATTATTACCGCAAGAATTCTGTTGTTGTGCGGAACATTTTTCGCAATGAATGTTCTAAGCGTAGCTTTGCACGCAAGCAGTGCGCAGTACGTCAGTATGAATATATTGTTCCTGATTATTCTTGGTGTTGCGTTTCAACTCACATGGCTTTTTCAGGGCAAGCAAGACATGAAGTTGATTGCCCTCATTAACGCAGTTTCGCGGTTGTTTTCTGTGCTGATGGTTTTTGCACTGGTGCGCAGCGAAGATCACTTGTATTTGTATTGCGTTTGCTACGCCGTCACCTTCCTGCTTTCTGCTGTTCTGGGAATCCTGCTGGCACGAAAAAAATATGGCCTAAAAGTAAGGCTGTGCAAGATTGCAGATGCTATCAGCGAAATCAAAGACGGCTGGTATTTGTTTGTTTCGCAGGCTATGTCCAAAATTTTTAGTGGGATAGGAACAACCGTTTTGGGTGCTGCTGCAACGCCAAGTATTGTTGGAATTTATTCGGCAATCTATAAAATTCCATATATTATGGTGCTGTTTTTCAGCCCGATCAGTCAGGCACTTTATCCGCACATTAGCGTTTGTTTTTCAAAGTCATTTGAATGTGGGCGCAAGACAGTTACAACCGTTGCAAAACTCGTTATTCCAGCTTTCGCGTTAGCAGGACTTGCAATTATACTTCTTCGGGACCATCTGATTCTGATTGCGTTTGGTAAGAATTATCTTGAATATTCTGCAATCATAATTCCGCTCGTTCTTTGGATGCTGTTCAGCGTAATCAATAACTTTATAGGAATACAGTTTTTAGTTGCAAGCGGAAATCAAAAGTTATACAGCCGTGCATTTACAATCGGTTCACTAATAACGGTTGGAATGAATATCCTGCTGGGTGGAGTTTTGGGCATTTATGGGGTTTCTTTTGCAGCACCAATTGGTGAAATAAGTTTGACAATACTATTATATTTTAGTGTAAAAAAAGCCAAACACGGAGGAAATTAAAATGAAGAAAATTATGCTCGTTTTCGGCACTCGTCCGGAAGCAATTAAAATGTGCCCTCTTGTTAATGAACTGGAAAAACGCAGAGAGTTGGAAACGGTTGTTTGTGTGACTGGTCAGCATCGTCAGATGCTGGATATGGTTCTTGAGGCATTTGATGTTACCCCGGACTATGACTTGTCTATTATGAAGGATAAGCAGACGCTATTCGACGTAACTACCAATATTTTGAATAGCATCAAGGCTGTTCTGGAAAAGGAAAAACCTGATGTAGTATTGGTACACGGCGATACATCTACGACCTTCGTGACTGCATTGGCTTGCTTCTATATGCAGATTCCTGTAGGTCATGTAGAAGCTGGTCTGCGCACCTACAATATCTATAGCCCGTATCCGGAAGAGTTCAACCGTCAGGCGGTTTCCATTATCAGTAAATTCAACTTTGCTCCTACAGAGCTTTCTAAGCAGAATCTGCTGAAAGAGGGCAAAGATCCTGCCAGCATCTATGTTACCGGAAACACGGCTATTGATGCTTTGAAGACCACCGTGCGGGAAAACTATACGCACCCTGAACTGGAATGGGCAAAGGACAGCCGTTTGATCATGATTACTGCACATCGCCGTGAGAATCTCGGTGAGCCGATGTGTCACATGTTTAAGGCAATCCGCCGTGTGATGGATGAGCATCCTGATGTTAAGGCAATCTATCCCATTCACATGAATCCTGCTGTGCGCGAAACCGCAAATGAGTATCTGGGAAATGACGATCGCATTCACATTATTGAACCGCTGGATGTTCTAGATTTCCACAACTTCCTGAGCCGTAGCTATCTAATTCTGACGGATTCGGGTGGAATTCAGGAGGAGGCTCCTTCTTTGGGTAAACCGGTTCTGGTTATGCGTGATACCACGGAGCGTCCGGAAGGTATTGCAGCAGGTACGCTGAAGTTGGTTGGCACGGAAGAAGAAACGATTTATAAAGAGTTCAGCCGTCTGCTTTCTTATAAAGATGAGTACGAGGCAATGAGTAAGGCAAGCAATCCGTATGGCGATGGACACGCCTGTGAGCGGATTGCAGATATACTGGAAGAAAAACTCTAAAATTATAGCCATGCATTAGCATGGCTGTGCTGCTCAAATATGCTACCTCTCCGTGGTGAGCGGCAGGCAACGGATTATACTCCGGCTAAAGCATATAAACGTTGATTCACTCTTTGAATGAGGAAAAACTATAATGGGAAAGTATTTTGGAACCGATGGCTTCCGTGGTGAAGCTGGTATTGATCTGACTGCCGACCATGCCTACAAGGTTGGTCGCTTTTTGGGCTGGTATTACAATATGCTCCGCGAGCGCAATGGCAACAACGAGCCTGCACGCATTGTAATCGGCAAAGACACCCGCCGCAGCTCCTATATGTTCGAGTACAGTCTGGTCGCAGGACTGACCGCCTCCGGAGCAGACGCTTACCTGCTGCATGTCACTACTACGCCCAGTGTGGCTTACATCGCTCGCGTGGATGACTTTGATTGCGGCATCATGATCTCTGCCAGCCACAACCCGTACTATGATAACGGTATCAAGCTGATCGACTGCTACGGTGAGAAAATGCCGGAGGAGACCCTGCTGCTGGTGGAGGACTACATCGACGGCAAGCTCCACGTGTTCGACAAGGATTGGCCGGAACTGCCCTTTGCCCACCGTGAGCATATCGGCTGCACCGTGGACTATGTGGCAGGCCGTAACCGCTACATGGGCTACCTGATCAGCCTGGGCATCTACTCCTTCAAGGGCGTGAAGGTTGGTCTGGACTGCGCCAACGGTGCAAGCTGGAATATCGCTAAGTCTGTTTTTGATGCTCTGGGTGCGGATACCTATGTCATCAACAACAAGCCCAACGGTCTGAATATCAACAATAATGCTGGCTCTACTCACATCGAGGGCTTGCAGAAGTTCGTGGTGGAAAACGGTCTGGATGTCGGCTTTGCTTTCGATGGTGACGCTGACCGCTGCCTGTGCGTGGACGAGAAGGGCAATGTTATTACCGGCGACCATATCCTGTACATCTATGGCTGCTACATGAAGGAACACGGCGAACTGATGAACAACACCGTGGTCACCACCGTCATGTCCAACTTTGGCCTGTACAAGGCTTTTGATGAGAAGGGTATCGGCTACGCCAAGACCGCTGTGGGTGACAAGTATGTCTACGAGTACATGGCTAAGAACGGCTGCCGTATTGGTGGCGAGCAGAGTGGTCATATCATCTTCTCCAAGTACGCCAGCACTGGTGACGGCATCCTGACCAGTCTCAAGATGATGGAGGTCATGCTGGCGAAGAAGATGCCCATGAGCAAGCTGGCTGAACCTCTGAAGATTTACCCGCAGGTTCTGGAGAACGTTCGCGTCACCGACAAGAAAGCTGCACAGAACGACCCGGCGGTGCAGGAGGCAGTCAAGGCTGTAGCCGAGGCTCTGGGTGACACTGGCCGTATCCTTGTCAGGGAGTCTGGTACTGAGCCGGTGGTTCGTGTTATGGTAGAAGCACCGGAACATGACACCTGCCAGAAATATGTCTCTCAGGTCGTGGAGGTCATCAAGAGTAAGGGCTACGCAGTCTGAACGTGGGTAGTAAATACAGGTTGATGTATATTTCACCGTTACCCTTGAAAACTAATTTTTAAAGGATTATATTTGAGCCGTGGGAAAACTCTCACGGCTTTAATATTTGAAACTTTTCGTGCCCTTACGTAGTGACTGCATGCAATGTTTGATATAGTAGCTGGATGTAAGAAGCGAAAGAGCGTAAAAACGATATTCTGAGGGCTATAAAGGCGGGAGTGTTTTGGACAAAAGTATATAAAGATTACAAAATGAGGAAGTTAAAAATGTTTCTTTATAGATTGTAGGCAATAACATATGAGTTGATTTAACGGAGAATTATCCATGAAAATAAATAATAAAAATTTTCAAGACTGGACAGAAGAAGACCTGAAAGTACTCCTTCATAATGATGCGTATCGGGAAAACAATTTTATTGACTATAAGGTTGATTTTGCACCGTTTAAATGTGAAGATAAAAACAAAAAGAAGGAAAAACAAGCCGAATTTAGAAGCGATGTGTGTTCTTTTGCAAACGCAGACGGTGGATATATCTTCTATGGTATCGGAGAAGATGCTGGTATGGCAGGGGCATTGGTAGGGATTGTGCTATCTAATCCGGATCGTTTTGAACTGGATCGAAGAAACGAATTGCAGGCTATACGACCTGTGATGCCGGAAGTGGAATTTACCTTTGTAAGGCTGAATAACGAAAAACATGTAGTAATTCTGCATATTCAACGTGGATTATATAAGCCGTACATTACGGAAGAGCCGGAAGGCGATTTCCACTTTTATATAAGGCATGGGAATAAGAAACAGGCGATGAGTTATACAGAAATGCAAAATGCTTTTTTAAATGCGGCGATGTTGGCAGAGGATATTAAATCTTTTAGAAAAGCGCGATTAAATGATTATAAGGAAGAAACAGCGCACCCATTTGCTCTTGTGCATTTGATTCCGGCTACTTTCAAAAACCAAAGCGATGCTCTTTCAATGTATGATCTTGCCAGAAACCGGAAACTGATATTTGAAAGCCTATTTAATGGAATGGTGCGAGATCGACCAGTTCCCAATGTGGACGGCGTATATTTTCCAAATTTTAAATATGAAGAATATGATGATGAGCATCTTCAAATATTCAACAATGGTACAGTTGAATTGAGAATGAATCTGTACGTGTATGGAACAAATAAAAATGATTCACATTTAAAAATAGAACGCTGGTTGAATACACTTGAGTTTTGGGAGGAATTACAAAAGCTGCTTGATGATACTGCTGAAATGTATAAGAAGCTGAATCGTGCGGTTCCGATGTATGTTTGCGTTTCAATCTACGGGTGCAAGGGTCTATGGAATGATGAGATGGATCGGTTTGGAATGAATGCGCCGACCAAGGTTGATAGAAACGAAATTGTGTGTGCACCAATTGAAATCCGTAATATTTTGGATGATGAGCAGCTTGCAAGGGGAAAAGAAGACAGCGTTAGAATGACGAAGTACGCGCTGGGAATACGGAAGTAAAAGTAATTGGTGAATATAAGAGGATTGTGAAGTGAATGTCTGAATGAAAATGATGAAATTAGAAGGAGTTGTGTTGACTACGGACAAGAGGCTGTTATTTCGTCAAGTCGACAGGTGTACCTAAAAATCGTGAATGGGTACTACCTAAAAGATGTAGGGATTGCAAAAAAAAGAAACAGCCTATTGTGTTTGGGCTATAATGTATAGGAAATATAGTCTTTTTAAAGCTTTATACCTCGTCTTAATGGTCAGTAGACTGTGATTGCACTTGTAGGCATAATTCGTAGGAATGCGAAAAAGAGCGGAGGTTAATACTTTTGGAAAAGAAATACCAATTTTTTGTTTCATCGACATATGAGGATTTAAAGGAAGAACGTGATGTTGCAATTCACGCGATTTTAACAATGAATCAGTTTCCAATTGGGATGGAGATGTTTAGTGCAGCAGATGATGATCAATGGCAAATAATTAAAGAAGCTATTGATTCTTCTGATTACTATATTTTGATAATTGGAAATAGATATGGCTCAATTGAGGAAACGACAGGGGGGAGTTATACAGAAAAAGAGTTTGATTATGCTGTATCACAAGGCATTCCAGTTTTAGCCTTTATTATTGAAAAAAGTGTGCGTATGGCACCGGACAAGTATGAAAGTGATCCGTTAAAGAAAGAAAAGTTGGATGTTTTCAAGGAAAAAGTTAAGAATTCAGGTCGCTATGTGAAATTCTGGAAAAACAAAGATAATTTAGAGTCGTTGATTTCGCAATCAATATCCAAATCTGTTACAAGAGGTAGAAGACCTGGCTGGGTTAGAACTACAGATTTTGATATTGATAAGAGCCATGCGGAGATATTGCGATTGACGGAGCGTGTACATACACTTGAAGCACTAAATGCAGATTTGAAAAAGGAAAACTTTAGAAAACCCAATTTGTGGGTCGATATCCAACCGGGGCGTGACGAAGACGGAAAAATATATGACGAAGGACAAGGCTGACATCAAATGGAATACATTTTACAGTTGTACCGATTATTACAACAGATGTAAAAAATGGTCTCGATTATAAGGACTGGGCAGGACGATGGGTTCATGAAAGCAAGGATGAAGTGAGGCTGTTGCGTTATGTCTATGAGAATAGCTTTGTTGTATATTTTCGGGTTCATAATGATGGAGATGCTCGTGCCACTGGAGTACGAGTTAAACTATCATTTCCAAATGACTTGATGGTCCTGTCGGAAAGGGAACTCCTTGAATATCGTGATGAAGAGGCAATTCACTTTGAAAAAGATGCTTATAGAAATTGGAGAAAAAGATTTGAAAATCCAAAGAATATTGCAAGTGTTAAAGAAAATGACAATAAATTTATCTCATTAGATGAACTCATTACAGTAGAAGATATAGCTGATTTGATGGATCCTGCGGATATGAATGAGGTGGTGTCCATTTTGCCGGGTGAGATTCTGTTTGACAAAAATGAAGTAAGGCATAAAGATACTGATTGCATTTATGGCGTGTGTGTTTTACCAACACGGGCGGGGCAGTTTACTGTTAAATGTGAAATAATCTGTAATGAATATGCTGAGGTAATTAAGCAGGATATTACTGTAGAAGTTGAATGAGAAGAACTGGTATTCATAACTATACAATAATATAATTAACGAACTATAAAGAGAAAAGAGGCTACCGTCTATGCCAAGAACGAAAGACAATACATGGTGGGCTAATCCGACAAACACGATACAATAAACTATCAGGGAAACAAAAACTTGATCATTTTATTAAATATTTTGGATTTGACCCTGTGTTTTTTTGGAAAAGGATAAGAATGAAACGCAGTTAAGAAAGAAGTGAATGAGATGATTTTTAGAAAAAAGAAAAAACCTACTAAAAAACTTCCTACACCCACAATAGATACAATTATAATTATTGGAAACGGGTTTGACAGGTGGCAAGGACTGAATACATCTTATGCGGATTTTCAGACGTATTACCATGAACACTTGAATGAGATTTTAAAAAAACTTCATATCAGAAAGCGCAAGTATATCAGTTCAGACGGTACGGTCAAAGAATGCTCGGATGTAGAATTGATTTATGGAGATCCATTTGATCCGGGCGAACTCGATAATGAATTTTGGAATAACTTTGAAAGCTCATTGGCTAATATCGATACAGAACGAATCAATCTTTTCTTTGGAAAAGAGAGAAGGAATCTAAAAGATATGCGGAGGTCGATTCGCAATGCAAAAAGAATTTTAACAGAGGCTTTTTGTGGATGGATTGCAACAATTTCTATTACAGAGGAGGATGCAGGATATTGCTTTGGAGATAATTGCGTGTTCATTAATTTTAATTATACCGATACTCTTCAGAAACGCTTTGGCGTCAATGAAATGAGAGAAATCCATATACATGGGGAGGCAACAGACAAGAAATCCATTGTTTTTGGACATAATCGGCATCCGCAAGAACCTGAGCCGATGCTTGCGAAAATAGGCGGACGCTTTTTTGGATTACACCTTGTAGATAAAATTCTATATGAAACAGATAAGCACTGTCAGAACAATATTCAGATTCTGTGCTGTTTCTTAGCAATGAATGGCGTAATGTGTGAGGAAATTAAAAATATCTATGTCTTGGGACAGTCGATGAGTCCTGTGGATATTGAGTATTTTGATTTTCTGATGAGAAGCAGTAAAGTTCCGTCTGTAGACAATGCTGAAGAAAAAGCAAATGTACTTGAGACAGGGGACGAACTATATGAACTGACGCAGAGAATGCAGTTCGTAATTGATGAGATTGGATATCACAATACAGCGAGTGAAAGCGCTAAAGATGCCATGGAAAGAAGGCTTCAAAGAGAACAATGTGTGAGAAACGAGCGATATAGAAAAGAATTTCTGAAGATGCTTGGTAAACCTACAAAGAAGGAATTAGATTCTGTAAAGGTTGCTCCCAGAACAGAAGATGCAAAGTGGCATATTTCTTATTTTGGAGATATGGATAAGAAGTGGAAAGAAATCGTGATGAAAGAACTGGGCTGTAGTAACTACGAATTATATCCAAGTATAGACGACTGTATCTCTAAATGGAAAAAGTAATCACATTCGAAAAAAGCCAAAGCAGAGGACGTGCTGAAAAAGCTACTAGCTAGCGGCGTGAGCACGGACGTGACCCGTACAAACCTAAAATAATCATTCAAAACCTTAAACCGTGTGGGTGTAGTTACAAAATCCCATCCACGCGGTTTTATAATAGAACGATTGCTTTATATCGAACAAATATACACGTTTTTCATTCCATCCCTCAAAATCACTTCCGGTGAAATTTCAGCAAAAGAGGTAGCAGGGGAGAGCACAGGCAAAGTAGTTACTGGGCAAATAAACAGCAATGAACATCACAGATAAGAAGTAATCGAATCCGTCAGCACATTAAAACAGCTTCAATCTCTTCAAAAATCAGAGGAAATCCATCACTCAATTCCGTCCATCAATGTACCAATCAAACCGTAATTCAACCCGTCATCACCCACCCTGAGAAGCGCATCTGGGCAGGGCAAACGCCCCGGGTCCCGGGCGCTCCGAAGATCAAGCACGACAAGATGAAACAATTTTACATGATTGACATAGAGCGAAAAAGGTGGTAATATTATCTTGTCAAAAAAGTGCGAATCCCTCTCGCTCGCGAAGGAAAAATCTCTCTCGCAATGAGAAATCAAACGATACAACGAACGAAAATTGACTTTGCCGAAGGCTGGCAGACACGAGGGACTTAAAATCCTTTTCTGAAGACAGAGTATGGGGTTGCCCCCGCTGGAGACATTGAAAATCTCAGAATTGTTCGTTGATTCGAATGATTGTCGGACTTTCTTTTTGCTCTGCTTTCTGGAAGCTTTGGAGAGGTGAGAGGAATCATTCTTGCATAGACGATGCCGTATGGACGCGTTTACAAGAACCTTTCCATGCGGGGCCATAGTGAAATATTTTTATATCAAACAGACTGCCCCCAAAGTAGCTCGCATCAAATCGCGCTGCTTTGGGGGCAGTTTTACGCTTTGCGGGGGATGGGCGGGGTGTTATCATCCGTAAGACCAAGGATGTAATCGGTGCTGGTGTTATAGAAGCAGGCAAGCTGGATCAGTACCTCGGTGGGGATATCCCGCTTGCCGGTCTCGTAATTGGAGTAGCAGACCTGTGTGCATTTCAGATACGCCGCAACATCCTTTTGCAGCAGATCACGATCCTCCCGCAGATCCCGGATACGTTGATACATGGTATTTACCTCAAAGGCTTTATTTAAGGTAAAGTATAGGCATAACGAAATGTTATATTGACATATAAAACAAAATGTTATATCATAGTATCGCGCCGGGAACAGCTGTGAATCTCCGGCGCAAAAGGGGAGAGCATCATGAAACTGGAATTCCGGCAGACGGTGACCTGCAACCACCTTACGCTTGCAAGGGTCTGCAAAACTATCGACTGGCAGCAGCCACTGCCCCGGTGCGGAGAATATGTGGCCGGGCTGGATACGCTGGACGGCGAACCGGAACTGCCGGTGCGCAAACTGCTGCACCGGGCACAGGACGGCGGCTGCCTTGCGGAGCTGCCGGGCTTCAACATTGCGCAGCTGAGGCTTTCTTACCGGGAGCTGGAGCAACTGGCAGCAAAAAAAGGCTGGACGCTGCAAAAGCTGTAAAAAACTTAAATTTCCCTCTTGCATTCTGGCCGATTCGTGCTATAATAGTAAGGCAATCGTTTCCAAGGCCGCTCGACGGGGTAGCCGATATTGAAGGTTGTGATGGGCACATACATTAAATATGGCCCCAATACGTCAGAACCAGAATTGAGGTGAAAAGAATGAAACAGGGTATCCATCCGAACTACGTTGACTGCACTATTACCTGCGCTTGCGGTAATGTCATCAAGACTCGTTCCACCAAGCCCGAGATCCACGTCGAAGTTTGCTCTAAGTGCCATCCTTTCTACACTGGCAAGCAGAAGCTGGTTGACACCGGCGGACGTGTTGAGCGCTTCAACAAGCGTTTCGGCCGTAAGTAATTATAGGCTATCTCATGCCGCTTCCTTCGGGAGGCGGCATTTTTGCGTTTTGCGGTGGCAAATGTTTTGTTTTCCCACACAGGATTGCCTTAATTTAAACACATTTTCCATCTAAACTAAAGCAGTTCCAAACCGGAAAGCGCTGGTTCTACGCCGCTTTCCACAAAACAGCTTCTGAAATAAAAGGAGAGTTTGCTGTGATCGAAGTTTCTCACCTGAGCAAGTCCTACGGCAGCCGCCCTGCTGTGCAGGATCTCTCGTTTACGGTGCCGGACGGCCAGATCTATGGCCTGCTGGGGCCAAACGGTGCGGGCAAATCCACCATTATGAATATCCTCACCGGCTATCTGGCGCCCACCGAGGGCGAGGTAAAGGTAGCCGGCTTCCGTCTGCCGGAGCAGGCGCAGCAGGCTAAAGCCTGTGTAGGCTACCTGCCGGAGCAGCCTCCGCTCTACCCGGAAATGACCGTGCAGGAGTATCTGGACTTTGTGGCAGAGCTTAAGGGGGTAAAGCACGCGCAGCGCAAACAGCAGGTGCTGGCCGCTGCTCGCCGCACCGGGCTGGAAGAAGTGCTGCCCCGGGTCATCCGCAACCTGTCCAAGGGCTATCGTCAGCGGGTGGGCATTGCGCAGGCGCTGCTGGGCAGCCCGCAGCTTATCATTCTGGATGAACCCACCGTAGGGCTGGACCCCGCACAGGTTATCGAGATCCGCAACCTCATCCGGGAGCTGGGCAAGGCGCACACGGTCATCCTGTCCAGCCACATCCTCAGCGAGGCGCAGGCGGTATGCCAGCAGGTGCTCATCCTCTCTAAAGGACGTCTGGTGGCGGTAGGCAGCCCGGAGGAGCTGGGCGAGACCCTGAACCCGGGCAGCCGCCTGCGTGCCACCGCGCAGGGCGAGCCCGACACCGTGCTGGCCGCTGTGCGCAGCGTGCCGGGCATCTGCAAGGTAGAACTGGAAAGCGCCGCGGACGGTCAGGTCACCTTTACCGCCGAGAGCGAGGACGCCGCTGACCGCCGCGCCGCCGTGTCCCGGGTACTGACCGAGGCCGGGTGCACTGTGCTGGCACTTGCCGCCGAGAACCGCAGCCTTGAGGAGGTATTCCTTGCGCTGACCGAAAAAAAGCCGGAGCAGGAAGCCCCGGCAGAAGGGGAGGAGAACTGAGATGCTTGCCATCTTTAAACGAGAACTCCGCAGCTGCTTTCACGGCATGATCGGTGCGGTGCTTACCGCCTTTATGCTGGCGGCTACGGCTATCTATTTTGTGGCGCTGAATCTGGGCTACGGCCTGCCGGATTTTGGCTACTACACGCTGTACCGCACCATTTTTGTGCTGCTGCTCTACATTCCGGTGCTCACCATGCGCTCCTTTGCCGAGGAACGCCACAGTCGCACCGACCAGCTGCTGCTCACAAGCCCGGTGTCGGTGGGCGGCATCGTACTGGGCAAATATTTTGCCCTTTGCGTCATTTTTGCGCTGCCCTGCCTTGTGGATGCGGGCATGATCCTTGTGCTGAAGGTGCTGGGCGCTACCGGCACCAGCACGCTGGCCAACTTTTCCGCGCTGCTGTGCTATTACCTCATGGGCTGCGCGGCCATTGCCATCGGGGTGTTCCTTTCCAGCCTGACCGAAAACCAGATCATCGCCGCCGTGTCCGGCGTGGCAGCGCTGCTGCTGGCTTATATGATGCCCAGCCTGCGCACCATGTTCACCACCGGCAGTGCGGTGGCGCTGGCATTGTTCACCGCCATTGCCGCTGTGCTCAGCGTGGTGGCGGGGCTGCGCAGCAAAAGCTTTACGCTGGGCTGCCTTTCCTTTGCGGGGTGCTGTGTGGCGCTTACGGCGCTGTTTCTGCTCAAGAGCAGCTGGCTGACCGAAGCCTTCAGCGCGGTGCTCAGCGCCCTGTGCCTGTTTGCCCCTTTTGAAGAGTTTGTCAACAGCAGCTTCTCCATTCCCACGCTGGTCTACTACCCGACCGTGGCGGCGGTGTTCCTGTTTTTCACCGCGCAGGGGCTGGAAAAGCGCCGCTGGAACTGAGAGGAGGCCACAACGATGAAATGGAACAAGAACGCAGCCTCCCAAAAGGGCAGGGTGTTCCGCAGTGGGCTGCTGTCCACCGCTATGCTGGCGGCAGTGCTGGTGCTGGCGGTGCTGCTCAACCTGCTGGTGCGGGCCATCCCTGCAAAATATACCGAGTTCGACCTCTCCGAGGCCAAAATGTACACCCTGAGCGACAGCACCAAAGCGCTGGTGGAGGGGCTGGAAAAGGATGTGCACATCTATTATCTCTGTGAAACCGGCAGCGAGGATACCATCATCACAAAGCTGCTGGATCACTACGCCGCCGAGAGCGGGCATCTGAGCTGGGAACAGAAGGACCCCACCCTGTACCCCACCTTTGCCGCAAAGTATGGCGCAGAGAATGTTTCCACCGGCAGTCTGATTGTCACCTGCGGGGAGAACAGCACCGTACTGGATGCCGCCGACCTGTACGAGTACGATTATACCGATTACTACACAACCGGCTCTGCCAGCGTGACTTTTGGCGGCGAAAAGCAGATCACCTCTGCCATCTATAAGCTCACCGCAGCGGGGCAGAGCCACGCCTACTATACCACCAACCACGGCGAGCAGACCCTGACCGACTCCCTGACCGATGCGCTGGACGCCCAGAATATCGACGCACAGCCGCTGGACCTGCTCACGAGCACCATCCCGGAGGACTGCGACCTGCTCATCATCAACGCACCCACCACCGATTTTTCCGCAGGGGACGGCCTTGTGGACGAGATCAGCCAGCTGCAAAATTATCTGGCGGCGGGCGGCAAACTGCTGCTGACCAGCAGCGTTTACGCCCAGACCCCGCAGCTGGACGCCGTGCTGGCGCAGTTCGGCCTTGCCCGCGCAGAGGGCATGGTGGTGGGGGGAGACAGCAGCAAGGCACTGTATAACTCTGCATGGTCGCTGCTGCCGGACTACGGCACGCCTACCGAGAGCACCGCGCTGAACGGCGTGAATACCAGCACTCATGTCATGCTGTCGGTGGCGCAGGGCATCACGGTCACTGAGACCGAGGATGTCACCGCCGAGCCGCTGCTGAACAGCTCCTCCGCTGCCTATGCCAAGGCAGATATCAACAACCTTACCACCATGGAGCGGGAGGAAGGGGACGCAGATGGCCCCTTTGCGCTGGCTGTCTGGGCACGGAACGAGGACACCGGCGCCGAGGTTCTCTGGATCGGCTGCCCCAACATGGATAACGAGCAGCTTTATCAGTCCATGCCCGGCAACCTGACTTTCCTGCAGGGCTGCGCCGCCTCTCTGGTGGGGCAGGATATCCTTGTGGACACTAAGGCGCTGGAAGCCGAGCCCATCACGGTGGCAGGCTCCACTGCCGCAGCACTGGGGCTGACCTTTGTGTTCGTGCTCCCGGCGGCGGTGCTTATTGCCGGGGCAGTGGTGGTGCTGCTGCGCCGCCGCAGATAAGGAGACCGCTATGAAAACAAAACAGCGTGTCCTGCTGGCGCTGCTGGCAGCGGCAGTGCTGCTGTGCGCGTTGCTGTGGGCGGTGACCCGCAGCAACGCAAAAGCTAAGCAGGCCGCCAGTGCCGCCGCCGAAGGCAGCATCCCACTTTCCACTTTTGCCGCCGAGGACTTGGAGCAGATCGAATACACCTTCAACGGTGAGACCTACACCCTGCAATATTCCGGCGGCAGCTGGCAGTTGGCACAGGACCCCGCCTATCATCTGGACGAGAGCGCCTGCAACACCATGCGCACCGCCCTGATGGCGCTGAATGCCAAGCGCAGCCTGACACCGCAGGCAGGGGAGGACTACGGTCTGAACAGCCCGCAACTCACCGTCACGGTTACGGCGGCAGGGCAGAGCACTACCCTGACCTTCGGGGCAGAAAACCCGGTCACCGGGGATCTCTATGTGCAAAAAGCCGGGGACGATGCCATCTACACCGTCAGCGGCAACAAGGCCGCCTGCTTCCAGCTGGATAAGGCCGGGCTCTTCGGAAGCTTCTGCCCCACCGGACTCACTGCTTCGGCCATTACGCAGGTAGCCTATACGCTGGCAGACGGCACCTCCGTCACCCTGAACGCCGTCAGTGAGACGACCGAAAGCGCTGACAGCGCTTCTTCCACTGCCTACGAGACGGTGTGGCGGCTGGCCTCTGACCCCGCCGCCAGCCTTGCACAGGATAAGGTGCAAAGCATGCTGTCTGCCCTGTGCACCTATGCCACCGCTCAGACTACGGACGCAGACCTTTCTGCCTGCGGCTTTGATGCACCGGTATTCACCGCCGTAGTCACCAGCGAGGACGGCTCCACCGTGCAGCTGGCCTACGCCTGCGGTACGGACGGGTGGTATCTGCAGGTGGAAGGGGATACCTCGGTATACACAGTGGATACCAGCACTGTGCAGGCGCTTCTGCTGACGGAAAACGATCTGAAAACGCAGGAATGATTCCTTTTGTACGCTGTGCCGAAACCAAGGTACAGCGTATATTTTTTTGCAGCTTTTTATAAAGTTTCGGCAAACATTGGCAGAGTGATTGACAATCCGACTGTGATTGTTTATTATAAACCGTGACAGGGTA
>ERZ831979.1832-NODE-1832-length-16696-cov-2.788174_pt1 | contig 16696 bp, 9 predicted proteins | sample MGYA00519952_ERZ831979 | MGnify/ENA primary metagenome ERZ831979 (study PRJEB31850, sample SAMEA3708723) | human gut metagenome | biome: human gut; feature: human-associated habitat; material: faeces | place: China | collected 2014 ...
CATTAGCATCGTAACCCTGTACAAACAGAGTGTCGCGTTTGGGCAGGGAATTGGCTTCACCATTGGCCTGTTCTTCCTGAACCCCATCTTCAACATGATTCTGGCGTTCGGTCAGTATCGGTACTTCGGTATCCCGCAGGATGGCTATTCTTATGACCAGATGAAGCAGAAGTACGATGTCTACAAAGCTGCTCATCCGGCTCAGTATCAGCAGCCGACTCAGGAACAAACCCAAAATCCTAACATGACTTATCAGGCACCTGCGCAGCCTCAGCAGCCTACCGCGCCTGTTCAGCCTCAACAGCCCGCTGAACCGCAGCAGCCGACTGAGAATCAGGGTCAATAATTACGGCTTTAGCGGACTCTCCGAAGCGGGAGGTCCGCTTTTTTACGGTCATTTTCCGCTATAATTTCAGCCCCTTGAACATAATTGTTGACGCGATATGCGAACCGCCTATAATGGGAATTAGTTAATAGATAGCATTTCACCTACGAGTTACGACTTGCGGTTTTGTAAGTCGTCCTCCGGAACCAATCCGGTCGTTCGTAGTTCTTCCATTATTTACAAGCTGCTTCAAGCGGACTTCCTGAGAAATCAGGGAGCCCGCTTTTTTGTTGCAGAATTCCCAGCACCAATGTCCGTTGTGTGCTGTTTATATATAATCCTCGCATGTACGATGGCCGGTAAGAGTCTTTCCTTTTACCGCCGATGAATCTCAAATCTCTTAGAAAGGAGAACTATCGTGAGTAACATATCCACCTGCGAAGCAGTCGAACTGGTTCGCAACGCAATCGACCCCTATTCTATGATGGGCATTTCTGCGGATGACATGGTATACGCCAGTGTGAAACGGCATATGCTGAGTCTTTTCGAGAAGCCCGAAGGTGAATGCCTGCATAGGATTTCTTTTGCAGAGTTTGCCGACAAGGTCACAAAGACTACCCGCATCCAGGGTGAGTGGGTAGACGAAATTCCGGTATTTGAGCCTGGCGATGACTATGGTCAGTATACTTGGAACAAATGTGAGAGAATCTGAACCCCAATCATAGTACGAGCATTCGTCCCGGCACTGAGCATAACCGCTATGCTCTTTCAATTATTTCAGTTGGTCTTGGAATCCGTCCTTGACCACCTTGTTCTGCACCATTAGGAGGTTGCATCATGAATAAGACTATCAATACCAATGCCAAGTCCGTTAAGTCCGCCAAGACCGTCAACTTCGTCAACATAGCCATCACGGCCGCTGCTATTCTCACAGCTGTCGTTCTCGTGGCTCTGATGTTTACGGGCTGCTTCTTCCTGCTCACGAAGCTGATTATCCCGGCAGTGAAGACCATCCTGTTCGCCACCATCAACATCCTGCTTTCCTTCGTTATCCCCGTCTATCTGCTGACCCGCACTCGTAAGTTCAAGAAGGCTTACGATGCGCACGTCAAGAAGTCTTCTGACTTCGAAAAGAAAGACGAAGACAAGAAGCAGTAATTCCCACCCATGCAACTCCTTTTAATACCACGTTATCTTCCATTTCAAACTCCTATCCCATATATGCTCGTCCCTTAAGCAAGGACGGGCTTTTTCTTTTTGTTAGCTTGCGTATCTGTGCGAGTTGAATAGAATAGAAAATGTAACATAGATACCATGTTATACTAACAATTCACAATTCTGCCGTGCGGTCACTATACCGTGCGGTTTTTTCTTTTTGAAAGGAGAAAATGTATGTTCAATATGTTTAAGCACGAGGATTCTGTGATTTTTGACCCGATTTGGTGCAGTGTCATAGGCTCCGATATCAGCAAATCTACCGGCGCACCCAAGAAACGGTTTTTGGAAGAGTATGAGCGGGACTTATGTTACCGCCGCTGTGCCAAGAAACTCATTGACGAAGACCTGATTTACGGCGTGACAAACGCCAACTATGCCAAAAGACCGGATGCCATGAAAATCACAGCAGTCATCTATCAGCTGATGTACGGTGATAAGGAGGCTGACTACGCGAAACTCCTGTCGCTGTTCGGCAAAGAATATGCGAGCACGGCTGATGTCGTCAGCGGATTATATCGGCGTATGGCTGACCCGACGGCTAAGCTGCCGTTCAAGTATATCAAGGATACCTGGGGCAGTGACCTTGGCAATGTTGCGGTTTTCGCTATCTATCTTCTGGCAAGCCCCGAAAGCTACCTGCCGCAGAATCGGAAATCCTTTGAGAGACTCAGTGAAGTGTTCTCGCAAATCAATTCGACGCGGAAGAACACCAGCCCGATGTCGGACCAGCAGAAGGTTCTCATGAAGTACGGAATTTCAATTCAGAAGAATTTTTCGGATTTTGAAACTGCCGCCATGCAGGGGTCCAGAACCAGAACTATCCCTGTTGAGAACGAGGATGGGACCTGTACGCAGGATACTATCTTCTCGTACTCGGATTACGGTGTACATTGCCATTCTGAACTGTTGAGCGGGCTGGCAATGCTGGATGCCGGTGTCTCGAACTGTTCCAACTACGACAAGACCATCACGAAGCAGAAGTTCCTTGATGCCCAGAAAGCTGTCGCCAAGAGTTTGAACTTTACGAAAGAAATGGACGGGAAAGTGAAGTTCGGGGATATGTTCTCGCTGATTGATGATGGGCATATCAAGGTTGATGAGAAAGGCAACATTAAGGCGGATGAGGATTCGGGTCTTGCGACCATCGAGCTCATCAACCTTTATAATATGATGGTGCCGGTGTATCTGTCGTTCCGAAATCTGAGTGAGGCATACAAGGAAGAAATTCAGAGTTCGCTCTCGGATTCTCTTTTCGGTAATACAAAAAATTCCGATTCCGAAAAACTCATGAAGAAAATCGAGGAACTGGAAAAGATGCTCGATAAGGCAAAAGCCGATGCCGCCCGAGCCATCGAAGCCGAAAACGCCGCTGAACAAAAACTCATCCAGAGCAAGAAGCGCGAAAACGCCCTTACCAGTAAGCTGGAAACGGCGTACAAGGAAATCGATGAGTTGATGGAGCGTATTCCGGAACCGGAAGAGGCAGAGGTAGTGTGTGAGGCCGAGGAAGAAAGACAGGAACCTGTACAACAAGTACAAGCAAAAGACTATGCTGCGGCACTCGATGCTCTACTAAAACAGCACACGGTCGTTATCGTCGGCGGCAACGAGAATCTGATGAAGAAGTTTCAGGTAGCGCATCCCGATGCGTCTTTGGTCGCAAAGGATATGCTTGGGACCTGTGACCAGCAGATTCAGAACGCCGATATCGTGATGTTCAAGGTCGATTCCTGCTCTCACGCTCTATATAATAAAGGAAAGACCATTTGCAACCGCTATGATGTTCCGTTCTGCTACATCCCGAATGTGGCGTCTATTCCCCGCATCGAGCAGAGTATGTGTGAGCAACTGGAAGAGATTTTTAGTTGACGCGCCTTGCGAGTTGCGTAGAATAGTAAATGTACGATAGATAACATTACCCGAGCAAAATTCGGGGCCTTTGCAAAAAAAGCTCGTACAAATTAACAATCTGTGTAAAAGCAGCTGTCCGTATTCGGATGGCTGCTTTTTTCATCGAAAAGGAGCGATAAATCAATGAAAAATGAAATCACAACTATGAACAGAAATTCTGCCGAGCAGCGACGAACAAATGACGCTGAAACGGTGGAGAAGGCGATGGAACACAAGATGCTGAAACCATTGACCGGTGCTTTGAAGGATGAGAAAACAGTTCTCGGAGCTTTGGAGCAAATCGTGTCGCGGTGCTGTGATGGTGTTCAAAGCTACGACAGAGAAATCACAGGCTGCGTTAAGAAAATCCGGAAATACGGTCCGGGTCAGTATTTCCTTCTGGCAAGAGAGAATGCGATGTGGATGCATTTCCCATCGGATGTTGTCACGAAAAATTCTGACGCGAACAGTGTCTGGAACTACTACAAGTACAGTTCGGATGTATCCGCATACATGATTTCGGTCGATGACATTCAGGAGAATGGTATTGCCGGGAACATCATGCGTCTGGATTACCCACATTGCTTGGAGGTGTTGAGCAGCTAACGATAATAGGAGTATTTTTGTATGAACGGAGTAGTCAAAATCAATAAGTGCAGTGTCAACAAGGTGATGCGCGTTGTACACGACACGAAAAATGCGTATTCTGTCTGCTTGTTCACGGCAAACTATACGAAACAGGCAGAAGCGTTCCCAGATAATATCCAGAAATATGGGACGACGGCACTGTTCAAGGTGTCCTCCTATCACTTGCCAGCCAAACTGCTTGGTAAGATTTCCTTTAATCTGGAAGGGCATTGGGAGAAAGATACGCATGGCACAAAAGGGGACGAGAAGATTTTTGTTGCGGAGAAGGCATCTGAGTCGATGCCAGAAACCAGAGCGGAAATCATTAAGTTCCTGATGAACAGCAGTAAGGGTGTCGGCAAGGTCACTGCCGAGACTATTTATAATAAATTCGGAGACGAGACCCTTGATATCTGCGCTCATAAACCGCGCAGACTCCGGGATATTCCGAAAATGACCGAACAGATGCTCGGAAACATCAATGCCGCATGCTTGTCTGCATTGGTGCGTGCCGATGTCCAGATTCTTCTGGGAAAGGCTGAGTTGGAGGTATCGGTCATCAACCAAATCGTGGAAGCGTACGGCGATGAGGCAACCACGGTTCTCAAAAGCGAGCCTTATAAGCTGGTTCGTCTGCTGGGCTTTTCGACCACAGACCATATCGCAATGTCGATGGGCGAGGAGCCGGATTCCGAACGCAGACTTCGTGCCGCGACTATCGAAGCACAGAAAAGGACTTGCAGTAAGACCGGAAACATGTGTGCCGAGGGCAGTGCGATGCTCTTGCAGCTTAAAGCCCTCGTGCCGGAACTGTCGGATGAGACGATTGCGGATGCTGTTGCGAAAACGGCGGCTGATTATGATATCGTCCGACAAGGCCGGTACTACTACGACAAGACGGATTTCATTGCTGAAAGAGGTATGGCGGCGAAGGTCGCGGCTCTCGTAAATGAAATGCCTACGAAGGAAAAGGAAATAGAAAACGCCTTTCTCGAGTGGCAGAAAGAGAACTCTATCATTCTCTCTCCGCGTCAGGCAGAGGCGGTCAAGAACCTCAAATATCGAATCTCGATTGTTACGGGCGGTCCCGGTACTGGTAAGACGACCTGTCTTCGGGCTATCATGGATGTGTACCATAAGGTATGGCCGAGTGAGCATATCCTTTTGATGGCTCCTACGGGTCTTGCCGCTAAACGTATGGCAGAAAGCACCGGTATGAACTCGGCAACGATTCACAAAGCCTGCGGTCTTGTTCCTGCGGATAATCCGAGCGGATTCAAGGCACAAGGCGAGTGCAGGATTTGCGGGTTCGTGGGTATTGATGAGATGAGTATGGTCGGTGAACATCTCTTTGCTTTTGCAGTAGATGCCGTTCTGAACAGTCCCTCTACGAGAATCGTTCTGCTCGGTGATACTGACCAGCTTGCTCCGGTTTCCCGTGGCGATGTGCTTCGCGATTTGATTGAGTGCGGCGTTATCAAGACTGTGCGCCTCGATGTCAACTATCGGCAGGGGAGTACCTCTACCATTACGGACGCATCCATTAAAATCCGCGAGAACCGTGCGTATTCCGGCATGACCCGAAACTTGAGGTTTGACGATGAGTTCAACTTCATCTCGGTGACTGACCCGGACGAAAAGACCGAAGCTGATAAAATCATGAAGACTATTGTGGAAGAGTACCGCAAAGGTGTGGCGCAATACGGGATGCAAGGCACAATCGTTCTGACTCCCACACACTACGATAAAGGTACGCCGACCGGGTATCTTTGCAAGAACCGTGTGAATGTAGAGATTCAAGCGGCTGTCAATCCGAAAACCGATGGCAAGCCTTTCTATGAGGTGAACCACCAGACTTTCATGGCAGGCGACCGCGTAATTCAGCGCAAAAACACGGAGGCAGTCATCAACGGTGACCTCGGTACTGTTCAGGAAATCCTGAAAGATGATGACGGCGTTCGGGTATGTATCCTATTCGATTCTAAAAATGAGGTGTTGACCTATGACAGCAATGATATGAAAAATGTAGAATTGGCTTATGCAATTACCGTACACAGCTCTCAGGGCTGTGAGTTTCCCTGTTGTATCTTTCCGGTAAGTTCTTCGTATGGTCCGATGCTGACAAAGCCGTTGTACTATACAGGAATCACCCGTGCCAAGAAAAAGCTTGTGATGATTGGTGATGAAGAAGCACTGAAAAAAGCAGTGCGCACGACCCGTACACAGGGCCGCAAATCTCTCTTAGGACCGAGAATTATCAAACGTCTAAGAAACATGTAAGCATCGGCGGGACCTTCCTTTTTGGATGGTTCCGCCTTTTTTGTTTGTGCGAAGAACACTCCAAATATACGAATCTAAGCCTGTTGCCCCTATATGCGAACTGCGGATAATAGATATTGTAGAGTTAATGGGTTGGGTTCCTTAAAAGAGCGCAGCTCATTGGCTCTGCGAAAAATATAGCTATATTTTCAGGGAAGGAGGAAAATTGACATGAGCAATAATGATTTGCAGAAGCGCAATCCGATTCGCAACATGCAGATGGCTCTGAACACCGCCTGCGCAATGGGTACTGCTGCGATGATGAGCACTATGTTCGCATACGCAGATGTTACCAGCGCCATTAACAAGGTGTTCAATGTCGGTAACTCTGTTGCCAACGCAATTTCTAAGGGCCTGACCAACATCGTTGTTCCTATCGGTATTGCTGTCTTCCTGTACTTCCTGGTCCGTATGCTTCTGAGCAGCGACCCCAAGGATGTTCAGATGTATAAGAAGCGGCTGATTACGACCGCCATCATCGTTGTCATTGCTGCCGCTGTTCCGGGCCTGATTAAGGTTGCCAATGAACTGGGTTCGCAGGTCAATGCTGAACTTGGCTAACGGTCAATAAGCTTCGGCTCGAAGGGCTTGCTCGATGTATTCGGGCGAGCCTTTTTTGTTTTGGAAAGAAGGTGAGTTCGATTAACTCTCTTGTGAATCAGAAAAGAAACAAGAACCTGATTCGAAGAACGATGCTGGCCGCAGTTGCCGGATGCCTGATGTCGGTATGCATTGCATTTGCCGGAACCGTCGATATTGCTACGAATTTTTTTGGGCTTGTCGTTACGGTGATTGCCAAAGGTCTTTTGAATGCCGCTGATATTGTACTGGAACCTCTTTTGGAAATTACAACGATGAGTACAGCGGATGTATCCCGCTTTGTACCCGGATTTGACAGCGGTAACAACATCGGCAATTTCTTCATTCAGGCAATTAACATTATCGCGTACATGATTGCGGGTGTTCTTATCTGCTGTCATATCATTTCGTATCTTATCAACATTGCGCACGGCGAAAAGGTAGAGTCGATTCCGAAATTGATTTGGAATGCGGTGTTTGGCATCGTAATGGTGATATGCGGAAAAACTTTCCTGACCATGATTTTTAATGAAATCGTGGCTCCGCTGTCCTCGGCGTTGACGGAAGGCGTTTCGGACGCGGGCGGAACATTCTCGTTCTCGGGTGTCGGCTCAGACATGACTGGACTTGGCGAAATCACATCAGCATTCGACTTGAACTCTTTGGCAACGCTTATCGTAGTGCTTGCCCTGATGCTGATTATCTGGTGGAACCTGATTAAGCTGGTCCTTGAATGCGCTGAACGCTATATCATCTGTATTTTCACCATCAACCTTTCCCCGCTGGCGTTTGCGACAATGGCAAGCGAAAACACCAAAGATACCGCGAGAAGCTGGCTGCAGATGTTCTGGTCTCAATGTGTATTGCTGATTCTGAATATCTGGGTCGTGGGTATTGCAAGAACTGCCCTGAACAACGGTCTTTTCGGTGCTTCTAATACCGAGATGGTCAAGTGGGGACTTATCACCTATGCGTTTCTGAAAATCGCACAGCGTCTCGATGACATGATGCAGACTGCCGGACTGAAAATCACCAGAACGACAGGACTTGACCCCATCAGTGAGGCTTCCGGTGTGCTTCGGAGTATCGGCAATGTCTTCGGCGGCGTTGCGTCTGTCGCTGGACATGTAGCCGGTGTCGGCAAGAACATGTGGGATGCCGGGAAAAACATTGGTAAGGCAAATGGTGTTGAGCCGATTAAAAGCTTTGCAGATTTCATGAACGGCGGCGAAACCTCTGCACAGGACGGCGGGTATGTCAATAACGCCAGCATGGCAGATAAGATGAAAGCTGATGCCGTGCTTGGCAAGGAAACGATGTACGACCGTGCGGACAAGATGGCAAGCGGCGCTCTGAATGCTGATTCCTATAACACCGATGCCTACAAGCAGGTGCTTGAAGATAAGCTGCGCAGTGCCGGACATCTCGATGATGATGCTCATGTCGAAAGCGTTAAAATCGGCGAGGACGGCAAACTCCTTGCTAGTGCTGTCAAGCGTGATGAGAAAAACCGCGTTTCCGAGAAATCTGAGTTCGAAATCGGCGATACGCAGGAAGGCTTGCTCGATGTGAACGGGGCTAAGAAATACGACTCTATGCAGGTCGCTCCCAACGGCAAGTCCGTTATGGAAGAAGACAGCGCAATGGGTAAGTTTGGGCTTCGCAAGGTCGGTGAAGATGCGGCCGGTAACCAGATTTGGGAGGCGGAGCAATCCGTCAACATGTTTGGCGATAAGGTCAAGGATGTTACGCCCGATGCGAACAACAAGGTTCAGTTCACGATTCCTGCATCTGAGATTGCCAAGGGTCGCAAGGCTGGTGACAGCGATGCCATGACCGCGTATAAGCATTTCAATGCCAACGATGACAACGATGCCTTCAAAAACAGTATCAGAGATGCTCTGTCTGCTGAAACCGGAAGCGCAGCATTGAATAAGGCAAGAGAAAACGAAGAGGAGCAGGCAGCGATGGCTACTCGAATCGGCATGACCGATAAGGAACGCCTGGCTGATATGATGAATCCTGACAGTAACGCGGATTACAATTCTCCGAACGCTTTCAAGGCGATGGAAGACCATATCAAGGAAAATGCCCAGTATTATCCCGCACAGGCAGCGATGCTTGCTGATGGCGGGCATGTCACGGGTATGCACGTGTCGGACGGCACTGACGGTAATCCTGCCGGTTCGCTGATTGTTGCTATCGGCAACGACCAGGATGGCAAGAACTCTCAGGCTACCTGCACCTTTACTCGGGATGAAGAACCGGTTCCCGAGACCGCTGAAACTCCGGCTGCGCAGACGAATGAACAGCCCGTAAAGGATGTGGATGCTGCACCTGCTCCGCTGAACGAGGATGCGCCTGCACCTGTTGGCGAAGAGGCGTCCGCTCCCGCTCCTCAAAGTGCGGATGAAGCTCCCACTGCACCCGCCACTGAAACTGCTCAGGCTCCTGTACCTCAGGATGTGGACAGCAAGGTGGATGCACCTGCGCCTGTTGGTGAAGAAGCGTCTGCTCCTGCTCCTCAAAGTGTGGATGCGACGGCGACTACACCTATTGCCGAAACTGCTCAGACCCCTGTACCTCAAGATATGGACAGCGAGGTGGATGCACCTGCACCCGTTGGTGAAGAAGCGGTCACTCCTGCTCCTCAGGATGTTGGTGGCAAGGCGGATGCGCCTGTACCTGCAAGTGAAAACGCATCGGCTCCTGCAACGCAGAGTACTGACGGCAAGGTGGCAGAGCCTACATCTGCTGGCGGTGCAACACCCGCTTCCGGTGTGACGACTCCTGCTCCTGCACCCGCACAGAATCCCACAACCAATACCGTGAATGCTCCGGTGCAAGGAGCGGCACCGGTTTCTGGTGGTACAGTGCCGGGTACTGCGAATGCGCCTAAGACGGCGAATGTGCCCGGTATGGCTGCAAACAACATGCCTGCAAGTACCGCACCTGAGACGGCAGCAACGCCTGCTGTCAACACACCGGCACCTGCTTCGACTACCGGCGCAAACGCTCCTACAAGCGTACCCGGAACTACTCCTACACCGAGTACGACATCGGGACAGAGTTCTACAGTACCTGGTTCCGGCACGGCTCCTGCTAAGGCGAAACCGACAACGGGCGCTGGCTCTGTGAGTGCTCCGGCTCCTTCTGCATCTATTCCTTCTGCACCGGTCTCTGGCGATTCTGCTGGAGTTGCAGCTGGGGCTGTGGCCGGCACGGCGACGGGACAGGCTCATCCGGTATCCGCTCCTGCTTCTACTACGGTGTCTGCACCGGGTTCTGTACCTACAACTCCTACCGAAAGCGGCGCGGCTTCGGCACCCGCTTCACCTGCTCCTACTACTCCGACTCATGTCTCTGCGCCTGAATCCGGCAGCGGTACAACCAATGGCGGTGCAACGGCTCCTGTTGTGAATCACGAGGCGTCTGCTCCTACCGCTCCTATCCCTGCAACCGCACCTGCATCCACGCAGGAAAGCGGTGAGACTGCATCTGCTCCTTCGACAGCTACGACTCCTGCTACTCAAATTACTCCGGAAACGGCTTCGGCTCCTTCTGAAAGCGATTCTTCGTCTGCTGGCGGGCATGCAACTGCACCGAACGAGGGTACTACGCATAGTGAATCGTCCGGTACTGACAGCGTAAGCAATGTTCCGACAGATACGCTTGGACGGTCTGACAGTGCTCCTACGAGCACAAACGGACAGGAAAGCGGTTCTGCTCCTGCACAGGGCGGCGGTGGTACTACGAGTCCTGCTACTGCCGATACAGCGAGCGCCGCGCCTGAATCTGCACCGGCTGAGAGTGCTACGACAACCAATGTTGCGACACCGGCACCCGTTTCTGATACGGGCAGTTCTGAGCCCTCTGGTGACTCCGGAAGCAGTTCCGGCAACAGCGCTGGTAGTTCTTCCGGTTCTGCACCTGCGTCCGGCGAGAGCGCTCATGCTCCGTCCGGCTCCGGCAGTTCCGGGTCTGGTACTTCTGTATCTGCTCTTACATCTTCCGGCAATACCGGTTCTTCCAGTGAATCGGCTTCGTCTGGCAGCGCAAATGACAGCACGAATACGCCTACTTCTGAAACCGGCGGCACTTCTTCCGAAACGGTTGAAGCACCTGCGGCGGATGGCTTGCCGTATGCGGTAGGGGAGACCGGTGGGTCCGGGTATTCGGAAGGCGATATGCCTCCTGAGACCACGGTCGAGACAGAAACCGCTGCGACAGAGGTCGTTCAGGTCGAGCAAGCTGCAGAACAGCAAAGCAGTGGCAGTGCGGTGACTGAGACGGTCGATGAAGCCGGGTCTGAATCTAATACACAGAACAGCCACGATGACAGCGAGAATTACTCTGGCGGTCAAAATACCGATGCAGAGGATGTATCGGAACCCGATTCTGCAGATGAACCCGATACGCAGGACGAAACCGAGGATACGGAATTCGATGCAACGGATGACGCCGCATTTGATGTTCCTATTGCGGACGGGTCTGAGTATTACGAGGACAAGGCGCAAACCAATTCGTTCACGGCTCCCGAACAGGAAATGGCTGAGCCTGAACCTGTAGCGGAACATGAACACGAATCCGAGCCTGAACAGGTTGCGGAACAGAAACGGCCTCCGATTCCCGAAGCCTATATGACTTCTCAATCCAGCGTTACGCGCCTGAGCAGTACAAACGGCACGGTTGAATCCGATAGCTTGGGTATGTTCCAGATGACGCGTGAGGAAGTCGCGGATAACGGTTGGACGACTTGGCGAATTCTCCAAAAAGTGGATTCCGATGGCAGCGTTCCTGAGTACGCTCCGTTTGTGGTTCATATCAAGCCTGTTTGGGACCCTGCAACGAGAACCTCTCGCCCCGCGACCTTCGATGAGGTGGCTAATAAAGCCCGCAGCATTGAAGGTTTTGAGAATGTAGGACCGGACCTTGATGCGGATTACCGCAGAAGTCAGGCTCGTCAGGAATCCCGCAAGAATTCCGAACCGAGACCCTATAACGGGCGTTCCAATGGCCAGCCGCATTTCCAGCGGTACGATGACCAGAAACGCGATTCTCAGGGTCACGGGAAACAGGATAAGAAACACAACCCTTTCAGCGGCATGGGCGACTTTAAGCACAGACGCTGATACAAACAATAAGGCATAAGCCTTTCGGAATCGGGCAATACCGGTTCCGTGCCTTGCAAAATCACTTGCCTCCACGCGGCGCAAGGCGGTAACGCAGCTATTGGTTGCGGCAGAAAGTGATAAGAAGCTTATTAGTAAGGAGGGTGGTAATATGGCAGGATTCGGAGGCGGTGCCTCCTCAACCGGCAATATGGCCGACAGTGCAGTAAGCGATGCTAAGCAAATGGCAAAGACAGCCGCCGATGTTTATAATGCCGGTAAGAAAGCTCAAAAGGGTGCAAAAGCCGTATCGAAAGCAGCTGGACAAATCGCGAGCGGAAACTATGTTGGTGCTGTAACGACTGCAATCAAAAATCCAAAAACAACGCTCAAAGTCATTCTGGTCTCGCTTGTACTATTCATGATACCGTTCTTTATCACAATGATGGGCGTCATCTTTGTAGTTCAGCTTCCGGGCTCGATTGCGGAGTCTGTGCAAAGCGCGGTCGGAAAATCCGTTGACAGCGTCACACTGGGCTGGGAGGATTTCAAAGCGAGGCTCTCGGCTGGTATCGATGATTTTCTGACCTTTGCAACGACTGGACAGTTTGGTGATGCCAGTAAATCCTATAGGGATGATTTGGCGATTGCAGATGACCCGGTGTTCTACGGGTACACGAGCACATCAAATGTGATGGTGGCGGTGCTGAACCACTATTTCAAGGACGCGTATCAGGAGTTCAATGCAACAGCACTGGATATTGCAAACAAGGAAATGGATAAGTTGGTAAATCAAGCCGAAGCTGACGGTGTTGCGCCTGAAAATATCCTGACTTCCGTGGACCCGGAACTGTACGAGTCAAAAAATTACCTGAACTGGACATTCTTCGTTATGGCTGGTGAAAGCTGCAAATCCCGCAACGAGTCCGGTTTGCGGTTTCATGTGAAGGAAATGGTTGATGCAGCCAAAAGCCTTGAAAAGAGCAAGCTTTGGAAAGTAGAACTCGATAAAGAATACCGCGTCTCGGAAGCTACCCGAACATGGTGGGAGGACGAAGAAGTCGATGTTCCGACTCTTGATAAGAACGGAAACAAGCAATACGACAGATTCGGGAACCTTATCACGCATAAGGAAACGCAGCGTGTTCAGAAATCCGAAAAGTACAAGATTGCGGTTGCAAAAATCAAGTACCATTATTCGCCGAAAGAAGGCGCAAAGCGGTATATCCTCGATTACTTCAATGTAACAGACACTACGGCAGGCACGGCAGACCTCTCGGATGAGGACATCTTCAACGAACAGGTTGAGGCAATGCGGCAGTTGTATAATGCGCGGGAAGCGTACTTTGAGGATAATGCGGAGTTGGACTTCGACCCGGATGCACCGAATCCCGGCATGGGCGGCGGCACTGGCGGTATGGTCATCAGCGGAACCCTGAAAGGCTTGATTACGCAGTTTTATGCATCTCATCCAGCCGATACATTGTTTAATGCACCAAGCGTTATTGGCGGGCCATGGTCAGGATGGAAGGGTATGGTTTCTTCGCATCTCGGCGCGATTCGAGGTGGTGTTGCGCATAACGGCACCGATATCGTCCCGCCTTCCGTGATGTATTCGCTCATTGCACCCTCACAGGGCATCGTTATCGGAACCCAGACAGGATTTGCAAACGGCGTTACCCAGACAAAAGGCAACGCACAGCGAGGAAATTTCGTTTTCGTGTATTACGGTGAATCGAGCAGTGGCGGTGTTTTCGTACTGTATCAGCATCTGTCACCGGGATTTTCATGGAAGATTGGTGATACGATTCCTGCCGGTGCTGTTATCGGTCAGACGGGATGGAGCGGATTGTGTTACAGTTCGCACGGCGGCACAGGTGAGCATCTGCACCTTGAAATGTACTACGGTACACAGCAGGTCAATCCTGAGGCATATATGAGCAACTAAGAAACGGAGGCCCCACTCAAAGCGAGTGGGGATTTTTGATGAAAAAGAACTTGAAGAAAATGGCCGCTGTAAGCCTTGCGGCGGCATCTATCTGCACATGCTTGTCAGGATGCAGAAACAAGGCAGAGGATGAGGCGACCTCGAATCCGGTTCCGACCCCGTCTATCGCGGCATCGGATTCTGCTTCCGGAAACACTGAGGTGACCGGAGATGTAGATACTTCGGGCGGCGTGAAGATGGAGAACGGGCAAATCGTGTTGACGCCGATTACGGCTGAGTCTCCCAATAACTGTGCTCAGAACGGGTATATGGAATACAAGTATCTGGATGGCACTTATCGGTATAAGGAATACGAGTCCGCCGTAAAGGCTAAGAATCTCGTTCCCTATACAGATGCAGATGGAAAGGGTCTTACCCTTGAAACGGGACATACCGTTTATATCCGCAATACGCAGAATCTTAGCAATACTCCTTCTGCTTCGGACAATGACTCCGATAGTACCGAATCCGGCACAGGAGAAGAAATCACTATCACGGATGAGTATGTAGAAAGCAGTTCCGGGTATATCGATGAGAATGGCAACTATGTAGAGACTCCCGCCTCGACCGATACCGGCAATGATGCTGCTCTGTATTCTGATGGAACATTACAGAAATGCATCGTGTCTGGTGAAGAAGTCTATGACATCGATAACCTTACCAACGAAATCGAATACCCTACAGATTTCGCACAGCTTCGCAAGGAAGGTTCCTGCGAGCGCATCTACATCTACAAGACGAAAGAAAGCTACGACCAGGCTGTCAAGAACCGCAAGAACGGGCAGGCTATCCTGCAAGGAAAGATGGATGCGCCGATTCGCTGCGTGATTCTTAATGGGTCTTTGGTCCCGGACCTCAAATACACCATCAACAGTGACGGGCGCATGTGCGTTTCCCTGCGGGCATTGTCAGAAGCCTTCGATTCAAATACGGACTATGATACGACAGCGCATCTCTTGGCTGTCCCTGAAACCTTTGGCGAGTGTGCGTTTATTCCGGCAAAGGGAGCACTTTACAATATCAGCCAGTATTTCAATGTAAACAACTCGAACAATACCTTTGATTTTATCAGCACAAAGCCGCCGGAGATTTGGACGGATACATTCGCACTTCCGACTGCGGATGATGTCGTGATGCCGGTCTCTGATATTTCGAGAATCCTCGGCTGGGAGTTCTCCTACACCGATAATATCCTGAATGTTGTCACGGACTCTCTCGATGACACCAAAGAAGAAAATCTGCTGCTCATTGAAACGCAGACATCCACGGAAAGCGTTGATTTGGATGACTGGAATGCCGCTGACAGCAGCGCCGAAACAGAAAGTGAGGGACAGTAATAAATGACGAAGTGGAACGAACTGAAAGTGAAGATTCAGATGCTTTCAAAAGGTGAGCAGCTGATTCTTCTGTTTATCTGCGCGTTTGTCGTCGCGCTGTTTCCGGGCGGGTACATTGCCGCCCTGATGGCAGGGGAGTGGGAGTCCGGATTCTTCCGTAAAATGGTCCTTGCCCTGACGACTGGATACGGTATCATCTCTACGCTTATCTTTGCCGCAGCAATCACCTTTATCGTCGTTATCCTTTCCAAGAAGAACACAGACCTCAATTCTGCAAGAGAGGTCGATGACCGTGGCATGATTACTTCAAATGCCGGTACATACGGTACTGCCGGATGGATGAGCGAGAGCCAAGCTAAGAAAGTCTATGAGGTGGGTCCCGTTGAGGATGTGACGGGCACGATTCTCGGTCAGTTCACGCAGGACGGCGAAGAGGTCATTGCGTTGCCGTTTGAGCCGACCGGAAACCGTAACCTCATCCTGATTGGACCTCCCGGTTCCGGTAAATCTTTCGGTTATGTTCGTACCGCCGTGTTCCAGTCGATTGTTCGCGGTGAATCGGTAGTCGTTACGGACCCGAAAGGTGAAATCCACAATGATATGCGGAAATTGCTGGAATCCAGGGGTTATGAGGTGAAGGTATTCAACCTCATCAACCTTGACCTTTCTAATGCTTGGGACTGCGTACAGGAAATCTACGACCCTATTACAGGCAATATCGATGACCAGCGTGTCATTGCGTTCTGTAAGACCGTTATCACGAACACGGGCGGCGGCGGTAAAGCAGACCCGTTTTGGGAGAGTTCCGAGGAGAACCTGTTCCGCGTTGCCGTTTCCTACTGCGCGTTTATGCGTGAGACAACGCTCATTAAAATCTATGAGCGCCGTACCAAAGAACTCTTAACGCAGCTGCCGTTCATTTCTGAGGATGACGGGAAAGCATTGGTGGAGGTGGTGAAGAACCCTGAATCCGCGATGTTTGACCGCCGTAAAGTCGTAGAGTATCTGGCAAAGGAATTCTATGGCGAAGAGGAAGGCGAGAAGAAACTGCAGAGTTGGGAAGAGGATGCGCCGACCTGCAATATCTCCGATATCTATAACGCTCTGATGCACAACGACCTGAACAGCTGGGAGGAAAACTTCAAGAATGTCCCGCTGAACCATCCGGCTGCTTCTGCATGGGCGGTATTTAAAGGTATGGGCGAGCGTGTTCAGCCGAACATTGTAGGCGGCTTGAATACCCGGTTACAGCTGTTCATGACCTATAAAGTCCGCCGTGTTATCAGTAACGATGATATTCGAT
>ERZ831979.1840-NODE-1840-length-16625-cov-4.089861_pt1 | contig 16625 bp, 16 predicted proteins | sample MGYA00519952_ERZ831979 | MGnify/ENA primary metagenome ERZ831979 (study PRJEB31850, sample SAMEA3708723) | human gut metagenome | biome: human gut; feature: human-associated habitat; material: faeces | place: China | collected 2014 ...
CCCTGGACACCCTGATTAAGAGTCAGGTGCTCTGCCAGCTGAGCTAGTGGCGCATGTCTTTCAGCGACGAATGTTATTATATAATACTTTTTTTAGAAATGCAACTATTTTTTATAAATTATTTTGCATCCTTTTCTAATATTTCCTATTTCACTATTTTATGGTATTTTATAACTATGTGTGTCCGGCTTGATTTTGTATCAAAATAAATACGGCACCATTTTATAAGGAGGATTCACATGCGTGTTGAAGAACGATTATTAAAATATGTCTCTTACTGGACAACTTCTGACGAGGAATGCCGACAGATTCCATCTTCGGAAAGACAGTTTGAGTTAGGAAAAGTGTTAGAACAGGAATTGCGAGATCTCGGTTTAGAGAAAGTCACTTTAACCGATCACTGCTATGTTTACGGACTGTTGCCGGCAACGAAAGGATATGCTGACAAGCCTGCTGTCGGTTTTATTTCCCATATGGATACTGCTCCTGATTTTTCCGGAGAAAATGTCAAACCACAGATCATTTCTGACTATGACGGCAGAGATGTTCTTTTAAAAGGATCAGGTGCTTATCTGAAAGTATCCGATTTTCCGACACTTGAAACATTAAAAGGACGCACACTGATCACTACAGATGGCACAACGCTTCTTGGCGCTGATGACAAAGCCGGGGTTGCCGAAATCATGACCGCAGTGGAACAGATCATCACAGAAAAAATACCTCACGGCGACATCTGGATCGGCTTCACACCGGACGAAGAAGTCGGAAGCGGTGCTGATTTATTTGACCTTGACTATTTTAAAGCCAAATTTGCCTACACCGTTGACGGCGACTACGAGGGCGAAGTTGCCTATGAAAACTTCAATGCCGCAAGTGCTTCTTTTGAGATCACTGGCGTCAATGTCCACCCTGGAGAGGCAAAAGATATTATGATCAACGCTGCCCTTGTCGGCTGTGAGATTGCATCTCTTCTCCCTGAAAATGAGACTCCTGCCCACACCGAAGGCAGAGAAGGATTTTATCATCTGACTGATTTTAGCGGAGACATCGCCCACGCCAAAGTGAATTATATCGTGCGCGACCATGACAAAGCCACTTTTGAAAAACGTCTTGATACTCTGCGTGGCATTGAGCAAAAAATGAATGAAAAATATCACGCAGACACTGTAAAATTGAACATTCAGCATTCCTATAGCAATATGCTGGAAGTCATTGAAAAGAATGAATATGTCGTTGCAATTGCAAAAAAAGCAATCAAAAACATTGGTCTGGAACCGGTCTCCCGCCCAGTCCGTGGTGGTACAGACGGTGCCAGATTAAGTTTTATGGGACTTCCTTGTCCAAACCTCGGAACCGGCGGCTATGGTTTCCACGGACCATTTGAACATATCAGTGTAGAAGGTATGGATACCGCTGTTTCGGTTATCAAAGAAATCGTAAAAATCACTGCCGAATAATGATTCGGAACGTTTTTCCTGTTACACAAAAAATCTGCCATACAAAAATTGCATTTGTATGACAGATTTTTTATTGTCTTAAATATTATTTTTTACTTTACACCGAAGTCTTTCTTCTATTATAAGTTTGCAATCAATGCTGCGATCTCATCCGGTGTCATAACCTTATTCGGATCTGACAGATCAGGCATTGCCGGCTTATCATCTACAACTGTTTCATCTTCCAATGGAATCTTCTCGACCGGAACATTAACATCCGAATCCGTCAAAGTATCTACCATTATATCATCATACTTGGATAAATCTTCCTCCGGAGAAGAAACTTCTTCTTTACCAATTGATGGTTCCTCCATATCAGATGGAACTTCCTCGATCGGTGTCTCCTCCATCACGGACGGTTCTTCTTCGATCGGTGTCTCTTCCATCACAGTTGCTTCTCCAGCAGCCGATGGGATCTCCTCAACTGCGGCTTCCTGAACCTGTGGTTCTTCTTTTTCAATTTTATTCTCTTCTGCTAAGATACGTTCCTCGGTAAAAAAGTTCTGTTTTGCGGACTCTGCTGCTGTCTTTGCATCAGCTCCGATCGTATTCAATGTATTCTGCAAAACTTCCAGCTGCTGTAATATTTTATTCTGATTGTCTAAAATATTCTGTGCATATGCGCTGTCATTTTTATTAGTTTCCGGTGCCGGCTGCGAAACATTGTCTGATAAAACAGCCTCTAACATCGAAATCTTTTCCATGATGCGGTCATTGGAATTCATCAGTGCATCTGCATTCTCTTTACTTCTTCCAATGGAAACCTTTGCTACTGCTTTCTGTGCGTGGATAATATCCTCCACATTTGTTTTCCGGGACTGGTTTCCTTTTTCAATAAGTTCATACAGATCATCGAATGTTTTCCTCAATAAAAGATAAGACGCTTTTTCTGATTTAAAAATACTATCATACTGTTCTTCTTTGCGATTCTTTTCTGCCATCAGATAAATCGAAATGGAATCTACCAAAAAATAGATTGCAACCAGAAACAATGCTGTAATGATCGCCAGAATAATAAATTTCTGAGGCATATTGATCATTGCATATAAATCTGCAACCAGTAAAACTACCGCAATTAACAATGTAATATTTATGCGGAACCTGACATTTTTTTCGCTGTTCTTATCCATAAGAGCTACCTCCCACTATTGCGTCCTCCGTGACGCTCTCTGTGGCTATTTTACCATAACTTACACGAGATAGCTATATGCGAAAACAACAATCTTCAACAGAATACGACCGAAATTTCTTTTTATAATAAAATAAGCTGTCCGATCAGCTCTGCTCCTTTATAAAGATCGTCGACCGTTGTGTATTCCAGTGTCGAATGTGCATTATACATTCCATTCGATAAAACAAGCCCTTCGATTCCGTTTTTTGCAAAACTGTTGTTATCACTTCCGCCGAACGTACCCGTAAGTTCACCGGAAAATCCTAAGATTTCACAGGCTTTTTGAAAATCGGTCACTGACTTGCTCTCAAGTGGTGTCTCATAGGCGGTCAGCACACAGCAGTCCGGCACAATGTTTGTCGCTGTTCCACCCTGAATCGTTCCGATGTTAAACGTCGTCTCTTCATCCACATGCCCCATGCAGAGGCGGCTGACAGCATTGGCTGCTGCAAAAATCGCATGGATCCCGTTTTCCGGTTCAAATCCGGCGTGAGCAGCTTTTCCTTTTATCTCAGCTCTCACGGAAATGATAGACGGCGCACGTCTTGCAGCGGTTCCCACCGCTCCGGACAGATCAAGCACATACGCCTGTTTTGCGGTTACTTTCGAATAGTCAAAAACATCCGAACCTTTGACATATAATTCCTCACCAATTGTAAACAGAATTTCAATTTTTTTATGAGGTTTTCCACTGTCAAGAACAAGTTGTACACAATAGAGGATTTCCAGAATACCACTGATGTCATCTGCACCAAGCACAGTATCCCCTGCAGAATGTATTGTTCCGTCTTTTTCCAAAACATATTTTTTGCCGCTCTAAGGTTCTACAACATCCATATGTGCGCAAAAAATAACCGGATCTCCTTCTAATTCTCCATCTAAGACAGCAAAAATATTTCCGGTGTCGCCACCGTAATAAGCTCCTGCCTGATCTTCCTCCACAGAAAATCCCATACTTTTTAGTCTGGCAAGCAGCCAGTCTGAGGTCTTCCGCTCATGAAAACTGATGGAATCAAAGGATACCAGTTGTTTAAAATCTTCTATGATGTTCTGTTTCCATTCCATGATGAGGTACCTCTTTTCGATTTATTTAATCTGCATTTAATTTAGTTTGATTTGAATTTAATCTACTCCGCAGTGCACGCCAGAAAAATCTTCGATTTTTCTGGCTGTCGGGCATTCAGCAGTTGCATTTTTCTCAGGAATTCTTTTGTCCGTTCATTCTGTGGATTGGTAAATACTTCCTTCGGCGTTCCATACTCCACGACATGACCGCCATCTAAAAATATCACTTTATTGGCAACATGCCTTACAAAGTTCATTTCGTGAGATACTAAGAGCATCGTATGTCCTTCTGCCGCAACATTTTTGATTGTCTCAAGTACTTCACCGACAAGCTCCGGGTTTAAGGCTGAAGTCGGCTCGTCGAGCAGGAGCAATTCCGGCTTTAGGGCAAGTGCTCTGGCAATTGCGACACGCTGCTGCTGTCCTCCGGACAAATGTTTTGGATAATGATTTGCCCATGATGCCATTCCAACACGCTCTAATTCTTTTAAAGCAATTGCTTTTGCTCTTTTTCTGAACAACCATAAGACCTTCCCTAACATTTTCCAACGCTGTCTTTTTCTCAAACAGATAAAATCTCTGGAACACCATGCCCGTAATCTTACGGAATTCCAGGCTGTCTTTATGTTTTTTGGAAAGATCGACCGTTTTTCCACCAAAAACTGCCTCCCCCTCCTCCGGGATCTCCAACTGGTTGATGCATCTTAATAAGGTTGATTTTCCTGTACCGGAAGGGCCGATAATTCCGACAACATCGCCTTTTTCAATTTTTAAATTAATATGGTCTAATACTTTATTCTCATGAAAACTTTTGGAAAGGTTTTTGATCTCTAACATTTTTATACCTTTCTGTTATACACTTTCATACGTTAATTCCAAAGAGTATACACATAAAGAAAGAAGCAGGTCGTTGTCATATGGTTATCACAACTGCCTGCTTCTTCTTTTCTCCAAAACACTCAGGTGTATAAATCATATGAAAATAAAACCGTATTCATCCATACAGCACATACAACAGCAACACATCTGGTTTTTGTTCATTACGATTGTATTTGTCTTCATATGATTTTCCCCTTTCTTATTTCCTACTTATTTGATATGTTATGTAGGAATTACTTTATATGGGGAATTATAATCATCTGATATTATTTTGTCAATTGTTTTTGTTATAGAAGATTCCTTGGGTTTGTTATAGGTTTTGATTATAGCTGATTTTTTTTAGAACAACTCCGGGTGATTTTCCAGCGCATCTTCTTCCGTAATCTCGCGGATCACGCGGCATGGAACACCAACTGCAAGTGAATTTGCCGGAATATCTCTGGTAACGACGCTTCCAGCACCGATCACACAGCCCTCGCCGATCGTAACACCACCACAGATTGTAACATTTCCTGCGATCCAGCAATTATCGCCAATGGTAATCGGTCTGGCGTATTCCTTATCGGTAAGTGTGCCATTTTGTTTCTGATACTGGTTGCGATCCTGCCACCGGAGCGGATGCATCGGTGTAAGAAGTGACACATTTGGTCCCATAAATACATTTGCACCAATGGTAACCGGACAGCAATCCACACACGTAAAGTTAAAATTCGCGTATGAATTTGCACCGATAGAGGTCAGACAGCCATAATCGAACTGTACTGGTCCTTGCAAGTAAAACCAATCACCTATGATTCCCATTTCTTTCAGAATCTCGGAACGTTTCTCGTCTGTTTCAAGAAGTTCATTATATTCTTTGCTTAATCTGTGGGCTTTTGTTCTTAATTTCACAAGTTCTTCATCGGAAGGATCATAAATTTTTCCTGCCATCATTTTTTCTTTTTCTGTCATTTTTCTTGCTCTCCTTTTTGCAATCTCATGATAAACTGTTTTTTCCTATGCCAGCTCTGTTCCTAATTTTTCCAATTCGTCCATTGCGCCCGCATTTTTTGATAATTCATCTTTTGCAGTTGCATAATAGGATTTCTGGAAAAGCATATCCCATGACAGGTAGTGAGCCATGCAGTCAAACTGTTTCTGAATCAGTTCATATTGTATACTGTCTACCGGTGATCCGCCTACGACAATAACACCAACCTTTTTCCCTTTTATCTGTAATCCTCTGCAATAACATTTGTCTATAACCAGCTTCAACTGTGCGGACATTCCCCACCAATACACTGGTGTTGTAAAAAGGATCATGTCTGCTGCCACAATTTTGTCAATCGAAGGATTGGTATCATCCTGATCAACGCAGCCTCTATTGCACTGACAGACACCACATCCTTTGCATGGGCTGATATGTAACTTGTCCGGCTGAATCACTTCGATCTCATTTTTTCCAGATGCACCTTTTATAAATGCATTAATTGCAGTTAACGTGTTGCCTTTTCTTGCACTTCCGTTAATAATCACAATTTTCATTTATTGGTTCCTCTTTTCTTTCCTAAATTTATATCTGAAGTATACCATAAAAAGTATTAACATACGCATTATATGTTATGATGATAACGCTACATCGCAAAAGCCCTGAAGCTGCAACTTCAGGGCTTTTGCTTATAAATTATCCCGTTTCCGGTTCATCCACAAATAGAAGATCACATTCAGCACAATTCCGAAGATCGTTGCTGCCGGAGCCGCAAAACCGATCTTGGTGAGGCTCGCATCCGGCTGGATACTCATATAATATGCCAGCGGCAGACGCACAAGAAGCGTCTGGACGAGTCCCTGAACCATAACCCAGACCGTTTTATCATGTCCGTTGAAATAACCGACCATACTGAATAGAACGGCTGTCACGATCGTTTCCAACGCAAAACCTTTCAGATAATCATAACCATTCTGCACAACGGCTGCGTCTGTTGTGAAGATTCCGGTCAGAAGATCTCCCTTAAACATAACAAATGCAAATACAATGCAGCCGATCACAATTCCAACGCCCATGCCGGTAAACATTGCTTTTTTCGCTCTTTTTTCGTTTCCGGCGCCTACGTTCTGCGATACAAAGGATGCCATGGACTGCATCAGAGAACTTGGAATCAGCATTGCGAAGTTAACGACCTTGCAGGCAACACCATATCCGGAGGAAGCTGCGAGTCCAAGCCGGTTGACAAATGCGCAGAGTGCAAGGAATGAGATCTGTGTCAAGAACTCCTGCATAGCGAGTGGCAGACCGACTTTTAATGCTTTTATACAATGTGTGTTGATCTTAAAATCCTGTCTGGTGATTTTAAATGGAAGTTCTCTTTTTGCCAGCAAAAATAATGCAAAAGCAACACTGACCGCCTGTGCTGTTACGGTTGCGACTGCAGCTCCGGCTGCGTCTAAATGCAGTCCCGCCACTAAAATCAGGTCTCCTGCGATATTTACCACACATGCAACCGCAACGAATAATAATGGAGATTTGCTGTCACCTAAGCCTCTGAAAATAGCTGCAAGCAGATTGTACGCCACAATGAAAAAAATTCCGCCACCGCAGATACGCACATAAGACGATGTCAGTTCCACAGCCTCCTGTGGTGCCTGCATCAGCACGGCGATCGGCTGCGCAAACCCGATCATAACTACAAAAAGTACCGCAGAAACAATTGCAAAAATAATTGTTGCTCCACCGATCAAAGCTCCGATATACTGCGGTTTTTTCTCCCCGATATACCGTGCGATCAAAACAGTGATACCCATTGCAAACTGCGTAATAACAAAAGTGACTAAGTTTAACACCTGGCTTCCTGTTGATACGGCTGAAAGCCCCGATGTTGTTCCAAACCTTCCAACGACCAGAAGGTCAACTGCACCGTAAGCCGCCTGCAATACTAATGCGCCTAAGATTGGCAGCATAAATGGCAGCAACTTTCCTAAAATACTTCCCTGTGTAAAATCTGATTTTGAACTATTCAATGTCAACTCTCCTTTCGCTCATGACTTTATAAAATTTTTCTATGGTCGAAATCATACAGTCTGCTTCTTCTTCGGAAATATGATCCATATATTTCAAAAGCCGGCTGTAATAATTTTTATCGTACTTATCCGATAATTCTTCGCCTTTTTCTGTAATGGAAACATATGTGATCCGACCATCCTCCTCAGACGCATATTTCGTGAGATAGCCCTTTTTTTCCATTTCCTTGACCGTTCTTGTCACACCCGGTCTTGGAAGCTTTAATGTATCACTGATATCGGAGACTTTTACTCTCTCTTTCTTCTCCTGTAACTTGTGGATCACATCCATGTACTGGATATACGCTGGTGTGACTCCTTCCGGCAGTTCCGGGAGCAGTTCCCTCGTCCTTTTTGCAAGATAACAGGCATCTAACATTCTTTTTATTTTTTCTTCGTTCATTCTATCGGTTCCTTTTTTGCATTGTGCTATATAATTGCCTTTGTTAATTACCATTGGTAATTATATGTTTCTATAACACTATTGTCAAGAGATAATTTAAACTCGCCCTATCATAATATTACAAAACAGGAATCAATCACCAATACAAAATCATGGTCATCAATCCCTGTCTTTTCACATCTTTATGCGGTTTTATTCATCTTTTCCGGAATCATGTGAAGCCTGTTTTCATCGCCAAGCGCAATGAGTATTCTCTGGCATTTTTCGAACTCAGAAGCAAGCTGCTCTATCTCTTTCGACTGCATTACTTAACCTCATGTCCTGTGTCTTTCCTTCATAACTCTAAGATATCCATATATAATCCCTTTCTTTGTTCAAATGTTTAAACGCATTGTACCATAGACCAATCCAGAATTTTTAATGGGAAAGAAAATCGAGACGATTAAATTTTTTTATCGTCTAACATCCCCTTTTTTCTCAAAAAGAGCATAAATCCAACGCAGAGGATCAACTGCAAGGCTGACGACATCGGCGTTGCCAGCCCGATATGAAACAGCAATGTCTTCGGCTGGATGCTCATAATATAAGACACCGGAACTCTGACGCAAAATGCGCCAAGGATTCCCTGGATCATGACAAATCGTGTCTTGCCGATACCATTGTAGAATCCGGTATAGCAGAAGAAAATAGCTGTAAACAGGCAGTCGATCGCATATGCCTTGAGATAATCTGCCGCTGCAAAAACCACTTCCCCGTCCGAGGAGAAAATTCCTGCCAGCGCATCTCCATGGAAAAACGTGATCAAAAACATTACCACGCCAATGGAAAAAGAAACGGCAATGCCGTAATGCAAGGCTTTTCTGGCTCTTGTAATCTGACCTGCGCCATAGTTTTGTGCCACAAATGCCGACATGGACCGCATGAAAGCAGACGATATGAGCATGATAAATGCACACACTTTTTCTGCGACACCGATACCTGCCGAGGCAATGACTCCCATAGAATTTACGATTGCCAGAATGATCAAAAATGAAATGCTCACAAGCAGATCCTGCAATGCAATCGGCGCCCCAAAACCAACCATTTTCTTCAAATATACTTTATGAATCCGAATATTTTTATTTTTTACGGTAAAAGGCAGCCGATCAGATTGTAGGCAACAATGACTAACATACCTCCACCGCAAATTCTGATGTAATCAACGGTCTTTTGAAATGCTTCCTCAGGCGCGTTCATGATCTGACTGATTGAAGGCGCAAAAACAACCATAATGATCGACATGACCACTGCGATCGCCGCAAACATGACAATTGCTGTTCCTACGGTTCGTCCGCCTTCCTCTTTTTTTCCGCTTCCGATCTGCTGTCCCAGCAAAATTGTGGTTCCCATTGCGAAACTGCTGATCAGATTTGTTAATGTAGTCATGATCTGAGAACCTGTCGAAACCGCGGATACATCTGCGGATGAAGCGAATTTTCCCACTATGAGCAGGTCTACCGCGCCATACATCGCCTGCAGAAATAACGCCAGCAAGACAGGAAATGCAAATAAGATCAAAGGTTTTAAGATTTTTCCTTCTGTAAATGATGTGTTTGTTTCCATATATTCCTCCTGAAAATGATAGGTTGTGGCAGTAATTTCCTGTCACACAAAAAAAGCCGGATAAGAAAAGCAGATATTTCAATCTGCCATCTTATCCAGCTATTGTTCCTAAACGAACAAGTTGCCCTCCGATGAGCGATTCTGATTATACAATACACTTTTTTCATGTCAATCGGTTTCATACAGTTTCGTATGTTTTCCTCATTGTCACGATTTTTTCTTGACCGGTATACTATGAAAGTTCCGACGTTTTCAAATCCCCCATACATTTCAAATTGCTCATATACCTAAAACGCTTGATTTTACAAGAAAATTTAATAAATATCCTTGCAAGGCATTTTTTAATCTGCTGCCTTAGCTTGTTTCTTTTAAGAATCCTGGAAATCAAATGTTTCAAAAACAAGCTAAGTTCCTATGATCTTGTAAATTTTATGCGTGACTTTAGGGCTGTTGACAAAGGTGATGGAACCAATATCAATATTTCTCACAATCAAAGCGTTAATGAAAAAATCAAAAATTAATCGGTTTAATCAATCTCGATGCACTGTACCTGACAGAAAAAGAGAGTGATAATATCTTTGAGTTCACCATGCTGATTGACAGATGAGTACTAGGTTTTTCTTATAGCTTATGTTGTCGTTCATTTCGCTTTTATTTTTTGCTTATCTTACTTTTTTTCTGATTCCAACTGCGGTCAATGCTCCACAGGAAAGAATGAGAAGTGTGATCCACAAAGCTGCCTGACCGTTATCTCCGGTTTTCGGTGAAACTGCTATTGTATCTGCTGTCTGAACTTCAAAGTTTGCTGTTGCAACTCCATTTGCAGAAACAATACTAATACTGTGTGATCCGGCTGCCAATGTGCTTAAATACTCCGGTTTCAAAGTGATAATGATACTTCCTTCTGTTGCCGTATAGCAGTCTGCACTGAGTTCTGCGTTATCTACCATAACTTTCTGGAAGTTTGCAAATGCATCGCTGGAACGGAAATAAATTGTATTTCCACTTCCCTGCGTATAGCTGCTGCCTGCACCTTCAATGATGGTTGGTATAACCTGCTGACTGCCCTGTGTGCTTGCCGTTGATGTTGAAGCCGGTGTTGATGTTGTTGTAGATTCACCTTGCGTTGTTGACGGTTCACTTGGTGTCGGTGTTGTTGACACTGCTTGAACTGTAAAGTTCGTTATCGCAGTTCCCTCTTCCGAAACAATACTGATACTGTGCGTTCCAACAGCCAAAGTATTCAGATACTCCGGTTTGAAAGTTATAACAATACTTCCTTCTGTCGCCGTATAGCAATCTGCACTGATTTCCTTGTTATCTACCAAAACTTTTTTAAAGCTTGTAAATGTATTACTTGAATGGAAATATACTGTGTTCTGACTTCCCTGAACATAACTGCTATTTGCTCCATCCGTGATTGTTGGCGCATAATGTTTAAATGTTGTGCCTATTTCGTCAATATATCCTTCTGGTTTTTTATTTGATGCTGCGGTAACTCCAGAAGCATCAACAATTGCATTTGAAGACAAGGATATTTTTCCTTCTGCACCTGACACGCTGGAAATTTCTAATCCATAACTTTCTTGGCTTGCAGTTCCTGCTGTTGCTGTAACAGTTCCACCATTAATGATAATATCCCCATGACTATCAATGCCATAACTACTACCATTCGTTGCATCAGCCGATTGTGCAATGAGCTTTCCACCATTCATAACAATCCCATATGTGTAAATAGCCGCTGCATTTTCTGCTGATTGTGCAGTTGCTATAACTGTACCACTATTTATTGTCAGTTTACTTCCTGAAGAAATTCCACAACTTGTAAATCCCGTTCCACCCGTTGCTTCGAGTGTTCCATCTCCTTCTATTGTTAACTTTCCATTAATAATATTTATTGCCAAATCCCACCAATTACTCTTGCTTGTGTTTTTTATTTTATTATTTCCCTTGATATTGATAGTGAGATCTCCATACTCCGATTGAATTCCGACTCCATTACCTTCATAGATAAATCCATCTAAGGTCAGCGTTCTCGTCTGATTATCATAACTCCATCCTGTGCCGGAAGTATTGGCACTGGTAACTTCAACTCCGCCTACCCTTAGATTGTAAGATGTTGAAGTGGATGGTGTGGAACTGCCTCCCGAAGAATTTTTTGGAGAATAAAAAATACCATCTACTCCATCTTTTGTTGTAATTTCATAGTTTTTATCATCGTCAGTGAAAAATGCATCTTTGAATTGTTTTCCTGAATCTGCAAGTGGTATCTCGTTTTTTCCATATGGCTGATAATAACCTACACCTATTTTAGCACCCGTTGTCAGTGGAACAGTCGTGCTCAGATTAATTTTTTCACTACTTTTGTAACGATAAATATATAAGTTACTATTTTCATCTTTTGAATTTTTATTTCCGTAAATTTTTGCACTTCCTCCGATTGTTACATCCGCTCCCTGGTATGCAAATACACCTGCTCCATCCTGATCTTGATAGTCACCAAAATCACAAATATTTTCTGTGATTTCTCCACCAGTCATTATAAATTTACAATTATCAAGAACAACCACTCCAGCGCCGTATCCTGCCTTATTTTCTGAAATCTTACCTCCTCTCATGATAAAAGTTCCATTATAAAAAAGTGCAACTCCACCACCGCGTTTTGTAAAAGTACTATTGCTACGATTTCCAACAATATTGCCGGATTCTAATATTAACGTTCCTCCGCTGACATTAATGCATCCAGCATAGTCTTCATTTGCCCATCCACCAGTAATTTTTCCATTTTGTCCTTCACTCGTATCTTTTATTATTAAAGTTCCATCTGTCATCACACTAAATACATTGTCTTGTTGTACATTTAAGTTACGATCAATCGTATATCCATTCAAATCAATGGTCACGTCCCGAGTTACATTAAAACTATAATCATCCGTTCCAGCTGTAATATTACTCGTCAATTGAATGTCGCCACCATTACTTATTGCTTTTTTTAACTCAGTCCACGTACTCACATGCTGCGTTACCGCATCATCTGCCTTCACTTCCGTCACACCCAGTCCTGCAACCATGGTTATGACAAGCATCATACACAGCAATCCTGCTATCCATTTGTTCAACTTTTTCATTCCTTTTTCTCCTTTGCTTTTAATGTAAAAAATTCGTTGTACATGATTACCTGTTTCTAATGTACAACGGATTTCTTTCCAAATGGGCGGATTGTCATGAATCGACCGTAAAATGTATTGAACCGACCATATTTTTTCACTACGTCTGTATTTTATGCTTTACAAGACAGCCACCTGTAAGTATACGCAGCTTTTTTTCTTTTATTTTATTCTTTTATTATACACCTTTTTTACATTTTTATGAGCGTTCCTTTATCACAGATTGTCTATGTAAATTTTGAAGATGAACGTCTTCTGGAAATGCCCTCAGGATAATCGCCTCTATGTAAGAAATTTTCTCCTTCTTTTTATCATCTGCACTTTGTGTATTTTTTTCTGAAATCGTATCCATGTGGAAATACTCCTTCCAATCTATGCAACCCTATGATACAGCACGTTCTGTTTCATCAGTCGGCCATGATTTTCTAAGAGCTGCATAAGAAATCAAAAAGTTTGCAAACCAGCCTGCAGGTACAGCAAGCCAGACAAATGCAATACCAAAACGCGGTGCAAAAATCAGTGCGACCGATAAACGAATCGCAAGATTTACCATGTTCGCAATAAGGAATGGACGCATAATTCCAAGGCCACGAAGCACCCCATCTGTTGCCATCTTGATACCCATAAAAATAAAGAAATAACCAAGCCATCTCATATAATCACCAGACACCTGATATGCCAGGGCTGTTCCGTCTTTGCCCAGGAATAATGATGAGATCTGAGTATGCAGTGTTTCAATAACTATGAAAGCGAGAACTGCAAAGCATATATCTAATAACAATGCCGCACGATAGCCTTTTTTGATACGTGAGGTTTTCTTTGCGCCAAGATTCTGGGAAACATATGGTGAAACTGCATTACCAATCGATACAAACATCAATGAAAAAACATTCTCTACTCTCATCGTTGCTGCGTAACCTGCAAGTGCCTGTGTACCAAAAGGATTTACAACTGCCTGTACGATCATCATGCCTATTGATACTGTAGACTGTTGAAGAACTGATGGAATGGCAATTCGAAGCATTAATTGTAACTCCTGTCTGTCAAACCATCTATATCGGCACTTATACCGACGCATCCGGTAAAGAAAAATCAAAAACGAAAACACTGCGGAAACACCCTGTGCGATGAGCGTTGCAAGAGCTGCACCGAACACACCCAGTCCAAGATCCGCTACCATCCAAAGATCCATAAAAATATTCAATACAGATGAAAATATCAGAAGTCCTAACGGAATTTTTGATTCGCCGATTGATGTAAACATGGTAGATAGAATGTTATACATAAAAAGAAACGGAAATCCCACAAAATAGACTTGCAGATACAATACTGCTGCGTCCAGTATATCAGCAGGTGTCTGTAACAAGCTCATCATCAGGCGGGAAAACCCAAATCCAAACGCACCCAGGAGTATGCTTAAAATACAAAAGCTGATCAGTGATGTTGACACAATCGTTTTCATTTTACTGTAATTTCTGGCACCAAAATAGCGGCTCACAAGCACTCCCGCACCTACACCGGCACCAAGTGCCACACATATGAAAACATTCGTAAGTGCCGCACAGGCACCGACTGCTGCCAGTGCAGAAGAACCGACAAACTGACCGACGATAATCGAATCAGCCATATTATAGACTTGCTGAAAAAAGCTGCCAAGAATCATTGGCATCGCGAAAATAGTCAACGCTTTAAGAGGTTTATCTGTTATCAAATATTCATCTTTTGACATTCTTTTACTGCTCCTTCTAAAAAAAATCCCATTGCGAGATTGTATGCTTCATTATACATCATATAAAATCAGAAAACAAAAAACGGCTGCTAGCCTTGATTTTACTAGCTATACAACCGTTTTTCGTTTTCCAACTGTCAAAGATGGGAATATAGCATGGTTTCAGGAAAGTTGCAAGGGGACTTGTTCTATACTACTGTGATGCAATACCTAATTAATTTAGGGGAATCATTCTATTTGTTAGAATTCTCTTGTTCCAACAAATACTTCATATATTTTTTGGTATCTATATCCCTTTTTCATTTTTGTTGAGTCAGGAATAATTACATTTAAATCAACTAACTGATTAATAATTTTTGAAACAACATTTGGAGATACACCAGATAACTCTTGAATCTCTTTTTTAGTAAAAACAATCTGTTTCATGATAACCGGCATTATCTTATAAACAGAATTACCTTTTATTGCTTCAATAGTTTTCATGTCTTCTTTATATATTTCTTTGATTCTATCCAACTTGTAAATATATGCATTACACTGGTCAATAATGCATTGTAAGAAGAACTTAATATATCCTGATACATTTCCTCGTCTACATTCCATCAGATTTCTCTGATATGACGGTTTATATAACTCAAGTATCTCTGACATATACAAAATAGGTGTGCTTTGATCCAACATCGCCATTTGTACCGGTATCAAGGCTCTGCCAAGACGTCCGTTTCCATCCTTATACGCATGAATAGTTTCAAACTGCATATGTGATAAGGCAATATTTACCAACAACGGATCCTCAAATTCATCATTCATGTATTCATATAGATTTTTGAGCAATCCATATACCTCTTCAGGAATTGGCGGAACAAATGTTGCGGTATCAATGGTACATCCCCTTGGTCCGATCCAATTTTGTGTAGTTCTTATTTGACCTGGATTTCGCTGTGATCCACGGACACTATCCAGTATGATCCTATGCATTTCATTGACAAGCTCATAGCTGATCTTATTTCCCACCTGTAAATTTGAAGATGCATATTCTATTGTCTTTTTAAGATTTTGAATTTCTCTGCTATCATCCGTTATTTCCATGTACTTCAGGTAGTACATCTCATCTTGTGAAATCTGGGTACCCTCGATCTGTGTTGATTTATAACTTTCATTCAAAATAACAGAATCCAGGAAGAAACCTGCATCAAATTCCAAAGTGTTTAAAAGAGACTTATATTCCCCATACTTCACATTTGCTTCTGATATCAACATCAGCATTTCTTTATCAATTTTGTATTCTAAAGGCATTTTTTTTGCTTTATATGGCTCCATATCCACACACTCCTTTCATCTACAGTGAAATAATACTACTTTTCCAAAATAAAATCACTGTTTTTTTTAAATTCAGCGTTTTTCTTACTTTATTCACCGTCGACGAACATATGCCCTCTTATTGTTACACAAAAAAGTTTTTCTTATTTCGCCTGAATTTTTTTATTTTCTTTGCTCAGATGAACCGCTTATTCCTTTGATCTTTTTCAGTGTTTTTTCTTAAGCGATCTCTTTTTTCATCGCATTGTAACCGATCACGACTGTCCAGACATATGCACATGTCTTAGGGATCATCAGCATACCGATCATCGGAATGACATCCGCCCACAATACAACCGGGATATAAAATGCAAAGCTTAAAACGATTGTCAGCCACATAAAGCGGAAAGACTTGTCATTGTTCTCTTTTGCGCTTTTATAGAATAAAACAATGATCAAGATTCCCATCAGTGCAAACGGAATATTACGGTAAATACCCCATGAAAGCGAAGCTGATGCACTAAGCCAGTTATTCTGTGGCATCATACACAAAATAATTCTTAATCCTGCAAGACCGTAAACAACTGCTGTCGCTGCATTATGACCTTTGATCTGATAGCGTTCACGCCAGATGTGATAAAGTACAACGTAAAAGATTGTCATCGTTACAGATGTGATCCATTTGCCCAGTCCTAACTGTGCAGTAAAGTTCTCAAGACCTGTTGTGCAAAGAGCCAGTGCACGTGGAACCAGATGGAATGCATCTCCACTTCCTAAA
>ERZ831979.1854-NODE-1854-length-16521-cov-3.408782_pt1 | contig 16521 bp, 13 predicted proteins | sample MGYA00519952_ERZ831979 | MGnify/ENA primary metagenome ERZ831979 (study PRJEB31850, sample SAMEA3708723) | human gut metagenome | biome: human gut; feature: human-associated habitat; material: faeces | place: China | collected 2014 ...
AAGCCACTCTCTCCGCTGTGGTGCGCATGGCCCCCCGCCGGGTGGTGTATGTCAGCTGCAACCCCGCCACCGCCGCCCGCGACGCCGCATGGCTGGAGCAGAATGGGTATCATACAGAAAAGGTACAGCCGGTGGATCTGTTCCCAAGGACGAAACATTGCGAATGTGTCATTGCACTTTCCAAGGGTGAGATCGACTCCAAAAAAGTCCGTGTAGAGTTCTCTTTGGAGGGCATGGACACTTCAGGATTGCAAAAGGGTGCGACCTATCCTGAAATCAAAGCCCGTGTGTTGGAACAGACTGGGCTGAAGGTTTCTTCCCTGTATATCTCGCAGATTAAGCAGAAATGCGGTCTGGAGGTATGGGAGAACCACCACAAGGCGAAGTCCGAAAATACAAAGCAGCCTCAGTGTCCGAAGGAGAAAGCGGATGCGATCGTAGAGGCATTGCGGCATTTTCAGATGATATGATTTACAGTATGTCCGTCTGGTTTTCAGGCGGGCATTTTCTTTTGCCGGAATATGGTGTTTATACTTTTATCGTGGTACAATAGATGCAAGAATCATTTTTCAGGAAAAGCACCCTTCCATCCAATTTATAGGACACCCATTGTTGTAAAATCAGGATGTCCACCTATCACAAAAACAAGGAGCAACGTATGCCAAACGATAAGATCACCGCCGTAGGTGCCAATATTGCCGAAAAAGCCGCCATGATCTGGAACGTAGCCGATATGCTGCGGGGGCCGTTCAAGCCCCACGAGTACGGTCTGGTCATTCTGCCCATGACCGTGGTAAAGCGGTTCCATGACTGCCTGCTGCCCACCCATCAGGCAGCGCTGGACACCTACGAAAAGGTGAAAAAGCTGCAGGTCATCGACGGCTTTTTGCAAAAGGCCTCCGGCTACCAGTTCTATAACACCAGCCGTTTCACCTTCGAGACCCTGCTGGCAGACCCGGACAACATTGAGTCCAACTTCCGGGATTACCTATCCGGCTTCTCCGCCAACGCACAGGACGTGCTGGCAAAGTTCGACTTTGACAACATCATCAAGCGGATGGTGGAGAGCAACACCCTCTACCTCGTTATCAAGGAGTTCGGCTCTGAGAAGGGCTATCTTGGCCCGGACAAGATCAGCGCCGTGGACTGCGGCTACATCTTCGAGGATCTGGTGCGGCGGTTCTCTGAGAGCTTTGGCGAGGAGGCAGGAGCCCACTTCACCAGCCGGGATATCATCTACCTGATGACCGACCTGCTGCTGTGCGACGCCAAGCTGGATGACGGCAATGTGACCGTGTACGACATGACGATGGGCACCTCGCAGATGCTTTCCTGTATGGAGGAGCGCATCCACGAGCTGAACAGCGACATTGAGGTGACCTGCTTCGGGCAGGAGTTCAACCCTTCCACCTTTGCCATTGCCAAGGCGGATATGATGATCCGGGGTGGCGACCCCAACAATATGCGGTTCGGTGATACTCTGTCGGAGGATCAGTTCCCCGGGTTCACCTTCCAGTACATTATCTCCAACCCGCCCTTCGGCATCGACTGGAAGCGGGAGCAGAAGGCAGTGGAAGCCGAGGCCGCCCGGGGCGAGATGGGGCGTTTCGCCCCCGGTCTGCCCAAGATCAGCGATGGTCAGCAGCTTTTTGTGCTGAACGGCCTTGCCAAGCTGGCAAACAAGGGCAAGATGGCCATTATCCAGAACGGCTCTCCCCTGTTCAGCGGCGACGCCGGCAGCGGGCCCAGCAACATCCGGCAGTATATTCTGGAAAACGACTGGCTGGACTGCATTATCCAGCTTTCCACCGATATGTTCATGAACACTGGCATCTCCACCTACATCTGGGTGCTCAGCAAGGATAAGCCTGCCCACCGTGCAGGCAAGGTGCAGCTTATTGACGCCAGCCACTGCTTTGAGCCACGCCGCAAGAGCATCGGCACCAAGCGCAACGACATCACCGATGTCTGCCGGGAGCTGATCGTCACCGCCTACGGCGAGTTTGCCAACGGCAAGGTGTACGGCGACAAAAACGGCATCTACTGCGAGAGCAAGGTGTTCGAGAGCGTGGAGTTCGGCTACAACAAGATCGTGGTGGAGCGTCCCCAGCGGGACGAGGCAGGCAACATCCTTCTGAAGCGTGGCAAGCCTGTGCCGGACACCAGCCTGCGGGACACCGAAAACGTACCGCTGGTGCAGGATATCGACGCCTACTTTGCCCGGGAAGTTCTGCCCTACGCCCCCGACGCATGGATCGACCACAGCAAGACCAAGGTGGGCTACGAGATTCCCATGACCCGCTATTTCTACGAGTATCAGGCACCGGAAGCCGTGGAGGATATCGTGGCACGCATCACCGCACTGGAACAGGATATCTCCGCCGGGCTGGCAGAGCTGTTCCATAAGGAGGGCTGACCATGGCACGTAAAATGAAAGACAGCGGCATTGAATGGATCGGGGAGATCCCGGAGGGGTGGGAACTCCGAAAGGGAAAAAGCCTTTACCGCGTAGCTACTGGAAAGCTAGATGCAAACGCTGAAAATCCTGACGGAGATTATCCTTTTTTTACTTGTTCGATGGCTCCAAAACGAATCAATTCTTATTCATTTGATTGTGAAGCGTTATTAGTAGCCGGAAATGGGCTTGTCGGCTTTACACAATACTATAAATTCGATGCCTATCAGAGAACTTATGTTCTCTATGATTTTCGCAATGCATTACCATCCTTTTTACGATATTACGTCTCTGTCGGTCTTCCAATGGAAGTGCAGCCCAAATCCATTGGTTCTGTAATCCAGTTCATAAAGCTCGGCGATCTTCTCAATTTCAATATTACCTTACCATCTATTGAACAGCAAACTATAATTTCTAATTATCTTGAATTCAAGATAATTCAAATTGATGCTATTCTTTCCAAAACCCGTTCCAGCATTGAGGAATATAAAAAACTCAAGCAGGCAGTTATTACACAGGCTGTTACAAAAGGCGTGCGTGGTAAGCGGGAGATGAAGGATAGCGGGGTTGAGTGGATTGGGGAGATTCCTGTGGACTGGACAATTCAGCGCTTTGCCCGTGTAGCCGAAGTAAAATCCAATCTTGTTTCACCTGACAATTACTTAGAATATCCTCAAATTTCTCCTGAAAATATCGAAAAAGATAGTGGGAAACTACTTCTTCCATGCAAAACCGTTGGTGAAGTTGGTATTGTCAGCGGAAATCATCTATTCTACAAAGGACAGATTTTATATTCTAAAATTCGCCCAAAACTCAATAAGGTTTGTATTGCTCCATTTGACGGCTTGTGCAGCGCTGATATGTACCCTATTGAAACAAACAATGATACACGTTATATTATGTATTGCATTTTGTCCAACGGCTTTCTTCAGCAAGTATCCATGATTACAGAGAACCGTGTCAAAATGCCCAAAATCAATCAAACCGAACTATCTAAACTTCTTGTAGCAATACCCAACTATCTTGCCGAGCAAAAAGAAATTGCCGACCACCTTGACGCCAAGTGCGCCGAGATTGACAGGCTGATTGCAAAGAAGGAGCAGCTGGTAAAAGAGCTGGAAAGCTATAAGAAAAGTTTGATTTATGAGGTTGTAACGGGGAAAAGGGAGGTGTAAAATATGAGTGTGGCTCACTATACTGCAAATTCGCTAGCAGAATTTGTTGACCTAGTTTGTAAAATTAAAGCTCCACTACGCAAAGATGGATTGCGATTCAATGAAATCCCTTTGTTTCGTGGGCATGCCGACAATTCCTATCAGTTAATTCCAGCTATCGCTCGTCCAATAGAATCCTTCAGTAGCGATAGCCTGATTCACGAAGAACGCAATCTTATAGAAATGGCAAAATTCAAACTTCCCGATGTTTTCCGAGAAGATATGCAGCCGTTAGAACTATTAGCGCTTCTTCAGCATTATGGTGTTCCCACTCGTCTGCTGGATGTTACAGAAAACGCCTTAGTTGCACTCTATTTTGCGTGTTGCTCTAAAAACAATGACCACGACCCAGATGGTGAAGTCATCATTTTCAAGAACAACGAGCTTGAAGTCGCCAACTACCCAATAATCAACGCCATTGCGGATAGTTATCGTTTTGCAACAAGCAGTCAAACATTTCACGATTTCTATCGCAACCTTATGTGTCAGCCATATTTTGCTGAGCAAAAGCACTCCAAAGGAACTCGCTTTGATTCTTTGGATGATGCCGCAAAATGGCTTTACAAAGTTTTTTCCGAACCGCACTTTGTTTATGCTCCCATCCGAAGTCAACGTCAAAGGGCTCAACAAGGTCGCTATCTTGTCTTTTCCAATCTTTTTATTCCTTCGCCTTTCAATAATTCTGCTGGAACCCCTGAGTCCAATTGGATTTTCAAAGAAGAAATTGAACCAATCAAAAAAGGAAACGATTCTATCATTTTAGCACGAATTACAATTCCAAATGGTTCAAAACTACAGATTCTTTTTGATTTGGAAAGTTTTGGTATCAGCAAAGAGGTTCTCTTCTGTGATGATATTGGAACCGTTTGCAGTAGTATCACAAATTCTTATCAACGAAAAGCACGCTATATGTTTAACCCCTTACCATAGAAAAATTGAATCGAATCGGTTTATTAAAAAAGGAGGGCAATAATATGAATTCGTTCTATAATATGTGGAACTACGATTATATTCAACAACAGGCACAAGCAAATCATTTTAATCAGATCAAAAAAGTGCAAGACGCCGCAAAATCCTTAAAAGATTTTTTAGACAATTGCGATCAAATCGAGCCAGCTTATCAAAATGCCGCCAGTGCAGAATTTTGTGCAATTCTTGCCGAATATCTTAGAAAACACAACGGATAAAATCGGAGGAGTATGCTATGATTACCACCGAAAAGCAGTTTGAATCGGACATTGCGGCGGCGCTGCTCTCCCCTGCCGGGGGCTACACCCGAAACGGGGATTGCTACGACCCCAAGCTGGGGCTGTTTGTGGATACTCTTATCCGCTTTGTGCAAAAGACCCAGCCCAACGAGTGGGCATTTTTTGAAAAGCAGAACCCGGTAAGCCCGGTGCGGAAGTTCTGCACGGCCTTTAACAATGCCTGCGATGCGGACGGGCTGCTTTCGGTGCTGCGGTATGGATTCAAGCACCGGGGACGGCGGTTCCGGGTGTGCTATTTTCAGCCGGAATCCACGCTGAACCAGAAGGATTCCCAGCGCTACGCCCAAAACGAGATCACCTGCAACCGGCAGTGGTTCTACTCCGACACCACCCACAACTCGGTGGACATGGTGCTTGCGGTAAACGGCATCCCGGTGTTCGCCTTTGAGCTGAAGAACCAGTTCACCGGGCAGACCGTGGAGAACGCCAAGCAGCAGTGGATGCACGACCGGGACCCCCGGGAGGTGTGTTTCCAGTTCAACAAGCGCATTCTGGGCTATTTTTGCGTAGACCTGACCGAGGTGTGGATGGCAACCCGGCTGGCAGGCAAGGACACCCGCTTTCTGCCCTTCAATCAGGGCTCCAACGGTGCCGGGCGGGACGGCGGCGCAGGCAACCCACCCAACCCCGACGGCTACCCTACCGCCTACCTCTGGGAAGAAGTGTTCCAGAAGGACAGCATGATGGACATCCTGCAAAAGTTCATGAGCCTGCAGGACGGCAAGACCCTGATCTTTCCCCGGTATCATCAGCTGGACGTGGTGCGCAAGCTGGTGGCAGATGTGCGGCAGAAGGGTGCCGGGCAGCACTATCTCATCCAGCACAGCGCCGGGTCGGGCAAGTCCAACTCCATTGCTTGGACGGCGTACCGGCTGGCTTCCCTGTTCAACACCGAGAACAAGCCGGTGTTTGCCAGCGTCATCGTGGTGACTGACCGCACCGTGCTGGACGCACAGCTGCAGGAGACCATCTCCGGCTTCGACCATACGCTGGGTGCAGTGGAGGCCATCGGCGAGGACAAAAACTCCGGCGACCTGCGGGATGCCATCAACAATGGCGCACGCATCATCATCACCACCCTGCAAAAATTCCCGGTCATCTACACCGAGGTGAACAAAACCGCCGGGAAGAACTATGCCGTCATCATCGACGAGGCGCACTCCTCCCAGACCGGCACCTCTGCCTTAAAGCTGAAAGCCGCCCTTGCCGACACCGAGGATGCGCTGCGGGAATACGCCGAACTGGAGGGCAAAGCGGAGGACGAGATCGACCCGGAGGATGCACTGGTGAAGGAACTCACCTCCCACGGGCGGCACAAGAACCTGTCCTTCTTTGCCTTTACCGCCACCCCAAAAGCCGCCACGCTGGAGCTGTTCGGCACCGAGTACCCGGACGGCAGCCACCATCCCTTCCACATTTACAGTATGCGGCAGGCCATTGAAGAAGGGTTCATTCTGGATGTGCTGCAAAACTACATGACCTATTCCACCTGCTTCAAGATCGCCAAGACCATCCCGGACAACCCCGACCTGCCCGCCAGCCGGGCGGCGAAGCTCATCCGCAAGTATGAAGAGCTGCACCCCTACAACATCAGCCAGAAGGCAAAGATCATTGTAGAGACCTTCCGGGAGACCACCAGCCACAAGATCGGCGGGCGGGGCAAGATGATGGTGGTCACCTCCTCCCGGCTGGCGGCGGTGCGGTACTTCCACGAGGTCAAACGCTACATTGCAGAGCAGGGCTATGACGATGTGCAGATCTTAGCGGCATTTTCCGGTGCCGTACCGGATGGCGGCGTGGAGTACACGGAGCAGTCCCTGAACGTCCGCGCCGACGGCAGCCACATTGCAGAGAGCCAGACCAAAAAGGAGTTTCACAACAACTTCAATGTGCTCATCGTGGCAGAAAAATACCAGACCGGCTTTGACGAGCCGCTGCTCCACACCATGATCGTGGACAAAAAGCTGAAGGGCGTCAAGGCGGTGCAGACCCTCTCCCGCCTGAACCGTACCTGTCCCGGTAAAATCGACACCTTTGTGCTGGATTTCGTGAACAAGGCAGAGGACATCCGGGAGGCATTCCAGCCCTTTTATCAGGAGACTTTTCTGGAGCAGGAGGTCAACACCGACCTCATTTACAAGACCCAGAGGGAGCTGCGGAGCTTTGCCGTCTATTCCGATGCAGACGTGGAAGCCTTTGCCAAGGAGTATTTCCGCAGCACCAAGCAGGATAAAAACGCCGTGGGCCGCATGAGCAGCGTCTTGAAGCCGGTGGCAGACCGCTACAACCAGAAAACGCAGGCCGAGCGGTACCAGTTCCGCCGTCTGCTGCGCAGCCTTGTCAAGTGGTACGGCTACGTTTCGCAGGTGGCACGGATGTTCGATGAAGAACTGCACAAGGAGAACGTATTCTGCGCTTACCTGCTCAAGCTGCTGCCACCGGACGAGGTCTCTCCACTAGACTTGGAGGGCAAATTGCAGTTGGAGTATTACAAGCTGCAAAAGACCTTTGCCGGTGCCATCGAGCTGGAACACGCCAAAGGCGTCTACGAGCCGGTCACCCAGAAAGGTGCTTTGGGGCACGACCCCAAGGAGCCGCTAGACGAGATTATTTTGAAGATCAACGAGAAGTTCAAGGGTGAGTTCACCAATGCCGACCGGGTGCTGCTTACTGCCCTGCATGACCGTCTGCTGGCTGACCCGAAGCTGGCAAAACTGGCGCGCAGCTCCGACCCGCAGATCTTTACCGAGAGCATCTTCCCCAAAGCCTTTGACACTGCCGCACAGGACAGCTATCTTGAAGCGCAGGACACCTTCTCTTCCCTGTTTGAGGACACCAGCAAGTACAAGGCTATTATGTCGGCATTGGCAGAGTGGCTGTATGGAGAATTCCGGAAGAAGTAAAACAGTTTTCCGTTTTGTTTGCTTAAAACAGCCTGCATCCACCGGATGCAGTTCAAGGGTTTGGGTGTTCCCAACAAGTATTTTGCAACGCAAATGGTGTTTGTATAGACAGACACATTGCTTGCAGATGCAGACGTTGTATATACGTCTGCCCTGCTTGCGGGTACTATGAAGCCTCTCAACCTGCCCTCCAATTTTGAAAATTATTTTGCAAGCCAGACCGTCCGTTTTCAGGTTCAACCTGAAGCGGACGGTTGTTTTTGTGCAAAACGGAATGTACGCAGCTAAAGCAAGTTGTATGCAAAAGCGGAGGTGCGACCTCCTGAAAATTCAACGAGATTTCTGCTATGATAAAAGCGATCCAGTGGTTAGCCGGAACTAAAGCTTCCGGTTTTTGTCCATAAAAGCCGAAAAAAGACCTCAAAACCGGAACGAATACTTCCTGTTCAGCAGCAAAAGGATACGGTATACTTATCTTACGCACCGGGCACGATGTCCGATCTTCAAGAGAATTCAGGATAAAATCCACGCAAAACCGGACCTGTCAGGTCCTAAAAATTCTTTTGAAAGTGTGATAATCTACCAGCAAGACACCAATTGAACCTTGAAAACCGAATGACCGTCTGCATGGGATACCCGGCGAAGACCCCGCAAGGGAGAGCCGGAAAACGCCGCCGGAAGGGGGCAGGAAATCCATGCAGAGAGAACGGCGTAAGAATAATGATATTCTATTTCATTTCAGAAAGGATGGTTTGCCTATGACAAAACTGAGCCAACTTAAAATTGACCCGGAGTTCCAGAATCAAATCAACCCTCCGTCGTTTGAGGAAACCCACCAACTGGAAATGAACATCCTCAAAGAAGAACGTGTGCTGAATCCGATCATCACGTGGAACGGCTACATTGTTGACGGACACACGCGCTATCAAGTCCTTCGGAAATATCCGTTCATTCCATTTGAAGTCATCGAAAAAGAATTTTCCTGCCGCTATGAAGCACTCGCATGGATCTGTAAAAATCAGCTTGGGCGGCGAAACCTGACCCCAGAACAGAAAAAGTTCCTGATCGGAAAGCAGGCAGAAGCGGAAAAGCAAATCAAATCGTTTCACGGCAATCAGTATACTTTGGCATCTGAAAGTGGTCTGGTTCAAAATGAACCAGACCGCACAAAGCACGGTTCACGGTCGAAGGTCGCTGCGGAACATGGAACATCCGAAAGTTATGTTTACCGTGCAGAGCAATTTGCAAAAGGTGTGGAAGCTGCGGAGGAGGCAGTACCCGGAGCGCAGAAAGAAATCCTGAGTGGAAAGATCCGGGCAACCGACCGTGAAATTTCCTCGATTGCAAAGGTTCCAAAGGAAAAGCGTCCCGAAGTTGTGGCAGAGCTGCGTAAGCCTAAAGCCGAACGGGATTCCAGTATCACGGATTCGTATTCTTCGCCTTCAAAGGACAATGCGTTTATAACGACCTTCAAGCAAGACATTCAGGGGCACAAGAAAGGACTCAACAAGGAAGAAAAACAGAATCTCAAGGATGCCGTCAAGAGCATCTATTCACCTCGCCGTTTGGCAGATGGCGAAGCCATGATGTGCGAGATTCAGGGAGCGCAGGAGGATTTTGTCCGGCGGTGGGAAATGTGTTTTCGTGAATACCCCGATATTCTTACCGAACCGAAGAACAATGAGAAGCTGCTGATTTTTATCGACCGCGCCAGCCGGTATCTTCAGATGGTAAAAGATCGTCTGAACAATGATGGAAACCCGAACTCTCAAACAGTCTAGCACTAATTCGGAGGTAAAAACGGAGGTGAATGCAATTTCGGATTATTTGAAACACAATATGCCACTGCCGCAGTATCTACCCTATGCCCGGTTTCTTCTCGACGCTGACCTGAGCCACACGGCAAAGCTTCTCTACACGCTCCTGCTCGACCGTGCCACACTCTCCCAGAAAAACAACTGGGTGGACGATCGGGGACGCATTTATGTGATCTATCCGCTTTCCAATCTGGCGAAGGATTTAGGGTGCTGCGTTTCCAGCGTGACATGCTCTTTCACAGAACTTGAAAAAGCCAACCTTGTCGAACGAGTGCGCTACGGCTTTTCTAAACCCAGCCACATTCTGCTCAAAGTTCCGCATACTGTGCAGAATTGCGCAGTCATAGTATGCACCAGCGCACAATCATACTGTGCAGAAACGCACAGTATGATTGCGCAAAAATGCACACCTAACCAACGTAATAAGAACAACCTGAATGATAACCACCTGATAAGAACAAACACGGCTCGCCTATCATTGGGAGAATACCAGAATGTCTTTCTGACGGACAAAGAGTACAAGCGGCTCAAGGCTGACTTTGTAGGGTTGGACAGTCTGATCGAGCAGTTGTCCTCTTATATCCAGTCCACCGGAAAGAAGTATACTGACCATGCCGCTACACTTCGTATCTGGGCGAAGCGGCAAAAGTCAGAGAAAAAGACAATACCGGGCATCCCGGACTACACCTTTGCGGAAGGAGAAAGCCTATAAAGACGATTGAGAAAATTTTGGAAAACCCCGTTTCAAGTATGCCCAGAAACGCAGCGGACTATCACGGAGACAACGGTCTGCTTTATTGCAGCAAGTGCCAAACGCCCAAAGAAGCCTTCTTTCCCAAAGGTCTTGTTCTGATGGGAAGGAACAAGCATCCGGTAGAATGTGCCTGTCACAAGGCCGAACGGGAGCGGCAGGAGACAACTGTTAAGGAGCAGAAGCACCTCGACCTTGTGCGGCGGCTGAAAGCAGATGGCTTTTCGGATTCTGCGATGCTGAACTGGATATTTGCAAACGACAATGGGCGCAGCCCGCAGATGCACCATGCACACCGCTATGTGGAGCAGTGGCAGACCATGCGCACAGAGAACATTGGATTGCTTCTCTGGGGCGGTGTAGGCACCGGCAAGAGTTTCCTTGCCGGGTGCATTGCGAACGCTCTGATGGAGCAGGAAGTGCCTGTGTGCATGACAAACTTTGCTCATGCGCTGAACGAACTGAACAACAGCTTCTCCGGGCGGAACGAGGTGGTAGACCGGTTGTGCCGCTATCCGCTTCTCATCATTGACGACTTCGGGATGGAGCGCGGCACAGAGTACGCACTGGAACAAATTCACAACATTGTAGACAGCCGCTACCGCAGCCGTAAACCCCTGATCGTCACGACCAATCTGACACTGGACGATATTCGGCATCCGCAGGATACCGCCCACGCCCGCATCTACGACCGCCTGCTGGAAATGTGCGTTCCCATCTCCTGCATTGGGGGCAGTTTCTGTAAGGAAACCGTACAGGAAAAGCTGGAACGGCTGAAAGAATTGATTGGATAAGTTTGAAAGGAAGTTTGATAAAATCGCTGGTACACGCCATCCAGCTACAAGGAAATGGAGCTGCCTATTGAAAAAATATCCCGCTAGCGAAAAAGACCTCTTTCCCGTTTCCGCCTGCACGTCCAACTTTGATGAATGGAGTGCCTTGGCGAGCTTTCTGTCCGATATGATCGAAAAATATGCAGAAATTTTAATCCCAGAAATCGAAGCCGTGCAAATCACTGTTGATGAGCTCATTGCAGCATGATATAATGTTCTTGTAATCGCTGTCCAAACACATGGTGAGAGTTTCTCACCATGTTCCATATTTTGAACGAGGTACGAAAATGAATCGCCCTGATGAAAGCCCCAAAAATTCCATCCTCATTTACACCACAGAAGATGGCCTGACCAAAATTGATACTACCTTTGACGGTGACACCGTCTGGCTTTCCATTGACCAGATGGCTGAGTTGTTCCAACGTGACAAATCCACAATTTCCCGTCACATCAAAAACATTTTTGCAGAGGGTGAGCTTGAACGAGATTCAGTTGTTGCAAAATTTGCAACAACTGCCGCAGACGGAAAGACCTATCAGGTCGAATTCTACAATCTTGACGTCATTATTTCTGTTGGTTATCGTGTCAAATCCAAACGAGGCACACAGTTCCGTATCTGGGCAACTGGCATCCTGAAGGAATATATGCGCAAAGGCTTTGCTCTGGACGACGAACGCCTGAAAAATCTGGGCGGCGGTGGATATTTCAAAGAGCTGTTGGAACGCATCCGTGACATCCGTGCTTCCGAAAAAGTGTTTTATCGTCAGGTTCTGGAAATCTATGCAACCAGCATCGACTATGACCCGAAAGCCGACATTTCTGTCCAGTTCTTCAAAAAAGTTCAGAATAAAATTCATTATGCCATCCACGGTCAGACTGCCGCTGAGGTCATTTACAACCGTGCAGATGCCGAAAAAGAATTCATGGGACTGACTACTTTTGCAGGAAATCAGCCCACCCTGCAGGAAGCTAAAATCGCCAAGAACTATCTGAACGAGAAGGAACTTCGTGCCATGGGACAGCTTGTTTCCGGCTATCTGGACTTTGCAGAGCGTCAGGCAGAGCGCGAACAGCCCATGACCATGCAGGATTGGGCCAATCACCTTGACCGCATTCTGACAATGAGCGGTGAGCAGTTGCTTATTGGCAATGGCAGCGTTACTCACAAGCAGGCAGTGGACAAGGCTACTACCGAATATCGGAAATACAAGGCTAAAACGCTCAGCGACGTGGAACAGGACTATCTGGATTCCATTAGGTTTCTGGAGCAGAAAACAGACAAGAAATAACCATTTTGTGAGGTTTTCTTATGTCACAGGAAAAGACAAAGGTTTACACTTACACCCGTGTTTCCACGGCCATGCAGATCGATGGCTACTCGCTGGATGCACAAAAGGCTCGCATGAAAGCCTATGCCGACTTCAACGATTACCAAATCGTTGGCGAATATGAGGATGCCGGTAAATCGGGCAAATCCATCGAAGGCCGTGCCTCTTTTTGCCGAATGATGGATGACATCAAATCAGGAAAAGATGGTGTTTCCTACGTTTTGGTGTTCAAACTGTCTCGGTTCGGCCGCAATGCTGCCGATGTACTGTCTACCTTGCAGGTAATGCAGGATTTTGGTGTGAACCTGATTTGCGTGGAGGACGGCATTGATTCTTCTAAAGACGCTGGCAAACTGATGATCTCCGTTCTGTCCGCTGTCGCTGAAATCGAACGCGAGAACATCCGTGTCCAAACCATGGAAGGCCGCATCCAGAAGGCACGGGAAGGCCGCTGGAACGGCGGTTTTGCGCCTTATGGCTATCGTTTGGTTGACGGTGTGCTGCAAATCAATGAGGATGAAGCCCCTGCCATTCGCACGATTTTTGAGCAATATGTAAACACGGACACAGGTGCAAATGGTCTTTCCAAATATCTGGAGACCCACGGCTTTCAGAAACTTGCTCGTCAAAATGGCACCTCTCCCCTTTTCAGCGCAACGTTGATTCGTGCCATCCTGAAGAACCCCGTCTACTGCGGAAAAATCGCCTTTGGTCGCCGCAAACTCGAAAAGATTCACGGCACCCGGAACGAATATCATCAGGTTCCACAGGAGAATTATTTGCTGGTGGACGGCCTGCACGAGGGCATCGTATCGGAAGAATTGTGGAACGCCGCACAGGTCAAGCTGTTGGCGCAGTCCAAACGATACGAACCAGTCAACCGCAGCAAGACGGAACAGGCGCATTTATTATCCGCCCTTGTCAAGTGCCCCATTTGCGGTGCTGGAATGTACAGCAACAAATGCACCAAACGAAAGAAAGATGGCACACCCTATAAATCTTTCTCTTATTACAGTTGTAAGCACCGCAAGATGCAACGTGGGCAAAAATGCGATTTCAACAAGCAAATTCAGGAAGAAGTTCTGGACAACGCCGTGGTGGAGGTTATCATCAAACTAGTCAGCAATCCAAAGTTTGCCGCCATGATGCAGGAGAAGATCAATAGCAAAGTGGACACCACTGCCATTGAACAGGAAATTACTGCCGCTGAAAAGCAGTTGCGGCAGTATTACTCCGTCAAATCCAAAATCATGGAGGAGATTGACACACTTGATCCGGATGACCGCCACTACATCATCCGCAAATCAGACCTTGACGAACGGCTTTACAAGATGTACGATAAAATCGAGGATGCCGAGAACAACCTGATGGATGCCCGTGCAAAGAAGCAGGCTATCGAAGCGGATAAAATCACGAGCGATAACATTTACAAAGTTCTCATCTGCTTTGAAAAGCTCTACAATGTGATGAATCCCCTTGAACGCAAAAAGCTGATGGAACATCTGATCTCTGAAATTCAAATCTACCCAGAGCGTCAGCCCAACGGTCAGTGGCTCAAATCCATCAAATTCAGACTGCCAATCGTTGAAAACAATATTGATTTGTGTTTGGACAACGAAAGGCATACTGAATGTGTAATTGCACTTTCCAAGGACATCGGTACTGCCAGCCTATAAACACCTCCGGATATCATTAAAGAACGCCTGCCATTCATTATCCGTCACCCGCCCGTCTGGTTTTCAGGCGGGCATCTGGCGTTGAGAAAATGGAGCTCTTTGTGCAGCCGAACGGAAGCTTGTTCAAGCTCTCAGAGGGTGAGTGCAACTTTATTCTGGATCTGATCCGGGATGAAAATCCGGTGCTTATGCGGCAGACAGCTAGTGACAGCTACACAAAAGCCGATTTTCTGCAGGACATTTTCCTGAGTGAACAGCGCTATGATGTACTTTTTGCTGCGGCATAAGAAAAATATTTTTTGCAGGGCGCACCCAGCGTCGAAATGACCTACGCTGCCAAACTGCTGGCGTACTCCATGGTGGGCCAGCAGTTTTTCGGGAAGCATCCCCTTTTTGATTCACCAGACCGTCTGTTTTCAAGTTTACCTTGAAGCGGACGGTTATTTTTTCGAAAATTTTCGCTGTATCTCCCTGTATTCAGCACCCGCCCTTGCAACTTTTTACCAAGTATGATATTATTTTACAAAATCTCTCATTCTTCTCAGAAGCTTAAACAACGGTAAAAAGACATGGAAGTTTTGCTTACAGGAAACACAATGTTTCTGACAAAGGAATGGATCGAGGAAGCCTTTCCCGATGATCACGTTCTGACGACACATCGCAAAGACGATATGCTTTCGGACACTCGCATAAAATCAGTTATTCTGGATAGCAGGCAGCTGTTGGATCGGCTTTACACTACCTACGATTTTGACCGGATCGTCTACTTTTCAGAATATCTGTTGCCTCACAACAACCTGGAAGGCGAGCTGGATCGGCTTCGCCGCGTTTTGCAGGAGTTCCGGGAGAAGGAAGTGGAGCTGATCTACTTTTCCGGCCCGGAGAGCGTCCTGACACCGCCCACAAGTCAATCCATACTGACGCGAACGGCAGAAGAGCTTTGTCTGCACTATGCAAAAACAAGCAAGATCCAGGTCAAGGTTTTCCGGCTTCCCTACATCTACAGCATTTCGGCTGCTGGGCCGAAATGCTTTGAGCGGCTTTTCCAGCAGATCCCCACCGAAAATGTTTCGTTTGACGAGCAAGCCGAGCAGCCTGTTTACGCACTCTGTTTTGACGAACTGGCCAGCCTTGTAAATCGCGTGTTTGATACATGGACCCCTCAGCCGGAGCTTTTCACGCTTCCGGAGGTATTTCACATCGACTGCCGGATGCTGGGCACCGCGCTGCAAAAACTATGCCCGACACTGGAAGTGACCTATGGTACCGATACGCTCCAGACGTATCCTGCAGACGATAAGGTGGTACGCAACCGGTATGGGTGGTTTCAGCGCTATTGTCTGCTGGACGATCTGCCGCAGATCTATCAGGTATGGCAGAAAGGCCAAACGCCGAAAAAGCCGCTGCTCCACCGGATAGTCGATACTCTGCGCAATCAGATCCGGCTGCTGCGCTTTCTCGAGATCTTGTTGGCATCGGGGGTCACGGAACTTCTGGTACAGCTTACCCACACAGACGCGCAATTCCAGATGGTTGATTTCCGGTTGGCTTTCGTAATGCTTATCGGCACTGTATACGGCCTGAACGCCGGTGTGTTTGCAGCTTTTCTCGCGTCTCTTTCTTTGATTTTTGGATATTTTCGGCAGGAAATGACGCTTGTACTGCTGTTTTACGAGCCGTCCCACTGGCTGCCGTTCCTTATTTATTTCATAACAGGTGCTTCCTGCGGGTATGTGCAGCTGCGCAATACGGAAACCTCGCGCTTTGTACAGAATGAAAACAACCTGCTGCGGCAGCGGCTTCAATTTACGCAGGAGCTCTATGAGGACACCTTGGAGGATAAGCAGCTTTTCCGGCGTCAGATCCTTGGCCGCAGAGACAGTTTTGGAAAGATCTATACCGTAACGCAGCAGCTGAACACCCTGCAGCCGCAGGAGATTTACCGCAAGACCATACAGGTCATGGAAGATATTTTAGAAAACCACAGCCTCACGATCTATCGCTTGGAAAAGGGGCATGTCTTTGCGCGGCTGACAGCAGCAAGCTCCGGATTGCAGCCTGCTCCTGCCCGTTCACTTGCCATTGATGAATACATCGATGTATTTCGTGCCATTGAACAGGATGGTGTGTGGGTCAATCGGACGTTTGCTCCGGATCTTCCCATGTATGCAGCCGGTGTACGCCAGAACGGTTCGATCGTAGTGCTCATCAGCCTGCGGACAGCCGGGGAAAACCAGATGACACTCTATTATCAGAACCTGTTCCGCATCCTGTGT
>ERZ831979.1858-NODE-1858-length-16491-cov-24.362254_pt1 | contig 16491 bp, 13 predicted proteins | sample MGYA00519952_ERZ831979 | MGnify/ENA primary metagenome ERZ831979 (study PRJEB31850, sample SAMEA3708723) | human gut metagenome | biome: human gut; feature: human-associated habitat; material: faeces | place: China | collected 2014 ...
CTCCGCTTCCGGCTACCTTAACCCACCGTCTAAAGCCAGTGGGATTGCGGTAGCCCTATTTCAACATTAAAAAAGCATATGGAAAATGATAAGTATCCTCCTTACTGGTCTGTCCAGTAAAAAGAGTACATATCAAAATTTCCCATATGCCTTAAAAAATAATTCAGTAATAAACCAACTATATATAATATAATTTATTTTGCAACAATATTTACAATCTTGCCAGGTACATAGATTTCCTTAATTATATTACCTGTAATCTTGCCTTCTACTGCTTTCTTAGCCTTTTCAAGAACTGACTCCTTAGCCTCATCTACAGCTATAGAAATAGTTCCCTTAACCTTACCATTTACCTGAACACCAATCTCTACAGTGTCTTCCTTGCAGGCTTCCTCATCGTATGTTGGCCAGCTTTCATAAGCTATTGTATCGTTATGGCCAAAGCGGCTCCACATTTCCTCACCTGCGTGTGGGCAGATACAAGAGAACATCTTTATAAAGCCTTCTGCGTATTCTCTTGAACACTTGCCAAGCTTAGTTGCAGCATTCATAAATATCATCATCTGGCTGATAGCTGTGTTAAAGCCAAGCTTTTCAAAGTCATCTGTAACCTTCTTAACTGTCTGGTTATATACCTTTTCAAGTTCCTTAACATCCTCATCAACAACATTACCTTCAGTTGTAAAGAAGTTCCATACCTTACCGATAAATCTTCTTGCACCTTCAACACCCTGCTGGCTCCAAGGCTTAGAAGCTTCAAGGGGTCCCATGAACATTTCGTAAAGTCTTAAAGTATCAGCACCATATTCTCTTACGATATCACTTGGGTTGATAACGAACTCTGGAAATCTCTTACCCATCTTGATACCGTTAGAACCAAGAATCATACCCTGATGAACTAACTTCTGGAATGGCTCTGCAACTGGTGATATACCCTTGTCGTAAAGGTATCTGTTCCATATTCTTGAGTACATAAGATGTCCAACTGCGTGCTCTGGTCCACCTATATAAAGGTCAACTGGAAGCCAGTGCTTAAGAAGTTCCGGATCACAGAGTTCCTTATCATTATCTGGGTCGATATATCTCATATAATACCAGCTTGAACCTGCTGAACCAGGCATTGTTGAAGTTTCTCTCTTACCCTTAAGTCCATTATGTTCATACTGCTTCCATTCTGCTGCATTTTCAAGTGGAGCCTGTCCATTTTTGCCCTTGTAATCTTCAAGTTCTGGTAAGATAAGTGGAAGCTCATCATCATCAAGAACGTGAATCTGTCCGTCTTCAAGATATACGATAGGCACTGGTTCACCCCAGTATCTCTGTCTTGCAAATATCCACTCTCTGAAATGGTAGTTAGCCTTTCTTCTTGCTACGCCCATTTTTTCAAGCTTCTGAGTAATAGCTTCCTTAGCTTCTTCTACTGTAAGGCCTGTGAATTCCTCTGAGTTGATAAGCTTGCAGCCCTTGCCAAGGTAATCATACTTTTCAAATGCCTTTTCTGATACATCAGCGCCATCAATAACCTGTATTCTAGGAATATTGTGTGCCTCTGAGTACTCAAAATCTCTCTGGTCGTGGCTTGGAACTGCCATAACAGCACCAGTACCATAGTTGGCAAGAACGAAATCACCTATGTATATAGGAACTTTCTTGCCATTTACCGGGTTAATTGCATATATTCCTTCAAGAACGCAGCCTGACTTAGTCTTGTTAAGCTCTGTTCTATCCATATCATTCTTCTTAATTGTCTCTGCAATATAAGCTTCTACCTCTTCCTTATTCTGAATTCTTGGCATAAGCTCTTTAACGATATCTCCATCTGGTGCAAGTACCATAAATGTAATACCATATATAGTTTCAATACAAGTAGTAAAGATAGAGAAATCTCCACCACCGTCAATCTTAAAGTCAACCTCAACACCTTCTGACTTGCCTATCCAGTGTCTCTGCATTTCCTTAGTAGACTCTGGCCAGTCAATATGTTCAAGTCCTTCAAGTAACTTATCTGCAAATGCTACCTGATCGATAACCCACTGCTTCATATTCTTTCTTACAACAGGGTATCCGCCACGCTCTGACTTACCGTCAATAACTTCATCATTAGAAAGAACTGTACCAAGCTCCTCACACCAGTTAACTGGCATATCTATATATTTAGCATAGCCGTCAAGGTATAACTGCTTGAATATCCACTGTGTCCATTTGTAGAACTTAGGATCACTTGTTGCTAAAGTCTTGCTCCAGTCATAATCAAAACCCAATTCCTTTAACTGCTTAGTAAATGTTTCTATATTCTTTTCTGTAAATCCATTAGGATTGTTGCCTGTCTTTACAGCATACTGTTCTGCTGGAAGTCCAAATGAATCATATCCCATTGGATGAAGTACATTATATCCCTGCATTCTCTTCATACGTGAAGTGATATCTGTAGCTGTATATCCTTCTGGGTGTCCTGCGTGAAGACCTACACCTGATGGATAAGGAAACATATCAAGCGCATAATACTTAGGCTTTGAAAAATCCCATACATCTGTTTTAAATGTTCCGTGTTCTTCCCAATACTTCTGCCACTTTGGCTCGATAGATTTAGGATTATAAGTTGTTGTGTTAGCCATCTTAAAACCTCATTCCTGCACCAGTTATACCAATCCGGTGCTTTCAATCACATATTTACTCACTTTCAAATATTATCACAATGAAAGTATTTGTCAATAACCGGCCACTTTTTTACGGCAATCCTTTGACATTGACATTATATCTTTGTATTTCTGTCATTTTTCTCATTGCTATTTTACATTAATCTTTTTGCTTTAATCTTTTTACTTTAATCTTTTTACTTTGGTTATTTTACCTTAGTATAGAAATTTTCCAGTACTATTTTTTTAAGTGCCGTACTATCCGTATGGTATTCCTCAAACTCTTCTCCCATCTTAACCTCACCGGGGATTGTTGTCACATCTTCCATAGAAAAATGGGTTCTTCCTGCAAGCTGTGCAATATACATAAGCTCTGAAGCTGATATATCAGTATATATGCAGTCATTTTCTTTAAGCTTATTAAGAATAGATAATGCTATCATCGGGTTACGCTTAAGCTTTGATTTGGCTGTGCTTACAAGACTGCTTATATATTGCTCCTGCCTTTCCACCCTGTCCATTGCACTCTTAAATATACTGCAATCTCTTTCTCTTATAAATGTAACTGCCTGCTCTCCATTAAGCTTTAATGTGTTACCCTTGTAGAACTCCGGTTCGAGAACTTCTCCACTCTCATCTGTAAAATCGTTCTCTATGGTAACCTCAACGCCTCCCACAGCATCATTAATCACACCTATAGCTTCACAGTTAAATACACACACGCGGTCTATAGGGATATTATACATCAGCCTTGATACTGCCTCCGCGTTACAAGAAGATTGCTGTCTATGCCAAGCACAAGTATATTTACAATATCAGCATTATATATATACTGTCCACCATTATATTCAACGCTATCAGAAATAACTTAATTTATACGTATTATTTTATGAACATTTTTGACAAATTTTTCAAAAGTTGTTTAATTACTTTAAATATATTTAGTTTCATCCTTTACACTGTTACTTTAAAGTGCTAAAATCTATAACAATCATTGTATTTTAATGATTTTAATTACACACAAACATCATATTTATTATTAAATTATAAGAAACGAGGTTAAGTATATTATGGATTGTAAAGTTGGTTTTATAGGCTTCGGACTTATCGCTGGCTCTATAGCGCACGCACTCAGGGAATCGGGCAATAATTATAATATAATTGCAACAAGCAGAAGACTTGAGCCTGTGTATAAAGCAAAGGAAGACGGAGTTGTTGATGACGTACTTGACTGCGTTGATGATAGATTTGCTAATTGTGATTTTATAATTCTGTGCACACCGGTAATAACGATGAATGACTACCTTAAGCAGTTAAAAGATATCGTTAAAAGCGGCTGTATTATAACTGATGTCGGAAGTGTTAAGACTTCAATACATAACACTGTTAAAGAGCTTGATATGGAAAATGTATTTATAGGCGGCCACCCTATGGCTGGCTCTGAACTTACAGGCTATGCTAATTCTTCATCAGCAATTATGAAAAATGCACGCTATGTAATCACTCCAACATCAAAGACTACCAATGAACAGCTTGAACGCTTCAAAGCACTTGTGTATGATATGAAAGCCAATCCTATTGTTATGGACTACACAATTCACGATAAAAGCGTAGCCGCAATAAGCCACCTTCCACACCTCATATCTACAGCACTTGTAAAGCTTGTATCTGAACAGGACGACAACGACAAGCATATGCAGATGTTAGCGGCTGGAAGCTTTCGCGATATGACAAGGGTAGCCGCTTCATCTCCTGAAATGTGGGACCAGATATGTGCTTCTAACTCAGAAGACATAAGCGTACTACTCGGCGATTATATTGACATATTAAGTGAAATTAAGAAGAATATTGATAACAAAACTCCAGGGTATGTTAATGAACTTTTTGAAATGTCCAGGGAGTATAAGAATTCGTTTAGGAAATAGTATATGTTATATATAGCTATATAACAATTTCTATTGTTTTCGTTACAAGTTAATTTCAAAAGAATACTCGGTCACAACCGAGTCGGTTGTGACCGAGTATTCTTTTACTCCATATTTTCTACTTATCCCTATAGTGTGTTCCACATTGTATGATTTCAATATTATTATTTTCTATTCTGAAAACAATCCTATTCTTCTCATCAATTCTAACACTCCAATATCCTTGTAAATTGCCACTAAGAGGCTCTGGCTTTCCTATACATTGATATCCATTTCTGTCAATATCCATCAATAATCTATTTATCTTTTTTAGCATCTTCTTATCCTGTGTCTGCCAATTAAGATATTCTTCCCAAGCCTCATCTCCCCATAATTTTCTCACTCATCCTCCTCTATTAATTCGTGCTCCTTTAAAGTACTTTTACCTGAACGTATATTTGCCACACGTCTTTCCAATTCTTCTATATTATACTTACTATAGAATGGATCAGCTGTAAGTTCAAAAGGAATACGGTTTTCCCTGACAACTGTTTTTAAGAATATATTAATTGCTGTTGACATACTTAGTCCTATTTCGTCTAATGTTTTCTCTGCTTTATGCTTTATCTCATCATCTACACGTAAACTAATCTGTGCCATAATATTCACTCCCTTCTGTATAATAATTATAATATTTTCCGCCACACTATGCAAGCATTTGTATATACATTTGCTATTATTTTTCTAAACCCTAAAACATCCTCCCCCAATAAATTCTCTCATTATAGAATTAATCGGAACATTGTCTGCCTGACAAGGAAGGAAGTACGCTAAGAACTTAAGCAACCTCTTAGCTTCCTGATATTCCGGGTCATCTTCTGTTATTGAGAAAAGCAAAGGCTCTACTATTGGCTTTAATATACATAGCTCATATGCCATAGCCGAATTAAACATAGCATCTGCTTCTTCCTGAAATGGAAAGATATTCTTTTCTTCACCTTTTCTAACCGACTCCCACATTGAAAGTGTTCTCTTGGCAGAAGCTCCTCTTGTTCTGTAATCCCTTGCCATACGTCTTATAAGACGTCCATCTGTTGTAGCAACTCTGTTATGCTCGTCAACATTAAGCTGTGTAAGTGCACTTATATAGATTTTAAACTTGCTTTCAACTGGAAGTGCGTAGGATAATTCATCATTAAGGCAGTGTATACCCTCAATAACAAGAATATCTTCTTCCCCAAGCTGTATATAATCACCATTGTATTCTTTCCTTCCTGTAAGGAAATTAAACTGAGGTATCTCAACCTTTTCACCTCTTAGCAATGCATTCATATGGTCATTAAAAAGCTTTATGTCTATTGCATGTAAATCCTCAAAATTGTACTCTCCATTTTCATCAACAGGTGTCTGCTCTCTCTCCACGAAATAATTATCAACCCCAATTGCGTGTGGCTTAAATCCACTTGCTCTTAACTGTATAGATAATCTGTGTGAAAATGTTGTCTTTCCAGATGAAGATGGTCCGGCTATCATAATGAATTTAACGCCTTCCCTTTCTTTTATCTGATTAACAATCTCAACAATCTTCTGCTCCTGTAACGCTTCCTGAACAAGAATAAGTGAATTAATATCCCCGCTTATTATATGCTTATTCAATGATGCAACTGTATCAACACCAAGCATATCTGCCCACTCGCTTCTTTCCATAAGTACATTAAAAAGCTTAGCCTGTGGTGCAAATTCCGGCACTGTTTCCGGATTTTCTTTAGTTGGCAACTGAAGAACAAAGCCCTTATCATACTGGAATATGTCAAATGTCTTTAATATTCCTGTATTAGCTGCCATATAACCATAGAAGTAATCGTAATAACCCTCTATGCTGTATACATTAACATAAGAACTAATTCTATATTTGAATAACTGTGTCTTATCTTCCATTCCGAACTTCTTGAACAGCTTAATAGCCTCTGATGTCTTCATTCCCTGCTTCTTAATAGGCAGGTTTTTCTTAACATCAGCTCTCATAACTTCTTTTACTTTATTAAGAAATTCTTCTGTAATCTCAAAATCACCCTTTATATCGCAATAAAGACCTTTGCTAAGAGAGAATTCAACTGTAACTCTCTTGATTTTATTATCTGTATCAAGCTTATGTATTGCATTGAGCATTAAAAGAAGTACGCTTCTTTTATACGCCTCATTACCCATAGTTTCTCCTACAGTAATAAATTCCACCTTTTCATCCGTTATATCCATATCTGATATCTCTGTAAGCTTGCCGTTGACACTAGCAAGAATAATATCATATTTGTAATCTTTTGCGGCTTCTGCTGCCATCTGTGATAAAAGCATTTATTGCTCCTTCCATCTTCCTAACGCCTTATTAATAACAGCAATATCTTCATCAATAGCCTTGATTCTATTCTTCACAGACACTGACTGTTCTTTATTAAGAAGATTATCTCTAATATTATTACAACTCATAAGTTCTTTATTAAGATACTCATAAAGCACTTCTGACTTATTATCAAGAAGGTATTTTCCATATCTTAATTCTTCCTCAGTGTAAGCTGTAATCTTTTTTTCATTATTATTCTTTTCATTATTATTCTGATTATCATTTTTATAAATGTCATCTGCATCAACAACATTTTTATTAAAATGCTGTTCATATGGCGTGTTGTATACACAGTCAAATATAAAGTAATATTTTCCGTCTTCTAATAGAATATGTTCTGACTTAATATCTATGCCAGCTTCTAAAAGATATGCACGGAAATCCCTTAATTCTGACTGTGCAGATAAGACAAGCTGGGTATTATACCCAAGCTTGTCTATACCTGCCTGTAATATACTCTTCATAAGCTTTCCGCCCATACCGCATATAGTTACTGTATCAACGTCACCTTTATTAATACCTTTAAGCCCGTCACAAAGCTGTGTAGTTATCTTATCTGAAAGTCCATATTCATCAATGTGCAGCTGTGCACGTCTTAATGGTTCTTTTCTTACATCACATGCATATACTTTATTACTTATTCCATTCTGGACAAGATATATTGGAAGATATGCATGATCTGTGCCGATATCTGCTACTCTTGCACCTTTATTAACAAGACTTGCAACACATTTTAATCTATTAGATATATTAATAATATCGTTCATAAGCTTTCCTTAGTAACACCATTTAATAGTCTTGCCAATTAATCAAGGTAATCCTTAAGCTTGCGGCTTCTGCTTGGGTGTCTTAACTTTCTTAATGCCTTAGCTTCAATCTGTCTTATACGCTCTCTTGTAACATTGAATTCTTTACCAACTTCTTCAAGAGTTCTTGCTCTTCCATCGTCCATTCCAAAACGAAGTCTTAATACCTTCTGCTCTCTGTCTGTAAGTGTTCCAAGAACTTCTACAAGCTGTTCCTTAAGAAGTGTTGAAGCTGCTGCCTCTGCTGGTACTGGAACATTATCATCCTGAATAAAGTCACCAAGGTGGCTGTCTTCCTCTTCACCGATAGGTGTTTCAAGTGAAACCGGCTCTTGTGAAATCTTCTGGATTTCCCTCACTCTCTCAACCGGGATATCCATAGTCTCTGCTATTTCTTCAGGAGATGGTTCTCTTCCTAATTCCTGTAAAAGCTGTCTTTGTACTCTTACAAGCTTGTTGATAGTTTCTACCATATGAACTGGAATACGGATTGTTCTTGCTTGGTCAGCAATAGCTCTTGTAATAGCCTGTCTTATCCACCATGTAGCATATGTTGAGAACTTATATCCCTTACGGTAATCGAACTTTTCAACAGCCTTAATAAGACCGAGGTTACCTTCCTGAATAAGGTCAAGGAACTGCATTCCTCTTCCAACATAACGTTTTGCAATACTTACAACAAGACGTAAGTTAGCCTCGGCAAGTCTTTTCTTAGCTTCCTCATCACCCTGTTCCATTCTCTTAGCGTACTCAATCTCTTCCTCTGCACTTAAAAGTGGGACTTTACCAATCTCTTTTAAGTACATTCTTACAGGATCTTCAAGGCCAATACCATCTGGTACAGATAAATCAATCTTTTCAATATCTATATCATCTTCATCATCAAGAAGGATATCGTCCTCCTCAACTTCATCATCATTCATCTTAACATCTACATTACAAGCTTCAAGGAATTCAAATACCTTTTCCATTTTATCTGCTTCAAAATCAGTATCCTGAAAATAGTTCATAATCTCCTTATAATCAAGGACATTCTTTTTCTTCTTGGCTATTGCAAGTATTCCCCTGCATTTTTCCATAAACTTTTCCTGAATAGCCTGTGCTTTTTCTTCTTCTGTAAGTTCAGCTTCTGCACCTTCCTTGCCTTTTCTTGGCTTCTTGGCTGTGCTCTTAGCACTATCTTCGTCTGATTTCTTCTTTCTTGTTGCTTTTTTAGTTTCTTTTACTTCTTCTTCGATTAAGTTTTCTTTCTTATCTGCCATTACAATGGTCCACCTTTCGCATATATTACAAATTAATATGAATATTATTAAGCTTCATCTGCTGATTGATAATGTCCTGCATAGCTCTTGCATCTGTAGCATTATCAAGCTTAGTATCAAGACTATTCTTCTTGACCTTTATAACTGTATCATTAAGCGTCTTCTCCCTCTCAAGCTTATTAAGGGAGTCACTTAATTCTGCACTAAACATAGCCGCTATTTCATTGTGCATACTTGTATCCATATATGAACTGATAATCGCCGCAGGATTAATCTGCCCACTCTCGTATTGTTCATATATCTTAGCTGCTACATCTTTAAATACCGGATCTACAAAATCATCAGGACTTATAAACTTACTGACCTTCTCATAAATGTCACCATCTTCAATCATCCACGTCAGCAAAATCTTCTCTGCCTGTCTTACGCCATTTTCGCGTTTCTTCCTTATAGGAGTATTCTCCTTAGCCGTATATGTGTCGTGCTTTGCCATAATGCCTTCATTGCTTCCAAGCCTTATGACCATATCCCTCATTCCGTCTTCCGGAATCATATACTGCCTGCACACCGCCTTAAGATAATTCTCCCTCTCAAGCTTTTCCTTAAATACAACAAGCCTGGAAGCTACTTCTTTCTCAAATGACGTTTCGCCCTCAGGATCACTTCTGTTATAATTCTTCTCTATTATTCCAATTTCATACATAAAGCTGTTCTGTGCCTTATCTATTCTGTCCTGAAAGCTTTCTGTACCTAATGCCTTGATGAATTCATCAGGGTCTTTATATGGCCGCATATTAATAACTCTTGTGGACAAACCTGCCTCTTTAAGTATCGGAATTGCCCTTAACGCAGCTTTCACACCTGCCTCATCACTATCATAGGTTATAAGAACATTGTCAGTATACCTTTTCATAAGTCGTGCGTGTCCCGGTGTCAGTGCCGTTCCAAGCGATGCCACTGCCTGCGTAAATCCAGCCTGATGAAGGGATATTACATCCATATAGCCCTCACATATTATAAGGTTATTCTTTCTTGCTGTTCTTGCCGCATTCAGCCCATACAAATTCCTGCTTTTATCAAACAGCTTGGTCTCTGGCGAATTAAGATACTTAGGTTTCGCATCTCCCATTACTCTTCCGCCAAAGCCTATAACCTTATTGTTAATGTCCATTATAGGAAATATTACCCTGTTCCAGAACTTATCCCTCACACCTTTTTCATATGTAAAAAGGCCCGATTCTTTTAAAATCTCATCATCATAGCCTTTATCCTTTAACATACGATACAGCTCACCCGTTGACTGCGGTGCAAATCCAAGTCCAAAGCTGTTAATAGTCTTATCCGACAGACCTCTCTTTACAAGGTAATCAAGCCCCGACTTTCCAGCTTCTGACTTTAACTGATGATAATAATAAGTCGCCGCTATTTTATTAATCTCCAAAAGCCTTGTCTTTATATCCCTGTCTTTTCTGTCCTCTGCGGAATAATCTGTCTCAGGAAGTTCCATTCCTGCACGTTCTCCAAGCATTTTTACTGCTTCTGGAAATGTATAATTCTCATATTCCATTACAAATGTTATTACATTTCCTCCAACTCCACAGCCAAAGCAGTGATACATCTGCTTCGTGCCAGACACAGAAAATGACGGTGACTTCTCATTATGGAATGGACAAAGCCCTACATATGAACTGCCATTTTTCTTAAGTTTTATATATCCTGAAATAACATCAACTATATCATTTCTTGATATTACCTCTTCTATTACTTCACTTGAATACATTATTAACTCTTCTTTCCAGCCTTTCCAAGATATGAAAGCAAATATATTATTATGCCCGAAAGCACTTGTTATTACTTGCAGATACATTTTCTGCACATCAGCCTTTCCAGGCCTTAGGAACAAATATATTCTCAAACCTGCTTATAGAATACTGGTCACTCATTCCTGCTATATAATCGCATACAACACGCTCTGGCTTCTCGCCTCTTTCATATATGAAGCGTTTGTAATTGTCAGGAAGTTCCTCAATATTAGCAATATAATAATTATAAAGTTCTGTTATAAGCTTGCACACCTTAATCTCCTCGCTCTTTGCAGCTGGATTGGTATACAATCTGTCAAACATAAACTGTCTTAAATCTGTCATCGCCTTATGTACTGTATCAGACATTATAATATCATCCTTGTCAATACTGCACTTTATTATATCGCTTATAAGCGTATTAAGCCTGCTCTTGGTAGTTGTTCCCAACACATCGGTATATTCCTTAGGTATATAGTCCTCGGAAAATATTCTTGCCCTTATTGCATCATCAATATCGTGATTAATGTATGCAATCTTATCTGAAAGCCTTACTACCTTACCTTCAAGCGTTGATGGGTGTCCTACTGTTCTATGATTAACAATACCATCTCTTACTTCCCACGTAAGATTAAGCCCTGCTCCATCTTTTTCCAGAAATTCAACAACTCTTATGCTCTGCCTGTAATGGCTGAACCCTAACGGACATATCTTATCAAGCGTTCTCTCGCCTGCATGTCCAAATGGCGTATGCCCCAGATCGTGTCCCAGTGCAATAGCTTCCGTCAAATCCTCGTTAAGTCTTAACGCTCTTGAGATGCTTCTTGCTATCTGGGCAACCTCCAACGTATGTGTAAGTCTTGTCCTGTAATGATCTCCCTCTGGTGCAAGAAATACCTGTGTCTTATGCTTCAGTCTTCTAAATGACTTACTATGTAATATTCTATCCCTGTCTCTTTGATAAATCGTGCGTATATCGCACTGTGGCTCCGGCTTATCCCTGCCCCTTGATTCATCACTGAAGCTGGCATATGGACTCATATACTCGTGTTCTCTGCTCTCCTGCTGTTCTCTGATATTCATACTTCACCCTCATTTCTATGCAATACATAATTGCACATACAAACGCCAAAAAACTGCCTACTTTTTAAGTATTCAACAAAATCAGATAATTTCCTTTTTTTATTTTTCATCTTTTTTATATTGCATTTATATTGTATATATGGTATATATAATATATATTACGCGTAATATTTTATTACAATGGTATATCATTAATCTTAATTATCTAGTGCATAGCCAGCACGAATAACAATATTATTCTTCTTGTCATAACTTTTTCCCGATGATAGAATATAGACATAGATAGATATTTTTATTGTTTCTTCAATATTGTGTTGTAGTTGAATGTTAATGGCTATGCTATCAAACATCATTACCACAGATTGGAGAACTTATGAAAAATATCAATAATATTACAGACAATACTACACAGGCTGTATATTCAGCAGACAGCGGTATAAATGCAATGACTGGCAGTCAGCCATCAATTACAATAAAGCCGGATACTGTTAGAAAAACATCCGAAACAATAAATGTGGATACTAACAGAAACCAATCAGCGGCTATAAGGCAGTATAAGGATAATGTATTCTGCCTGTTATACAGGGATAAGAATAATCTTCTTGACCTTTATAATGGTTTGAACGACACGAATTATACTAATGTAGATGATTTAACTGTCACTACTCTTAAGGGTGGTGTGTATAAGAAGTATAAAAATGATGCTTCATTTGTGTTCGGACAGGATTTGTATATGTTTGAACAGCAGTCAAGCCGCAATCCTAATATGCCGTTGCGATTTCTGCACTATTTATCTGATGTGTACAGACAGATGTATACCAATAGTGATTTACACAGGAGTACAATGCTTAAAATCCCAGTACCACATTTCGTTACATTTTATAATGGAAAGCAGCCACTTGAAACAGAAAGTATTCTTCGATTATCTGATATGTATGAGAAGAAAATAGATTGTCCGGAGCTGGAGCTTATGGTAAGAGTTATTAATATTAACACGGGTGCTATTATTAACCAAAAATTATTGGACACTGAGAAGAATGATATTATTAATGGTACTAATCAATCAGATGATTTTGATAAATCCAATAAGAATATCAATGTAGGTAATGCCACTAATTCACATACATACAGCTCTGAATTTCTTTCTAAATGCGAAACACTTAAGGACTATATGACATTTGTTAATAAAGTACGTGTTAAGACCGATGTTGAGAAGATTGATATCCGTACTGCTGTTACTGAGGCGGTTGATGAATGTATTGCTGAAAATGTATTGTCGGAATTTTTTAGAAATCACAGGGAGGAAGTGATTACTGTGAGCATTTACGAATATGACGAGGAAGGACATCTTGAAATTGTTAAGGAAGAAGGCCGGCAATTGGGTATTGCTGAAGGTAAACAGCTTGGACTTGCCGAAGGCTTAAATAAAGGTATTAACGCTTTTATCAAATTATGTAAAGATATGAACCTATCAGATGATGACACCGTAACTAAACTCATTGAAGATTACCAGCTATCCAAAGATGAAGCTGTCAACGCCTTAAAGAACTATTAACTACTTAATGTATATAACTCTTTAACCTAAGTACAACACTCAATATAATTCAGCTATAAATATTGGGTGTTGTATATAAATAATCTTTATTTACAGATAATCTTATAACATTTTATATATTAAATATAATGCTACATAGATTATTTATAAATATCTATATCAAATATCCAGCTATCATATTTAACAATCAATAAAACAACCACTTATAATGCAACATTTTTAATATGCTTGTCATACATATTTACTAATGATAATATATAGATATGAAATTCTTCAATCTAAAGTAATTGTGTTTTATTGAACCAAATATGATATCAAACATTATTTACCAAGATTGGAGAACTTATGAGAAAATTAAATAATTATACTAACAATACTAAGCAAGCTTTACACCCACAAAATAACAGTATAAATGCTGGTGCTGTCAGACAATCAACTGAAATAAGGCAATATAAAGATAATGTATTCTGCCTGTTATACAGGGATAAGAATAATCTTCTGGACCTTTATAACGGTTTGAACGACACGAATTATACTAATGTAGATGATTTAACTGTTACTACTCTTAAGGGTGGTGTGTATATGAAGTATAAAAATGATGCTTCATTTGTATTCGGGCAGGATTTGTATATGTTTGAACAGCAGTCAAGCCGCAATCCAAATATGCCGTTGCGATTTCTGCACTATTTATCTGATGTGTACAGGCAGATGTATACCAATAGTGATTTGCACAGGAGTACACTGCTTAAAATTCCAGTACCGCATTTCGTTACATTTTATAATGGAAAACAACCACTCGCGGCAGAGAGTATTCTTCGATTATCGGATATGTATGAGAAGAAAATAGATTATCCGGAGCTGGAGCTTATGGTAAGAGTTATTAATATTAACACTGCTAATAATGCGGGGAATAAATCCCGTACTTTTAATTCTAATATTAATGATAATTCTAATATGCATACATATAGCTCTGAATTTCTTTCTAAATGCGAAACTCTTAAAGACTATATGACATTTGTTAATAAAGTACGTGTTAAGACCGATGTTGAGAAAATTGATATCCGTACTGCTGTTACTGAAGCGGTTGATGAGTGCATTGCTGAAAATGTATTGTCGGATTTTTTAAAAAATCACAGGGAGGAAGTGATTACTGTGAGTATTTATGAATATGACGAGGAAGGACATCTTGAAATTGTTAAGGAAGAAGGTAGGCAGTTGGGTATTGCCGAAGGTAGACAACTTGAACTTACTAAATGTATCAATGCTTTTATAAAACTATGTAAAGATATGAACCTATCAGATGATGACACTGTTAATAAACTCATTGAAGACTACCAGCTATCCAAAGATGAAGCTGTCAACGCTGTAAAGAATTATTAATACAAAAACAACCCCAACATATGTGCATGGAACATATTGCGGGGTTGTTTTTATATAATTTTTTAATAATCCAATTTTGAAATTTTGATTATTTAGGCTTTTTATTTCATCTTGGTTAACCTAGTAGTAATACGCTAATTGATTACTGAAGAAGTGTAAGAACACCCTGATTAGACTGATTAGCCTGTGCAAGCATTGACTGTCCAGCCTGTGCAAGAATGTTGTTCTTACTGTAGTTAACCATTTCTTCAGCCATATCTGTATCACGGATACGTGACTCAGCTGTCTGAAGGTTCTCAGCTGCTGTATCAAGGTTGTTGATTGTATGCTCAAGTCTGTTCTGAACAGCACCCATCTTACCTCTTGAAGCAGATACCTTCTTGATAGCTGCATCAATAGCTGTTGTAGCCTTTTCAGCTGACTCCTGTGTGCTTAAGTCAACATTGCTTCCACCAACACCAAGTGCATCAGCACTCATATCATCAAGTGTAAAGCTCATTGTCTGACCTTCGTTAGCACCAATCTGAAGCTTAATACCATTACCTGTATTAGATGTACCTGCCTTTAAATTAACAGTTGTATTAGCATTAGCATCCTGTTCCGCAGCAATTCCTGTCTTAGAATTTATTAACTTAGCCATTGTATCTGCATCTGCAGCTGCAATTGCTCCATTTGTACCAGTTGTCTTTACATAATTTACATCTTTATAATCATCACCTAACTTAGATGGGTCAGTAACATATGCAAACTTCTCTCCATTAACTGTAAATATTTTATCTTCGATATTACCTGTTCCATCATATGCACCTATACCAGATGCTAACTGCTGGTAAGAGTCTGTTCCTGTATTATTTGTCTTTGTTGTAGAAGCTGCAGCTCCACCATCCTGTGATACTAATATAGCATCAGCTGTAGCTCCCTTTTCTTTTGCTGTAAACACAAGCTCTCCATTAGTTCCTGATGTAATATCATATGAGTCAGCTAAAGCTGTATTAGATAAAGCTTCTGCAAAAGCTAAACCTGACTTTGGCGCTGTCGCACTACTACCTGCTGTATCTGTAACAGATAAATCTTTTCCATCAACAGAATACTTACCACTTGTCTTATCATAATGTACAGTAACACTTGTTGTTGATGTATTACCATTCTTATCTAATATAGTTACTGAAATTGTTGAGTCGGCATCATCACCAACCTTAGTAACAGCTGCTGATGTGTTAACCTGTGCTGTAGCATCTACGGTTGTAAGATTATTTTCCGCTGTCTTACTTACAGAAGCACTTACCTTACTACCTGAACGAGAACCATCAAGTAACTTCATAGTATTGAATTCTGTTGTATCAGAGATTCTTGTTAATTCACTCTGAAGCTGTTCGATTTCGTTCTGTACTGCTTCTCTATCGTCATCTGTTTCTGTACCATTTGAAGCCTGTACTGCAAGCTCTCTCATTCTCTGAAGGATTGAGTGTGATTCATTTAAAGCACCTTCAGCTGTCTGGATAAGTGAAATACCATCCTGAGCATTTGTTGAAGCCTGATTAAGACCTCTAATCTGACCTCTCATCTTCTCTGAAATTGAAAGTCCAGCAGCATCATCTGCGGCACGATTGATTCTGTAACCTGATGATAACTTCTCTGTTGATTTTGACTGTGCAGATGAAACTC
>ERZ831979.1872-NODE-1872-length-16379-cov-3.034918_pt1 | contig 16379 bp, 9 predicted proteins | sample MGYA00519952_ERZ831979 | MGnify/ENA primary metagenome ERZ831979 (study PRJEB31850, sample SAMEA3708723) | human gut metagenome | biome: human gut; feature: human-associated habitat; material: faeces | place: China | collected 2014 ...
CTTCTCGCTTATCTGGGGCGGTAAACTCAACTACTTCGGCAGTTATCATAACGGCTCTTACGCCGCGCTTATGGGCGGAGAAACCGCCGCGAGTATCTTTACGCAGACGAGAAGAGCAAAAGTCGCGGACTGGGAATCGTTAGGTTAAAAACAAATGACTACTAAAACGGATATAAAAAGACCTTTATTCGGAATGACGCGCGGAAGGCGTAAAAAACTCGGATTTTATCTGTTGTTTATCGCCTTTCCGCTTCTCCACTACCTCGTTTTCTACGTGTATATCAACTTCAACTCCTTTATTTTGGCGTTCAAAGATTATTACGTAGACGACGTTACCAAAACTCTTACGTATAAAAACGCGGGTTTTGCCAACTTCGTCGAGGGCTGGAAAGTTTTAGGTCAGAATATCAAGGTAATAGGCAACTCTCTTTTAATGCTGGCGGTGCAGATTTTTGCGATAACGCCCGTCGCGCTTCTGTTCTCGTTCTATATCTACAAAAAACGCCCCGGCACGGAGTTTTTCAGGGTAATGCTCTTCTTGCCGTCCGTTTTGTCGGCGGTCGTATTCGGGCTTTTGTATCAATACATTTCCGACGACGTTTTAGGGCTTATTCAGACGAAGATATTCGGAGCAAAAGAACCGACGTATTTCCTTACGGGAACAAAAACGAGGGTTTTCGCCGTAATTCTGTTTAACGTTCTGATCGGCTTCGGCGTGAGCGTTCTCACGTATTCGGGCACGATGAGCGGAATAAACGTTTCGCTTATCGAATCCGCCGAACTCGACGGGTGCAGCCCGATACAGGAATTTTTACATATCGTCATTCCGATGATATGGCCCACGGTCGTAACGCTCATGATAGTTTCGTTTTCGAGAGTGTTCACCGAACAATGGCAGGTGCTTACCCTTTTGCAGAGAAACCCGCTGAATGCGGAAAACCTGGGGTATTTCTTATACACTCGCGCGCTTGACGGCGACTTCGTGATACCGAGAGATCAGACGAATAATCTATCTTATTCGGTACTCTCGGCGATAGGTCTTATTCTTACGGCGATAGTTCTGCCGCTTACGCTTTTAATGCGTTGGGCGCTTAACAAATATGGTCCCAAAGCGGATTAAAGGGGGATACGATGACGAAAAGAAAGAATTTCGACAGGGGCGGAAAAAGATCCGTCAGCCCGTTGTTTATGGTTCTCGGCATAATTCTCCTTATCTATTCGCTGATTATGATTTTTATGCTTTTGTGGGGGCTTAATACTTCGCTTAAAAGCGATATGGATTACAGCAACCGACATAACTATCTGGGGTTGCCGTATCTCGGCAGCGAGGTTGGTAACAGTAAGGAAGAGTTTTTGCATTTCGGCAATTATAAACTCGTAATCAAAAACTTCAAATATCAGAAACTCGTCAATTATTACAGAGGCAGCGTTCCCGTTTCACGCACGACCAAAACCATTTTCGGCGTGATGATGGGCGCGAAAAACTCCGCCGATTTAAGGTACGAATATTTCCCCGATCTTTTGGCGAATACCCTCTTATACGTAGGCGGTTGCGCGCTCGTTTCGTCGTTCGTACCCGCGTTGACGGCGTATCTTACGGCTAAATACGACTTTAAGTTGAGCGGCATAATATTCATTTTGTACACGCTTATGATGTGTATGCCGATAGTAGGCAATCAGCCGTCGCAACTTGCTTTTTTCAAAAGTTTAGGGATATACGATACTATCTTCGGTATAATACTGCAATGGGCTTCGGGCGCGGGTATGTACTACTTCGTCTTTTACGCATATTTCAAGGGCGTACCCGAAACTTACCGCGAAGCGGCGAGTATAGACGGCGCGGGCGAAGTAAAAATAATGTTCAAGATTTATTTCCCGCTTGCTATAAAGATGATAATGACGGTATTTCTTATAATGTTCGTTTCGCTCTGGAACGACTATCAGAATCCGCTTATTTTCTTGCCGACCCAACCCACGCTGGCGACTGCGGTCTACTATATGACCAACCTTGCCAACGGGACGAAAGAATCAAAGATATTCGCCGAAGCGCCCGCAAAAATGGCGGCGAGCATGGTGCTTGCGCTTCCTATTCTCATTCTGTTCATTCTCACGAAGAACAAACTCATGGGGGATATATCTCTCGGCGGAATAAAAGAATAAAAAAACAGAGGTAATGATGAACGAACCCGTTAAAAAGAAATTGTTTATATGCGTTGCGGGGCTGGTGGCGGCTTTCGCCGTTTCGGGCGCGGTTATAACCGCGGCTAAACCCGTTCTCGCTAACGACGCGAGTATATCTTTCGACGAATTCGAAACGGTATATTCGGTCGGCGACACGCTCGAAATCCCAGAAACCGCGGCCATTAAGTATAAAGACGTTTTATATCCCGCGGAAAATTGCTATCTCGTCCGCCCGGACGGCGGCGCGTTAGCGGGCAGAAGTTTTACGCTCGATACGGTCGGCGAATATACCCTTATATTCGAAGCGACGGCAAACGGCAGAAAAATTTCCGCATCCAGGACTTTCAAAACTCTTAAAGAATATTATACGTTGAGTAACGATTCGTCTACGGTTTCGTACGGCGAACTTAACGGCACTTATAAGAAAAAGGGCATGAATAACGGTATAGTCGCCGAACTTACCGAGGGCGCGACGATTACGTTTTCGGAACCCGTCGACGTATACGCCGACACGACCGTCGAATTGTTTACGTTCAACCTCGTAAGAATGGATTGCGACGTAAACTACCTTACCATACGCCTGACGGACTGTTATAACCCCGATATAGAGATCGATATTCAGTATTGGAAGAGAATCAATATGGAAACCTACATGAAGGCTGGACCGAAAGGCAGCGGACTCGTAGGTCTTTCTACCGACGCTAACGGACAATATTCGATAGCGGGTGAAAATTATTCGAGGGGTATTTTCGGTACGGGTACGCGCGGTAACAGACCCATGAACGGCAACTATAACAATATTACTATGTTGTTCGAAAACGCCGAAGACGGTAAAATCAGACTTTGGAGCAACACTCCCGAACACGAGAGTAACCCGAACGGCGACACGAGGCTCATTACCGAAATAAACAACGACAAACTTTACGGCGGAGTGTTCCCCGGCTTTACGACGGGCGAAGTTATCGTGTCGATAACGGCTACGGGCTTCAATAACGTTCAGACGGCGAGAGTAGAAGTCGGTAAATTCAACGGCAAGACCAACGAAGAACTCGACACTTTCGGCGCGTATAACGAAACGGTCGCTCCCGTAATAAAGGTTGCCGCCGACGATAACAAAATAATCGCGGGTACGAAAGTAAAAGTGCCCGAAGCCGAAGCGCTCGACGCAAGCGGAATAAGGGGCAAAGTCGATTATACCGTATGGTATAACTACACGGACGAAAACTCCAAAAGGGCAATAAACGTCGAAAACGGCAAATTCTTTGCGGGTAAAATGGGTACTTACACCGTCGAATACCGCGCAGAGGACGTTTACGGCAACCGCGCGACCAGGACTTTCGATTTGCTTGCCATTAAGGAAGGAACGCCCGGAATTTCGTTTAATGCGACGACGAAATATACCGAAGCCGAAATAGGTTCTTCTATAAACCTGTCCGGTTACGGCGTAACTTCGCTTTGCAAAAATTACGACGTTACCGTTCTTCTGACCGATCCGAACGGCAATACTGCGGACGTAACTTCTTCCGCGGCTTCCGTTGCCGTAAGCGAAGTAGGAACTTATACGGTGGAATACCTGTATTCCGACACTTATTACGACGGAGCGTATAGTTATACTTTCGATTGTATACCGAGCAATAAGGCGGTTTTCGAAAAGAAGAGCATACCCGTTCCCGAATACTTCGTCGAAGGGGCGAAATATTCCGTAGAAGAAATCAACGCTTACGTTTACGGCAACGACGGCAAAGTAGCCGCCGCGCTTAAATCGTACGTAAGTTACGACGGCGGGGAATACAGTGAAATTCCGTCCGACGGCTTCAACGTGGAAAAGGCTTCTAAACTCAGACTTAAACTCGCCGTGGAAGGCGACGAAACCAACTGCATCGAAAGCGCGGATGCCGACGTGATAAACGTGGGCTACGGCACGATAAAACTCGACGTGGCGAAGTATTTCGTCGGCGATTTTACGGGCGAAGCGAAAAACGATTACACGACGTTTACGTCAGGCAAAAACGGCGACGCGTCGATGAAATTCATAAATCCGCTTCTCGTTTCGAGATTCTCGCTTTCGTTCTATATGGATGCCGACGCAACGCTCGACGGTATGGATATAGTTCTTACCGATTATTACGACAGAGCGAAAACCGCCGTTATCTCGTTTAACGACGGCGAAGGTTCGGCTGCTTCGGTAGCGGTAAACGGCGCGGCTTCGGCTATCGCGTCGAGTTGGAAGGGTAGAAACTTCGTCGTTTCGTGCGACGGCTCGTACGTCTATTTCGACGGTTCCGCCACGGGAGCGAATTTCGGGTTTTCTTCCGATATGTGCCTTTTAGACGTTCGTTTCCGTTCGGTCAAAAAAGGTTTCTCGTTTAACCTTGCGGCGCTTTGCAATCAGCCTTACGGCAAACAGGTTACGGACGACGCAAGACCTATGGTTTCGGCAAGCCTTCCGCCTATCGTTACGTCGGTGAACGACGTATACGTTACGGATATACCCAAATTCGCTGACGTATTGTCGCCCTCGGCTAACAAATGTACGCTCACCGTAAACCTTACTAAATTCGGCGAAGAAGAGGTAAACGCGTTCGTTGACGAAACGGGCAGAGAACTCGTAAATCTTCCCGCAAACCGCAGATATACGATAAAATTCACCGAATTCGGTTGCTATACGTTCACTTACACGTATAAAGACGGAGCAGGCAAACAGGGGATTTTACAGCAACTCGTATACGTTTACGATCTGACCGCGCCTGCGATAAGATTCAAAAACGAACCCGAATCCACGGTTGCGGTAAGCGTCGGCAAGGCGATCAAACCGCTCGAAGTAATCGTAGAAGACAACGTTACTAAGACGGAAAACCTGATTGTCTGGGCTGTCGTGTACGACGAAAGAGGCAGGTTTATCGCCGCCACGAGGGGAACTTTCGTTCTTAAAGAAAAAGGCAGATATACCGTCTACGTTCATTGCAAAGACGAAAGCGGCAACGCTTCGAGCGTGAAATACGAAGTTTACGCGGGGTAAAAAGATATGAAAAAATTTATAAGCATTTTGTTGGCGTTGACGGTTTTCGTTTCTTTAACCGCTTGTTCTAAAAAGGAAAGCGGCGTAAAAGTCCCCGAAGAACCCGCCAAGGAAAGCAACAGATATAACGAAGACTCAACCAAATGGACGGAGACCCACCGGTTTGCAAGTACCGAAAAGGACGAATATATCGTTAAAAACGGCGTAAGCGAATATAAGATACTCGTTCCCGAACTGACGACTTTCACTACGTTCGCCCGTGACGAACTGATAAGGTTTTTTTACGAAGCGACGGGCGTTACGCTCGCAGTCGAAACGAATCCGGTTTCGCACAGCGCCGGCGGCAAGTATATCTCGCTCGGCGACACCGACGCTTTCAGAACGAGCGGACTTACCGTAGATAAATCCGCGCTCGGTCGCGACGGCGCGCGCATACTTACCAAGGATAAAACCGTCTATATAGTCGGCGGCACGGATAACGGCGTTTTATACGGCGTGTACGACTTTCTTAAAATGAACTTCGGCTTCGAAGTATACTATAAAGATTGCTACGATCTCGACACGGGCGTAAACGAAGTAAAACTCCGCGATTACGACGTGACCGATATTTCGGATATTCCGAGGAAGGCGAGAGTAGGTATTCTGCAGTGCGAATCGCAGGATATGGACGATTATATGTTCGCGTACCGTATGCGGACTACCGATAATCTCGAAGACATAATGTTTCTCATTCACGAAAAATTCGACGATCGCAGTTCCAAGTCGGATAAACTCCACAATAGTTTGTTCTACTTGCCGAAAGATCAATATATCGAATCCGACCCCGAATTTTACTCAACGAAAGGCGAGCAACTTTGCTATACGGCGCGCGGAACGGATAAGTACGATAAAATGGTAAGTCTTTGCGCGAAAAAGGTCGAGCAGTCGCTTATGTGGTATACCAAGGAAGATTATCCGCTTATGAATACCGTTCATATCGGTATCATGGACAACTGGCAGAGTTGCGAATGCGAAGCGTGTAAAAAATTCGCGGCGGAGCATAACGGCGCGGAGTCTGCGGCGGTATATAAATTCGTTCAGGATATGGCGAGAAAGGTCGTAGACTGGATGAATCTCCCCGAAAACGAAGAATATAAACGCGACGATTTGCAATTTACTTTCTTCGCTTACCAATGGACGCTTAAACCCCCTTTCGAAATAAAGAACGGTAAGGTCGAAATCGCGAAAGACATCGTTCCCGACGCAGATCTTAAAATCAAACCCTTCAACGCGTTCAGTTCGTTCGATTTCGGTATCCGCATGGACGATCCTACCAACCTCGAACAGATCGAATACGCTACGCAGTGGGCGCAGTACGTTTCCGACGGCTGGTCGTGGACGTACGGCTGCTTCTTCAACGATTATTTCTGTTTCTACGATCCGTATACTTTCTACGAAGACTATTATAAATGGCTTTACGAACAGAAATATCAATTTTCTTTCGCGCAGTTCCACAGCCGTCAGCGCGGAGCGGACGCGGGCTTTTATACGCTTGCAAACTATCTGACGTGCAAACTCACCTGGAACAGTTCTTTAAGCACGGCGGATCTCATAGACGATTATTTCAACGCCATGTATTCCGACGCGGCCGACGCGATGAAAGACGTTTTCAACGAATGCAGACTCTGGTTTGCCGAAGCGCACGAAAAAGAGGGCTGGGGCTGGAGTTCTAACCAACTTCAACCGACGAATAACCCAAGCCTTATTTCGCTCGGATTTATAAACACCCTTTTCGAAAAACTCGATAAAGCGTACGCGGCAATCGAAAAATACCGTATGGACGAAGAAACTTATTCGAAATTGAAAGAACATATCGATATCGAATGGCTTTTCCCCGCGAAATGCGCTATCGGTCTTTATTCCTCCAAGTACGACGTAAGCGCAATCAAACCGAAATTCAAATCGCTTTGCAACTCGCTTGGGATAACGAAAGTTGCCGAAAACGTCGGTATAGAGAGTTTTCTCGACAGTTTTTAAGGAGTGAAAATGAAGAACAAAAACAGATTTTTGGTTATATGGTCCGTTTTTATAATTTTGTGTACGTCGGCGATGGCGTTGACGGCTTGTAAGCAAAGCGACGGCGGAAATAAGAACCCGACGCCGCCAGCGCCCGAAGTCGAAAATACTCTCGTTCTTACGAGAAGCGTCGTGCGGCTCGTATACGGTGAATCCGCGGTAGTCGTAGCGAAATATAAAGACGAGGACGGCGTCACTCTCGAATGGAAGTCTTCCGACGAAGCCGTGGCGACCGTCGAAGGCGGCGTAATTACGTCGGTCGGTATAGGTAACGCCACGATTACGGCAACCTACGGAGAGTCGAAAGCCGATTGTTCGGTTTCGGTAAGTTTCGGCGATTATCAGCCGACGCTTAAAGTCGACCGTATAGGCGACGAACTAAGCCTTCTTAAAGGCGACGTTTACGACGTTTCGGCAAGCGTCGCATTCAACGGCAAGACCTACGATTGCGGGATTACGGTTGAAATAGCGAACGAAGAAATCGCTTCTTTCGAAAACGGAAAAATAAAGGCGATTAAAGCGGGTACGACCGAAGTTACGGTAACGGGAGAGTGGAATAATTTCGACACTCCGCTTATGCAAAAAACGTTCCTTCTTAAAGTTACCGATAAAGACGTAACGATGTATATGGCGGTCGATAAGGGCGGCGAAGAAGAAGTCGCCGACGAAATCACGCTTTCCGTTACTGATTCTTTCGAGGGCAAAAATTATATCAATGAAGCGACGGTAAAATTCGTCGTAAAAGAGAACGGCGTTGAAAAACGAGGAACTCTCTCGTTGACGAGCGGTTCGAACGTTATAGATTTCGTAGACGGCGTAATAACGTCGAAAGGGCTCGGTACTGCCACGATAACGGCAGATTATACCGACGAAAGCGGAAAATCTTATCAAAAGACGCTGACCGTAACCGTTACTTGCCCGGTGGCAATATACAAAGGGCACGTCGAATGGACGGACGCGACTCTGAAAAACGTTCTTTCTTATTTTGACGGAGCAACTGCGGTACTTTACGCAAAACAAGGCGCGAAAGAGTTGCAGCATACGAAAAAAATGTTGACGGGAGTCGTCTTTAACGGAGATATGACCGAACCGATTGAAGTACAGACGGATAAAGGCGGGTATATCTTCGAGGATATCTACGGCAGCAACGCCGTGTTGACCAACGATAATTTCGTTACGGAATTGACTCTCGGCTCGGCGATAAAGAATAAATACTATTCGCTCGGCGGGGATATAGGCGCGGCAAATTCGCCGATCGATATGGCGGGGCAAAAAAACGCGACCGACTCGGCTAACTTTGCTGGGACTTTCGACGGCAGAGGTCATACCGTCTACGCGGCGACTTACGACAACGGAATTTTCGGCGGATACGGTTATAACGCGGTTATTAAAAACGCCGAATTCATAATTACTTTCAAAACTGCTACCGCTACGGGGATTACTTCCGACAAAGGCAGATGGGCGAAATCACCGAAGATGAACGCGACGATAGAAAACGTTCATATCGTTACGACTAATTTCGGCGAAAAAAATCACGTCATATCCAACCTCAAAGTAGAATTGCTCAAAATGAAAGATGTTCTCGTCGAAGTGAACGGCGCCGAAAATTTAGCCGATTTCGACGGCAGAGACGACGTAGGCGTTTTGTTCGGAATAGATATAAGTTATTACGCGCTGATGATGGCAAATGCCGGGCTCGAAGGTTTCGATAACGTACGCGTCGTCGTAAATAAATTTTTACCGATGGCAAACGGAGCGAATTGGACCGGATCCAAATTCCTTAATTTTGCGCTGAATGACGAATCGGAATTCGGTAAAATAACGAGGGCTTCCGAAAATCGCGATTCAGTCGAATATAGCATTGCCGTGGGTGTCGAAAAACATTCCAATTGGCTCAGAGATGTCCATTACGCGGTAGACAAATCTCAACCCGACGGCTATAAACACGTAAATTGCATTGCGTTCTATCACGCTTTGCCTAAAATAGAAAAAGGCGGCGTTTATCGTTACGATACGATCGACGCTCTTAAAAAGGCGGGCGTTACGCAGGTCGGCGATTGGATAGTCGGATAAAATAATGAAAAATAAAACCGTAATAAAAATACGCTCCCGCGTAAACGGGAGCGTAAAAATCGAGATAAAAACCGAAAAAGAATTTTCCGAAGTGAAATTCGCCGTAAAAAAAGACGGCGATTTTCGCGTAGTTAAGGAATACTCTGTAGCGCCGACGATAACGTTTTGCGGTGATTGCTTTATAGAAAAACCGCAACTCTGGACGCTTTCTTCGCCCGAATTGTACGAGTATATCGCCGAAATTACATATTCCGACGGCGAACATGAAGTTTTCGGCGGAAAATTCGGATTTCGCGAATTCGGCACAAACGCAAAGAATATTCTGCTTAACGGAAAGCCCGTTTTCATACGCGGGTTTATCCGCGGGGCAAAGGCGCACGATCATACGAACCTCTTAGGACTGCCGCTCAAAGAATTTTATCTTAAAAATCTGAAAGAGGCAAAGAAATTCGGCTTTAACTTCGTAAGGTTTCATTCCGTCGTGCCGGAAGAAGAATTGTTTGAGGCTGCAGACGAAGTCGGAATTCTCGTTCACGTCGAACTCCGCCCGCCGCACGACATCTATAACAATCTCGAAGAGATGGTTACGACGGGCAGAGCGATCGTGCCGGAAGATTTTCTCGAAGAAACCGTAAACAAATATTTCAATCATCCGTCGTTATGCGTATATTGCATCGGTAACGAGATAAAAAAAGCAAGCGCGGACGCTATAAAAGCGGTTAAAGAAAAACTCGACGAACTCGACGGGACAAGATTGTTTCTCGATACGTGCGCATGGGGGAAAAACAATCGCCCTTACGCCGATATGGATGTTCAGCATTTAAGTTATTATTTCCCGTTCGGCAAACACGCCGGTATGTACGACGATACCGAAAATCTTCTTGCGGCGAATGCGGACGAAAACGAACCCATGAAAGTTACGGGCGATCGATGCGAAATAGTCAGGGATTTATATTTCAACGTTCCGCTTATCGCGCACGAAGTCTGCCATTATACTGCGCTGAGGGATTTTTATGCATTAAAAGATAAATTTATAAACAGCGGAGCGCCGTTGCCGTGGTGGGTGGACGAAGAGATAAAACTCATCGAAGAGAAAGGTTTCAAGGGCGCTTTTCACGAGATGTATAAGGCGAGCAAACACTTTCAGTTCATATGCTGGAAGACCGCTTACGAAGAGATGCGTAAAAGCGCGTTGCTCGGCGGGTTTCATTTTCTGCAATTCGCCGATACCGACGTCTACGAAAACTCCAACGGAGTGGTCGATTGTTTCGACGACGAAACCTGCGTAAAGCCCGATGATTTTTTGAAATTCAACGGCGACAGGGTGATTATTGCAGATCTCGGCAACAGAAATCGTTATTGTTCCGACGTACTTATCGTGCCGATTTATTTTTCAAATCTCGGCGAAGATACTGAAACTTCGGCAGACGTCGCGATAACCGTAGAAAAGGGCGGCAAAACATATGCCGACTGCTCTATGAAGAACCTCGACGTATCGAGAAAAGGCGTGTACAGATTGTGTAAAGCAGGTATAACTTTGCCTGACGAAACCGGCGTATACGTTTTAAGAATCAGGCTTATATCCGACGGAAAACTGTATTCCGAAAACGAGTGGACGTTGTGGGTATACGATAAAAACGATAAAAAAGGATCGTATGACGACTTTTTTTCTTACGACGGAAAAGTAGTTATAACAGACGATATAAAAACGGCGTTCGACGCTTTAGGGAAAGGCAAGAGAGTATGTCTCGTTTACCGCTCGGAATGGACCAGACATCGCCGCAACCCCGATATGCAAAATCCCGCATATGCATTTAGGGCAAGTTGGAATCGTTTTAAGCCGGTTATCTGGGACAGAGGAACCAATTTCGGCGGACTGAACGATAAAAATACGCTTAATAAATACGGGTTTGCATGCGGAGATTATTATGATTTCAATTATTGCGAGATAAGCGAAGATTGCGATAAGATAATTCTTGACGATTTTCCTGTTAAGGTCGGTAATCTCGTCAGCGGAATCGATAAGAATTCCCGCGACAGATTCGACGCTTATAAAGACGCGTATAATCTGCCCGAACTGATGCCGGACAGGACGCTCAGAGATTTTTCGTATTTGTTTGAACTTAAAGTCGGCGACGGCAAACTGCTTGTCTGCGGACTTAATCTGACCGGGCTCGACGATAACGAACCTTCGGCTACGGCAATGGCGAGGTTTATCGGCAACTATATAAAGAGCGACGATTTCAATCCCGAAAACGAAATTTCGCTCGAAGAGTTGAAGTCGTATATGGCAAAGTGCGCGGAAGAGCCGGTAAGAGAACGCACGATGACGCAATTCTGGGAACTCGACGACGCTCCGGTGGAAAGTCCGGAATTCTGGCGCGATGCGAAAGAATATCTGAAATAACATTTTAAGTATGTCGAAAGAATTGAAATTACGGTATAAAACTCCCGCCGACAGGACGAACGACGGCTGGGAAAAATATTCTCTGCCGATCGGAAACGGATACGGCGGAGCAAGTATTTTCGGCGGAACGGACGAAGAGAGGTTGCAGTTTACGACCAACGTTTTCGCCAATACGTTTCGTCTCGGCGGGGTATCGAATTTTTTAGAACTCTTCGTTGAATTTAACGACGTTGCCGAAAATTACGAACGCGGGCTAGATATAAAATCGGGCATCGCGTTTTCTTCGTATAAGTCGGCTTTCGGCTTAACGAAGAGAGAAGCGTTTTTCAGTTACCCCGATAATGTATTCGTTTATCGTGTCGAAACCGAAAAATCAAAAGATATAACCGTAAGAGCGGAAATACCCTATCTCGGCGTAAGGAGCGCGGACGACGGCGGAAGAACGGGCGAGATTTTCGCAAACGACGGCTGTATCGAAATAAAGGGTACGCTTCCGTCGAGAAATCTGTTGTACGATGCGAAAGTTGCCATTATAACCGACGGCGAAAAGACGATAGAAAACGACGAAATCGTCGTGAGAAACGCTCTGTACGCCGTTATATTGCTCGTTTTCGATACTTCGTATAAACTTTGCCCCGAAGCGTTTTCCACGCACAGAGCGGTAGGCGAAGACCCGACCGAAAAAGTTGCGGAAAGATTGAATTCTGCGTTGAAATCCGGTTACGAAAAACTTAAAGAAAGACATATCGCCGATTTTTCGTCGATTATGAACAGGGTAGAGTTGGATATAGGCGGGCGCTATGACGGCAGGACGACGGACGAACTTTTATCGTCGTATAAAGAGGGAAACGACGAACCCTATCTTGAAGAGGTCTATTATCAGTACGGGCGGTATCTGCTTGTATCCTCGTCGCGAAAAGGCACGCCGCCTGCATCGTTGCAAGGTGTGTGGACGGTTCACGACAAATCCCCGTGGGGCAGCGGATTCTGGCATAATATCAATATTCAGATGAATTATTGGCATGCGTTCGGTTCAAATATTGCCGAGACCTTTGACGCTTATGCCGATTTTTTCAAAGCGTATCTCCCCGAGGCGGAGAAAAACGCAAAAGAGTGGATAAAGGAAACGAATCCCGAAAATTCCGACGGCGATTGCGGTTGGATAATCGGCACGGGCGCGTTCTGTTATGAAGTCGAAGGTAAAAATCCGAATAGTCATTCGGGTCCCGGAACGGGCGGACTAACCGCAAAAATGTTTTACGATGCTTACGATTTTACCCGTGATAAAGAGTTTTTGAAAAATTATGCTTATCCCGCGGTTCACGGTATGGCAAAATTCTTAAAAAAGACGCTCCGCGATTACGACGGCAGAAAACTCTGTTCGTTTTCGGCTTCTCCCGAACAGATATTGTCGGGCGAATGGGTAAACGAACATAAGTATCAGCAATACTATCATACCGTAGGCTGTTCGTTCGATCAGCAAATGGTGAAAGAGGTGTTCGCAGACGATCTTAAATTATCGGGAATACTCGGCGTTTATGACGAAACGAATAAATACGAAGAGGAAAATCTCGGTTCGCTCGACGCGATACGCGTCGGGTACAGCGGACAAATAAAAGAATACGACGAAGAAAACTTTTACGGAGAGATAGGCGAGGCGAAACACAGACACTTGTCTCAACTCGTTGCGTTGATGCCCGGCGAACAGATAACTCGCGATACTCCCGCTACGCTCGACGCGGCAAAGATTACGCTCGATTATCGCGGCGACGAATCTACGGGATGGGCACTCGCGCATAGGCTTTGCTCGCGCGCAAGAACGGGCGATGGCGACCACGCATATTTGCTCTTGCAAAATTTATTGAAAAAGCGAACTCACCCGAATTTGTGGGACGTTCATCCGCCTTTCCAGATAGACGGTAATTTCGGCGCGACCGCCGGGATAACTGAAATGCTGTTGCAGAGTCACGGCGGGTTTGTCTCGTTGCTCCCGGCTTTGCCCGAGAAGTGGAAGAGGGTAAAATTCAAAGGTCTTAAAGCCCGCGGCGATTTTGAAGTTTCGCTCGTATATGCCGACGGCGTTATTACCGAATGCGAAATAGTTTCAGGTAAAGGAGAGCCGATAACGATATGTTACGGCGGCTCGGCCGACAATATCGTCGTCGAAAACGGCGGGCGCGAAATATCGGTAAATCGCAGAAACACAAAAATTTCGTTTGCGACGAAGGTCGGCGAAAAATATCGTTTAAGAGGTTTTGAAAAGCGGGATAATCGCCCTGCGGCAAGTTGTTTTGTCGCAAAATGGCAAGGCGACGGGGTGAAACTGGAATGGCTGAACGACGGAAACGAATATAAAATTTTTCGGGCGAAAAACAGCGAACCGTGCTATACGCTTATAGGTAAATCGCATAGCGGCGAATATCTCGATAAAGACTTTTCCGTGAAAAATAAAATAAGACTTACTTATAAACTCGTTATAGGCGATGCGGATAATTCAGGTAGCGGCAGCGGCGTTACAGCCGTATTAAATCCCGCATCCGAACTCGAAAAAGAGAGATATGCTTACAGACTTAAAGTCAACAATATAAATATCTCGGATAAACTGTAAACAGAGATAATCGAATGACCACCGGTGAACCGGTGGTCATGAGTTTATATCCCGCTGAAATTCTTCGGGTTTGATCACTACGCCCGATAACGCGACGTTCGGCTTTTTGCGACGTTTTCTGCGTTTGGGAGGCTTTATTTTTTCTGTTATATAATAGATTTTCGGATTTCTCTCGGGTTCTTCATTTTTGTTCATGTATTTCTTCAGCTTAACGTACGCGGTTATTATCTTTACCGCAACGACCGTCAAAAAACACACCGCAAAGACGAGTATTACAGATAAAATTCCTATAAGCGGCGACATCGAAATTCCTCCTTTACGTATATGATAACATATACGGGGTGTAAGCGGACGGGTAGTTTTGTTGTATTAAGTCGAAGATTGTCGAAATCGCTTTTCTTTGTACCGCCGATACGTTAAAAAGACCTGAAAAGAGCAATACTAAACGTATGAATATTCTTGAAGACAAATCGGAAGAAACCGTGACCGTACAAGACGAAACCGAGGCGATCGTCAAAGCGGCGGAAAACGCCGAAATATCCAAAACCGCAATAGTGTTCGGACAGAGCGAGGACGAACTCAGACGCGAATTCAAAGAATTCAAAGCCCTGAAACTGTTCAGAAAAATCTACTGCGATCTGACGTTGACGCCCGACGACGTTTTCGACGATAAACTTGCCGAAGTCGTTTCGCTCGGGTTCGGCGGAGTCGTGGTATTCCCTACGCGCGTAAGGCGGGCGAAAAACAAAACGGGCAACGCCGACGTAAAAGTCGCGGCAGCCGTCTGTTATCCGTTTGGCGAGGAGGGCGCGGGCGTAAGAAAGGCGTCTGTTAAAAAAGCGTCGGCATCCGGCGCGGATTGCGTTCTGTTGCCGACGGGCGTCAATGCCGTAAAGAGCGACAATCTCGATTTTTTACGTCGCGAGATAAAAAAATGTCTTAAAGTCAATAAGTCGATGACGGTAATCGTCGTTATAGAATGCGGGGAACTCACCGGCGACGAAATCGAAAGGACGGTCAGAACTCTCGCCGCGGTCGGCGTAAAGTCTTATTGCCCGGGTAGCGGATATATGAAAACATGCGACGGCACGAATCTTAAAAGTCTGCGGGCGGGGCTTAAATCCGATTGCGAGATAGTTGCCGTCGAAAAACGCGGAACGGGCAGCGACGTTATCGGATTGTTTCACGTCGCAGACAAAGTTATAACAAGCGACGGAGAACGCGTCGCCGCCGAAATCCGCTCCAGGTTGGGGTGTTAGCAAATAATAGAAAATATTGACATAAAACCGAAGAACCTTCCATATCATATACCGTAACGGTTGACCGAAACGCGTTTTCGTCTTAAAAGCGGTCGTTTCGGGATATGGGAGGTTTTTTGTGCTATGGAAAATTACGACGTATATCAGGATCTGGCAAAACGAACCGACGGAGATATTTATCTCGGCGTCGTAGGACCCGTCAGAACGGGTAAATCCACTTTCGTTAAGAGATTTGCCGAATTATTCGTTTTGCCTAACGTCGCGGGTAAAAACAAGCAGCGTATCGCCGCGGACGAATTGCCGCAGTCGGGCGCGGGCAAGACGGTTACGCTCCAATGCCTCGGCGGGCGGCTCCGGCAGCAGGGCAAGCGCGGTATCATCATCGCGCCGAAAAAGGGGCATGAGTTCCGTCCGCTCTGCGAGAAGTTAGGCGGACTGTACCTGCGGATGTCGCCGTCCTCCAAGGACTGCCCGAACCTGATGGCCATTCGACGGAGGTCGCTCGATTCCTACGCAAAACTCAAGAATATCGCGGCCCGCGACGACTCCGTACTGGCGGATAAGATCGCACAGCTCATCATCTGGTTTTCCTTGAAGAAAAAGGACTTGAACGAGGAGGACAAAAGCCGTCTCGACTCGTCGCTGGTGGAGGTGTACGGGCGTTACGGCATCACCTTTGATAACCGTACCATCGTAGACGAGGATGGCAGCTTCCGCACCATGCCGGTCATCGCAGACTGGTATGAGATGTTGGTCTCAGAAGCACCCTGTGCACAG
>ERZ831979.1873-NODE-1873-length-16344-cov-3.020014_pt1 | contig 16344 bp, 19 predicted proteins | sample MGYA00519952_ERZ831979 | MGnify/ENA primary metagenome ERZ831979 (study PRJEB31850, sample SAMEA3708723) | human gut metagenome | biome: human gut; feature: human-associated habitat; material: faeces | place: China | collected 2014 ...
GAATCTTGGCGCACTTCATGTTTACAATCTCTGGAATGTAGTAGTCGTGATATCCTCCCCAGTAGAAGAAGCGAATGTTTCCTCCCTCTTTTAGAATATCGCAATGACCCCAGTCCCAATACCATGGATTTTGCGTGTGTAAATGTGAAGTAGTGTATGAGAACTCTCTTAACATTTTACCATTCGCCCAAAACTCATAATGTCCTGTATTGCCTACTGTATCTGTCTTGTACCAGTTACATCCACATATCAATTTATTGTCTGCTGTTAAGAAGTTGATACACATTTCACCAGTTTGACCCATCAAACTCGCATAGAATATCAAATGAAAATAACAATAGAAGTTCTTAGATCCACTTGAATCTCCATTTGAATCTGCAGGTATTACCAATGTTCTTAATCCACCACTAGCATTTCCTTTTTTTGCTCCAACAGTGCCAAATCCAATAAACTTTTGATTAAACCAAGTGTGTTCGGCTAATGTACCGTTCGAACCGTACTGAGGATGCATTACATCCGTTCCACCAGTGTCATCTGCACAATTGTAAAAGTTGTTGATGCTAACTAAATGTTCGCTTTGTTGATATGTTTCTGAATCAAGTTCTTCAATTTTTCCATACTGCATTACTCCTTCAGTTGATACGATACCAATATATCCGGTTTCTGATGTAGTAGTAATGTCATAATCAATGCTAACTGGTACAGTTCCTTCATTGACAATATTCAATACTCCATCAGTAGCAGTAAATTCTTTTTCTGTCATCGAATATTTGCGTGGGTCTGTACAATAAATTTCGATTTCACCGATCACGTTATTACTTCCACCATCAACCTGTGTGTTAGATGTCTTAGTTCCAATGAAATACTTGTCACTTTCATCATTAAAAATAACTTTTACTTGCTCACCACTCAACAATTTATTCATCTTGTTGTAAGCTTCTCGAAATTCTCTGCTTCCTCTAGCTCTCAACTGGTACCTAACAGTAATCGTTCTTGCAGGAGTTGTTTTATATCTGTAATAAGAACCATCCATTCCATCAATTTCAGTATGTTTTACTTCTGATTCCATCAACTCACGTCCTGTTACAGAAAGCGTACGATATCCATCTATTTCATTTTCTAAATATACGCCATTATATGACATGGCTTCTGTCGGTAGGTTAGTACCGACGATGCCACTATTTATTGTATTTACGAATGGATACATTATCTGTTACCTCGCAATCTCTCATTGAATTTTGAATGTCTGTTAATCTCATTCTGATTTGCTCTGTATGTTGCACGTGCGAATTCACGATCATTAATGTAAAGTGGTGTTTCGACTGTTAATTGAGCGTTGCTAGTGTAATCGTATTCTGCGTTCATATCACTCACAATGCCTCCAAAAGCCATTTTAGGAGCACTCATCATAGGAAGATAGAATAAATCCTCTGAGGCTCTTTTTGCATCAGAATACATAGATTTAATACCTAGAACAAAACCTTTGCCAATCCACATACCATCTTTCTTAGTAACTTTAGAAGGTGAGCCAATTTTAGCCTTTGCTTGAATTGCAGCGTCTGCAGCTGCTGCTAAACTGGCGGCCGCAGCTCTAACAGAACCTTCACTAGCTCTTAAGCCATTCGCCAATCCTTGACCAATCATCTGACCACAATATTGTGCTTTTGACTGGCACGCATTAAATGCACTAATAATGTTATTGCATAAAGATCGTGCTATTGACACACTTTTTGATAAGCTTCCTTTAAGTCCTGCTGTAAACTTAGTACCCATTGCAGTTCCTGAAGTCGAAGCCCTAGCTTCTGCTGCAGACATTGCGCTGATAATGTTATTGCATGAGTTTGTCACCGTAGCCGATGTACTAGCAAATGTAGTACCTACCATACTGATAGCAGTTACAAGGGCCATCATCTGAGTACCTGCGCTCCCTATGCCTACAGAAGCTGCAGATATAGCTCCTATACCGGTTGCAACTGCAGCTAAGCTAGCTCCCATATCAAACAAATTTAAACCAGTAATAATCTGAATGCCTTTAGCTAATTCTTTGAATCCTTTACCAGCATTAAAAGCAGATTGTCCAATAGATTTAATCACTCCTGAAACTGAGTTTAAGATTCCACTTACTGTTTCTCCAAACGATGTAATTACACCACTGATGCCTTCAAATACTTCTTTGATAACAGGTCCAAACGCAGAAACAACATCTGCAACACCCTGAAGAACCATTTGCAAACCTTCACCTTGTGAACCAACCAATGCCATAGCAGCACCTGTTGCAAGAATAGCCGCTGCCAACGCTAACCATGTAGTTGGTGGTACCATTGCAATCGCAGTACCTAAGCCTGTAAATGCAGTTGCTAAACCCTGACCGATTCCTTGCGCTACTGTACTGATTGCAGTACCAAATGATTCAATAACAGTACCAACCCCTTCTAAAGCCGATTTAATGCCTTGTCCGATACCTTGAAAAGCAGTACTAATTGCTTCTCCTAGACCTGTTATAATTCCTTTTACACCTTCACATACCGAAGTAATAACATTTGAAATTCCTTCAAATGCAGAATTAATAATCTGAGCTGCTTTGGATGTTTTCTGAGCAGTTCGCATTGTTGCATCACCAATACTGTCGCTTGGAGTACCATTTTGTGGTAATTGTCCAGGTATTTCTTGAGTTGGTTTTTCTCCTAATCCTCTGATTTTGTCAATAATTGATTTTAACTTTGAATATCCACCTTTAGCCGTGCCAACGACACCACTAATCATACTAGATACTTTGCTACCGACTTTGATTGCAACAAATGCTCCTGCCAATAATTTGACTGCACTTGCAAATCTCTTAACATCTTCCGTTTTAAGATTTGCTATGAAATCTGCAATTTTGCCAGTTACTTCTTCTACTTTTGCAATGATATTTCCAATGTCTTGTCCTAACTGCTCAAAGACTTTACTGTCTTGCAACTTATCCATTACATTTCCAATAGCATCTTTGACTTTGTCGAACAATGTAATTGCGTTTTGTACTGCATCTGTCTTCATAAATCCATCATAGAATTGTTGGACCATAGCTTTAGCATTGTTTGCTCTATCTGCAAGCCAATCCATAGCCTTTGATACATTTTCCATGACTCCAGGCTTGAAATCCCATGTCAAACCATCGTCTTTAGATTCCATGATTGAATTTCTGAAATCATAGATTTTTGATTTAATCTTTTCTAGATTATCAACTAATCCACCCATAGCTTTCGATTTCATCATGTTGTTCATAGCAGACATAAATCCTTGTTCAAGGTTCTGTACCGCACTCTTGATGTTAGTCATGGATGTTTTAATGCCTTTGGAAGCTTCTAATGCAGTTTCTGCAAAGCCACCTGTTTCTGTATCACATTCAATCATTGCATCATTAAACTGATCAAATGTAATCGTTCCATTCTTTAATGCATCATACAATTCATTTGCATTACCACTTGCAATACCTAGTTTCTTAGATACTTTAGTTAATGCTGGAGCCATTGTTTCCTGTAAGGTTCTCCATGATTCCATATCAACTGTACCTTTAGCAAGCATCTGTGAATACTGTTGTAAACCACGTGATGCATCTTCTGAACTAGATCCACTTGCTAAAAACGCATGGTTTAATGCGATTGTAGTATCAGTTGCCTTATCAATATTACTTGTAACGGCAGACAATGACTTAGATGTTGTTACAACATCTGCCAAGTTTGTTGGTAAGCCTTGTACTGACTGATTTAACTTTGCAACACTCTTTTGAGATTGTTCAATTGAAAATCCCAAAGACTTCATAACTTTTGGATAGGATTGCATGGTATCAAATCTATTAATAGCACCATCAAAGGATGAGCTAAAAACGTTCATCGTTGCACCAATAGCTTTAGTTATGCCGACACCAGTTACAATAGATTTAACTCTATCACTAAACGACTGGCACGCTCCTATTGCTTTGTTCATGGTTGAGGTCATATTCTTATCGGTTGCCGTTAGTATGGCTTCAACACTAAAACTTTCTGCCATTGTTATCCCTCCTTTTTATTTATGAACTCTGCCAACTTATCAAACTTGCTTTGTTTCTTTATCCCCATGACACGATCCAACTCTTTCTGATAGTCAAAGAACTTGCTAAATTTCGTGTATACCATTCTCTGTTTCTTGCCTACTTGCTTTTTAGCCTGTGCAGTCATATTTAGGTATGCTTGTAAATGCAGATAATACTGATCATCTACCATTTGTAGCTCTTTAGCCTTCATTAAAAGACGATATTCATAAGGGGTAAGATTATTTACCTGATCTAGATTTTTGAAGTCTAAGTATCTAAAACAAGTCAAAGCGACACGTTCATACATTTCATCAAATGTTTCGTCTATTTCTTCTCTTCTTCCTGCATGCTCGTCATCAGTGATTTCACTTCTTTCTTGCACGCATTCGCTTTGGATAAAAAATTGATTACGTCCTCAAAAACTTTGTCGATATCTTCAACATCTTCTAAATATCTTTCAATGTCTGTTTTCTTTAAACGTGGTGTTTGTCCAATATTCATACAGAAGATACAATCGACTAATGCATCAATATCTCCATCCATGATGCTTGCGACCATAAATTTCAAACCTACTTCTTTTTTGTTTTTAGTGTTTGGTACATCCACAGTCACTCTTTTATTTACTTCATGCAAAAAGCCGAATCCTGCTACTAATTGATAAATCTCTCCATTTGCTTCAATTTCCATGTTTTTACTCATTCAAAGTCCTCACTTTCTAAATTTGAAAATAAAAGGGGCTTTTCTGCCCCTCATGTTTATTGCGATTCCTTAGTTACATCCTTATAAACGTAAGATGCTACTTCCTGCTGTTCTTTAGTTACCGATGCATATCCATCTGCTCCATTTCCATTCGCTCCAAATGTCAAAGAAACTTCAACAACTCCTTCTGCTTCAGATGAAATTGAACACTCTGTTAAATATCCTTGGTAGTATTTAGATTTAAACTTGCCAGCATTTTCTGTAGTGCCTTCTTCTGCTAGGTTTACTTCCCAACATTCGACCAACTTATCTGCCAACATAGCTTTTTCTAATTTGTCGATAATTGCATCCCCTTTTGCTAAAACAGATGTTGATGTAATTTCAATTTCTGCCACTGATGGTGTACGAATAGTTCCATCTTTTGTAGCGGTTGTATCTGCATCTTTAGTTACGTTTCGCTCGTTTTCTGTTGGAAATGCAATTGCACTAGCACTTTCTTTTTTTGAATCTTCTGCGACTCTAAAAAGATAGATCAACTGTTTACCTGCAACTGATTCTTTCATTGCTTCTGCGAACATTTGTAAATCAAATTTCATTATTTTATTCCTCCTGTAATTCTAAAATCCAACTCTAAAACACCATGCATCAATGGTGCTCCTGTACTTGAATCCGATAATATCCGTTGGTTGATATTTTGGATCATAAATGCAAAGTTGTTTGTGTGGTTGATTTGTCTAGCCACTTTCTTAATGGTTTGCATAATTTCAGAAAGCTCTCCACGCTTCCTAGGATTGTTGTGCCAAACATCCACAACTTGCGTGATATTGCCTAAAATCATTGTTTTATTCCCATAATCGTCCACTAGTTGACTTGAACCAATGTATACATATGGATATGGTGTCCCTTCACTTGGAAGAAACGTATCGTATACATTAATACCTTTACTTTTTAACGCTTTTTCTAATTGCACTTTTAGTGCAATGAATAACTCTTGTTGTGAATCCATTGCATCACCTACTTAACTAGTTTTTTCATATCTGACTTGAATATTGGTACTTGTTGTTTGAATGCTGGTCTAACAAAAGGTTGTGCGTCCATAAAACGTGTTCCAAATTCAACATAAGGTGCATAATGTGTTGATGGTCCTTCTGCATATGTGAATCCGCCATCACGTGTTTCACCTCTGATGCTTCTTTTGGTTGCTCCTGTTGAATACCCTTTTGTAAATACTGCATTTTTAACTGTTTTATTTTGCATATCCATTCCATTCTTCAAAACAACTGTTTTCACATCTTCCAAAGAACAATTCTTTTTGAGCTTTTTCTGCAGTTTATCTAATCCTCTTATTTCAACTTTTGCCATTTATTGCACCTCAGACAGAATAAAAGACTCCTTTGTTCGGAGTCTTCGTGAGTAATCTACTTTGTATTTCTTTGTACCGATTCTAATATGATCAAATGGCTTTTGATAGATGTTCTGTATATGACAAGTAAGACTACCTTGTCTGATTTGCCCGTATACCTGCATCATAGTTTCAGTTCTTGTATCCATTACGGAAGCCATCACCATATCTTCTACAAGTGAATCATCTTCATAGTTGCCTGTGTTCTCGTTATAAGAACCTTGCACAAATCTTTGAAAGTAAATAGGTTTATCGTACCTCATAAGAACCGAACCTTTCCTTTATTTTGATTGGCTTGCTCATCTCTCCAGGATTGAATCTCAGAAGAGAAAGAAGAGAAGTCATCATCATTAAATGACATTGACTCCCCTTCTACTGAATGCGTTTGAACACCCTCAGAACCAATTCTATTAAAGCGTTTGATAGACACTTCGGTAATGATATATTCGAGTTCATCCGGTATGATTTTTACGCTTAGAAGCGCTTTAAGTCGACCTTCCGTAAGTCTTACAATGGTCTCTAGCTTTTCATCATCAGTTTGCAAACCAAGAAGCAGTTTTACATCATTTAATACGGTTGTTGTCGACATCTTCAATCACCTATGCCTTTAAATCAACAACCACATCACCTTTTGACACTACTTTGTAGTTTTTGTCACATTCTACAACAGTGCAGTGATTTGTTGCTGATGCTTTAATGTCTGCTCCTTCTTCGAAGTTCTTCCATGATTTTACATCTTCACCATAAGCCACTGCATCCTTAGAAGCTCCTACCTTGAATTTGAATTTGTTATTCATAGATTGCAACTGTTCTGCAACTGCTACTTTTGTAGTTCCTGTTTCTTCACCTTTAGAAGCCGTTAATGTTAAATTACGCAATGTCTGAGTATCAGAACCACCTACTGCAAAATGTGCAATTGCATCTTGGTATTCACACATTAAACGTAATCCCATGATAGCGAACATATCAGAAATAGCACGATCATAGTTTCCTTCTACATGGAATCCTAAGAAGCCAGTAGTACTATCAGTAGTATATGAAAGTCCTGCTTTAACAAATTCAGAATCACTTGGATCTACATAATATGCAATGATGTTGTTCATTGGAGTAGCCACTACTGTTTTTTCTGCAACTCGGTCTGTTAAGAATACAATATCTGCTCCTAAGAAGTTCTTAATATATGTTAAACCAAATGCAGTCTGCATAGATACATTAGCTTCTCCTAAATAGCGATAGGCATCCAAAGTATTTACGAATACAACAATACCAGTAGTATTTCGTTTCATTTGTTGGAATTTGTGTTTAACATTACCGATTGCCATTGCGATAGCCAATTGCCAAGTAGCTTCATGTCCTACTAAGCTGCCTGAATTCAACTGTTTATATAAGCGATCAGTGATGTTATCTTGCAAATCAATACGGAACTGTTCGTCAGTATCAGATACTGCAGCTTCATATCCTTTCTCTGCAATTGCTTCAATAGAAACGGCCTTGCGGAATTTCTCAATTTGAATTGTATCAAAAACTTCTTCTTCAACTTTATATTCGCTTAATGGAATTGATTCACCTTCTGCTACATGTCCGTCTTTTAATGTTCCTGTTACTTTCTTTGTTTTTAAAACAGAACCGTTTGCTTTACGGATTGGACGAATGATTCCTAATACATCCAATAAAGCCTGGATATTCTTTCCAAAACTAGTAACAAAATCAATTTCGTGTGCTCTAACTTGGATGTTGCCTGCTCCTGTTAATCCTGTAGGTGCTGCAAACATTTGCAAGTTCATACCTTTATAAATTTTTTTCATATGTTAGTTCTCCTTTTTCTATTTACTGGAATAAATCCATATTTTCCGCAATCATGCGTTGTCTTTCCATTGGATCAGTGATATTCATGATTGATTCACGTGTTACACCTTTGTTTGAACCTCCACGTTTAGGGCCGTTACCTTTCAGTTTTTCTTTAACTGCTTTTTCTACTTCTTGTTCAAACATCTTAACAAATGCATCAACCGCTTTCTTTGTTTTATCTGCATCTTTATTAACTAGAACAGATAAAAGGTCATCTCCAACGTTAATATCATGTTCTGCACACATTTTACGTGCTTCATTTGTCATTTCTGCGATTGCGTTTTTTGCTTTCAATTCATCTAGCTCTTTTTGCACCTTATCACGTTCTGCTTCTGCTCGTTCTTGTGCATTCATTTCTGCTAAGCGCTTAGCTTCTGCTTTTTCTTTCTCTTGATCTGCTTTCCAACGTGCAAACCTTTTATCAAGAATCGCATTCAAATCTTCATCTGAATACTTCTTTTCAGACGCTTTGTTTTTTTCTTGGTTGTCTTGTCCCTCAGTTGATTGAGTCTGGATTGATTGAGTGTTTTCTGTTCCTGTACTCTCATCACCTGAAGTTTCATCTGCAAAAAGTTGTAAGCAAAAAGGTAGACTGTCATTGAATTTTTTCATAAGTAAATTTCCTCCTATTTTTCTGACTTTGCTTGTCATTTCCCATATCTTTTTAAGGCTTAAATGCTTGGCCTATAACCCATACAGTTTAACGACGTGAATGCTTGGTCTTGTTTGGTAGTGTGGATATGTAGGCTTTATAAGTCTTGGCTTTTCCACAAAAAATGCACCGTTGATTACGTACTTCAACGATGCACTCTAGCCATTGGTCAAAATAAACCTTTTCGACACGCTCCAAATATTTGTGATTACACATCTTTCAGTTCCACACATTCAGGATATGCTTCTTCTGTGCCTTTGCATCCAATTCTGAAGAAATTAATTGCTAGTTCTCCAGCAAGGTCCAAACCCGAGATATACAACGTCTTGCTATCTTTATCAGGTTCGTAATATCTGCAAAGTGCATCGGATGTTTCGTCGATTGAATTGGCCAATGTCAAAAATAGTACTGAGATAGCGCTGCAGACGATATCTTTTCCTATCGGAGCGTAACGAGCATGGCCATGTACTTCAATCAAGCAATCACTTTCTGTCTGTTTAATCTTAATTTTTATCACATAGTATCACTCCCTTGCATAATAAAAGGCCACTCGTTTGAGTGACCTGATTTTTAGAATCCTGGAATAATGTCTTTAACATCTTTCAGAGTATTCTTAACTTTTTGTAACATAGAATTTTCAAATAAATATTCAATTCCCTTCGGAGTGATAATCATATTTGTTAAATCACCCCAAATAATGCCATCTTTTGTTCTTTGAGGATTTATACCTTCAATGTATCCATCCTTTAACAATCCAATAATTATATATTGCCAATAATTTTCTGGTATAGAATATTCATCATTTGTTAAATATCTTCTATCTGGCTTTTCGCCCTTTTTCAAGCAATCATATAAGTACTTAAGTACCTGATATACAATTACAAAATAATCATCTCTTGCCATGGTATGCTCCCTTTTTTCTATAGAATAACACCCAACAAAGAAGATAGCACGACATTAAAAGAATCTTTTACAAATTCAGATGCTTTTTTCATGCCACTGTTTTCTTCCAAAAAGATAACACCTTCATAGGTAATCTTGAATGGCGGATCGTTTTCTATATAAAGTTTAACATCCTTATACTTGTTCTCATATACCTTAAATCCTTTGATGTAGCCATGGGTTACTAACGTGCAAATAATTTCCAACCAATAGTTTTTAGGAATATCAAAGAGTTTGGAATTATATGAAAAGTCTTCTAACCTTGCTTCTTTGCCAAGTTTCATGCATTCATATAAATACTTTAAAATCTTGTACATCAATACCTGCATATCGTTACTAGCCATAATAGTATCTCCTTTCGCTATAAGTAAAAAAGGCCACTCGTTTTGATGATTTTTTTAATAAATGTCTTAGCACCAAGCAACTGTGCCCGTCTTTTCCCCTACTGAAATACCCCATAAAGCATGGCCTGCATAATACTGTTTAACATCAACAGACGATTGCTCTAATACTTCACGATTCCCATTATCGTATATAGCAACTTTACCTTTAGCCTTTGGATCTATGTCAGGCGAAAATGAATATACATATCTGCCGTTGTTATATTCTAATAGCTCAAATGTAATCATTTTTTCACCTCTCTCTATAGAGATTATACATCATGATCCTTCAGATACTCAAGCAATTCTCTTTGATAATTATATACTTTTTGAACTCTTTCATGACTATCTTCATATATAACATCGAGGCTATCTTGCATTTCTTTCTCTTCAGCTAATTCATGATTTAACATTGTTATATCGTGTTTTTGAATATCCTTTCCCTGCCTAAGTCTAAGCCAAGAATGTGCCATATAATAATCAGGATCAAATTTCTTTATTTCACCGCTTCTAAATTTATGTTTACGAATAAACACATGTTCATATATATTACTTACTTCTTCCTCTGTAAAACCTGAATTTTTTGCTACTTGTTTTATTTCATAAGATTTTTTTCTATTTGTAATTTGAGCGTACAGTGCTTTTGCAATCTCGTCTCTTTTTGTATAATTTGGGTCATTTTCATTATTCCAAGCACCATTTAATGCACCAGAGTTATTTGTTTTAGCCTCTAGTTCTTTCCACTCATCGAATCTTAGATCATGTTCTCCATTAGCTAATCCATTTAGCCATTCGTAATATACCCCTTTATCTGAATAAGGTGCGAACGCACAATGACAATTTGGATGCCTTGGAGGTGCATTTTCTCCTATTTCCATGTCTTTAAGCTTGAATGTTTTGCCATCCATTTCTTTACACAACGGACACACATCTTTTAAGCTACAGGCTATATATTCATACTCATCTATTCCGTTCGCTTCGTAAGATTCTGCCTGCGCTTGTGTTTGAACTCGTGCTACCTCTGTTCGCAACAATCTTTCTGCATTGCATCTAGATACATCGAACTTTTTGCGAATGAGCGGGATAAACTCTCTAGGATTCTTGCCTTGAATCAATGCATTGGATAGAACACTGGATAAACTGTTTTTTAATTGTTCTTGATTGACCCAAATTCGTTCTGAAAAGGTTGCGTTCTTAAAAGATGAATCTGCTACTGTTTTGGCCATCTTCGCATTATCAATCACTGTATCGCCTAAGATAGATGCATTACGTTTGATTTCTTCTAAATAGGCTCCTTCAAGCTTTTGACCAGTATACGATTTTAATTCGTCATGGCCCGCCACAAGTTCTAATCCGATGTTTGCTTTTAAAAGCTCCAATCGGTTGACTTTCATTGCTAAGTTATAAAGTCTCATCTGTTCATTGGCTTCATCTGAAAAGTTCTTTTCCTTTACATACTTCTTAGCTTTTCTTTGAAATGCCTCAATATCTATTTTAGAAACTCTTTTTTTAGCTTCTGCCATAGTGATGTTTTCTTTATTTGCATAGCGACTAAAAAAGGATTCGATTTCCTTTTCAACCGAATCCATCATAGTTGCATATATTTCTTGTATCTCATCCGCATATTGCTTTTCATCTTTTAAGCGTTTCTTTTTCCATTCAAGCTCACGATCTCGCCAGTATGTTTTACTGCTCATCGTTTTGTGAATCCTCATTATTTTGGAAGATTCGGTTTTCAGCTTCTACCATATCATTCTCATCTTCCTTTTTGATACGCTCCATTTCGGCATTCGTATCTTCAACTGCCGAGATAAACGACAACTGGGTTTCGTGAGACACGATTCCTGATAATTGTGCAGCAGTCTGTGCTTCTTCTAATAAGTTTGCAGGATAATTTTGTGTAAACTTGTATTCAACCTCAAGCCAGTCATTCTCAGAACGATGTGTGACTGCATTGCTAAATAAAACTCGATATCTACGATTCATTCCAGATGTGAACTTACGCTCTTTCGCTTTTGCTAGGTTTGACATAGAAAGTAGCTTATATCTCAATGCAATACCTGAAGTCGTTCCAAAGTTCTCATCATTGATATTGGCCACCATTGAGTTTTGGAAGATTAAACGCTCTAATCTGTTGATTAGATTTTCCTGCGTTGCATCTGCATTTGGCTTTGACATGAAATCAACTACAATTCCATCTCCACTTCCATCCATTGACTCAAAGTTAATTGTTCGATTATCTCGAATGTGTACCAAATCTGACTCTTCTAATTTTGGACCTAGGATTTTTAAATAGGCATCTGCAAAGTAATCAACATCATTTGCTTTTTCTGACATTGCCTTGTTATAGGCATTAATCAAACTGTATGTTGATTCAAAAATAGACATACGTTCTTCATTTTCAATAAATTCAGTGGCCGGAATATCATTGAACCCATGCTCTACGCCATTAAATACATGAAGACCGCCTTTATCATTGAACTCATACTTATATGTTTTGTCATAGATATACCCACGCATAACCTCGTCTACAATCTGATACGTTACGAAATATCTTCTGAACGGTTGATTCATCATAAACCATGAACCCTTCTCTTGGATCTAAATAAGTGATTCCTAGATTTCCATAATCGTCATTGAAATACAATTCATATCCTTTGCCAAAAACACTACAAATCTTAGACAGTTCTGCGTTGTTATCATCTTGATCATTGTATTTATCTAGCAAGTTGATATAATCATCAATTTCTTTTTTCTTAGATGACACTTTGATTGGAACACCAATAAAAAAACCGTTGAATGTATCAACAATGTATTTCGCAAAGTTGACCACCACACGGTTATCAGGTTTATAAGATTCTTTGTCGGCTTGATGCAATATTGGATAATCTCCAATATAGGCATCATATAGCTTTTTATATCTGTTTGTTATTAATGTTTTATGACTTGTTATCAATCCATTCAACACTTCAATGTTAAGGATGTCTTTGTCGTCAGATAGCTTAAATATCGTATCCGGTTTAATAATGTATGCGTTCATTAAATACCTCCTTTAAATGTCCTTACTTTAACTCGACCAAATGCATATTTTTCAACTGCATATCGCATTGCATCCATCAAGTGGTTGAAATCATCAATTGGACGATTTATTTTGTTACCCAATCTATCTTCATCCCATGTATAGTTTCCTATTTCAGTTATGAAATTAACACATCTAGGATGAATGATAATTTCAAAATCTTGAATATATTGAATCCCATGCATAATGGAATCTTTTCCTTTTTGTGACTTTTCAACACGAAGTCCATACCCTCTTAGCTCATCAATCGACTTAGGCTCTGCACAGTCTGCCGTGTAAGACTTCTTTTGATAATGTAAGCTTTCAATCTCCTCATAAAGCCTTTTGTTGGAAAGGCCTTTTTTATACACCTCATCCCAAACATAAAGTTTCTTATGTTCTGTATCAATAAAACCTATAAATACTGCAGCAGGGTCATTTGTATACCCGAAGTCTATACCATCTACAGAGTCACAGTAAATAACCTGATCTAGTGTAAATTCTTCTTCTTTCCAATTCTCATAAACCAATCCATCAACGATACCCCAATTTCCTAATCCTGCAACTTGATATCGTCTAGGATTGTTCTTCTTCATATTTTCAAACAACCTTAAATCGGCATCATCCAACCATTCATTACACTTATAGTTTGTTGTGATGGCTAAGATGTCAGGGTCATTCTCTGCATCAAAGAATCTTTTTTTAAGCCAGTGATGCTCATTCCCATTTGTGTTCATGTAAGGTCGTTAATCTTACACCGCTTTCGCAGCTCATTGTTACCAATGAGATCAGACTATATCACCATCTTGAATTTTCAAGATGCCCCCCATTTCCGCTCACTTGAGCGTACTCCATTAAAAAAACCGCATTAACTGCGGTTAGGATAGTCGTTAAACTTTTTTTATTTCCATTCCAAGCAACAAACGAAAATAAAACTTAGCTTTTGATTGCCCTCTCTTTCGAGTAGGGTTTTCCAAAAATTAAAGGGGTTTTCATATAAAATCACTTTTATATGCCGCAAAATCTACGGGTTGAATGTAATCATCCACTGTTTCCAAAGATGAGGCGGTAACTCACCACGAATTGACTCATCTAATGTGTCAAAGTCTTTTTCACTTGTTATCTCAAAGGATTCTTCAAGCCATGCCCAACACAAATACCCATATTCAACAGTAATAGATGTTACTTTTAATGGGTCATCAAGACCTCTGAAAAGAATCTTTTGTCCTGTTGGAAGATAAGTTGCTTCCAAAGGTGAATACTTGAATTCCCATAAGTGCTCAACTTTTAATCTTTTTGTGGCCCACTTTAAATCTGTAAAACACGAATCCTTAAGTGTTCGATAAGTCTTACGAACTACAAGAGTATTCGACTGATCGTATTTCATCATGTTGTATATGATGCGCAATGCAGTTGTTTTCGACTTCTTGGAAGCACGAGAACCTTTGCATACATCATAACGACCCCTAAATTTCCAATAGGACTTATATCCTTTTCCTACTAGTTCGGGTAACTTTATTGTTTTAGTCTTCAAGCTCATCCTCTCCTTCAAACTTAGGTACTACAATTTCTGCTTGTACTTTATCCGTAAACAATGAATATCTTTTTCCAAGTAATTCTGCAGCTTTATTTGCATCAGAAAGCTTTGCAGGAATCTCAACGATTTGAGGAACTTCTTCTTTGACTGTTTTCTTTCTTGGTTTTCCATCTCCTGTATCGACATACTCTGAATGTTCTTTTGTTAGTGTTACAACAACAGATTCTTTCATTTCTCGTCGCATTACTTTTGTGAGGTATTCCATTACTTCCTGGGCATCTGCTATCTTTCCTGAACTGACTTTTTCAAGTTGTTGATCGATGTATTCTTGAACCTTAGCATTTCTTAGCAATTTAGTAGCACATACCGCAGCAGAACTATCCTTTTTAACATTTGGATATACTGCTTTATATGCTCTTGTCGCATTCAGATCAATCAAATACTCGTCAACAAATAGTTTCTGCTTTTCTGTCAACTTAGCCATAGAATTCCTCCTTTCCATTTAGGTACAAAAAAAGCACCTTGAATCAACAAGATGCTTAGATAGCGTTCAAAATTTTAATTTATATTTTTTTATAAATCGAAAAGGCGCTCCGATTCGAACGGAGGTTTCCTCAGTGCATATCGTTTTGTGATATGCATGCATCAAAGTGTAATCACCCCTATACGACTACCTTTTCTTATTTTTATTTAACCATAACCGTTTTACACGGTCAACCATTTTCCTTTCCTCTGCAGTCAAGTTTCATATGGATCATATAAATCTAGATTGTATTTTTTGATTGTTAGTTCTCTTCCTGGCATAGAACACCTCCTTCCTTGCATAAAAAAAGCCAAGACCTCTGTCTTGACATAATTTCTTATAATATTAGTTTAGCACGAAATTCGGTTGACAGTGTAAACTCATTAACTGCCATGATTATAAAGGGAATAATCAAAATCAAAGCCAAGTACGTGCATTGCAGCTTTGCATCTATTTGATTTATAGCCAACCATTCTATAATTATTTCCAAATCTAAAAACAATCAACTTTGTGTCATCGGATATATTCTTTTCTTTTGGCAACCTATTTGCTATAGATTCTTTCATTTCTCCATATTCAATAGTTTCATATCCCCCAGATTGCTTTCTTTTTAATTGTAATTCCTTCCATGAACTCTGCGAAAAACTGCTTAAACTAGAAAACAAATCAAAGTATATAGCCTTTTCCTTTCCACTCTTAATTTTTTTCAGATAATTTAAATTATAATGGTCATCAGAAGTAATGTATTGAAAACTAAAAAATATAGATGTATCTGGAACTTCACAAGTTTTAGAGTTAATAGATTTTTTTGAAAATTTTTTATTTTCAGGTGTATCTTTAATTTTCCGTGACATAATTGTTCTCAAAATATTCCTTAATAACATCCTGCTTAATTTCTTGATTTATTTCTGTATTACACCAAGGAGCCTCTCGATGAGTTTTGTTTCTAAGTCCCCAAGCAGAATATTGTCCAAATATTTCATAAACTTGTTCCAAAAGTTCTTCATCCTGTTTTTTTATACTATTGTCATAGTCACCATTATAAATGATTCCATTAGAATGATAGTGTTTATATTCTTGATATACTTCATTAACAACAGGACCATGAGCCCAAGCTAAAATCTTTTCAAAAAATAACGGTTTCCCTTTTATCGCTAAATAACACCCTTGTGCATAATATAGTAGTTTTTGGAGTTTTAAATTAGAAATTAAATCAGCATCCTCGCTATCGATAGCAGCTTGATTATAGTAT
>ERZ831979.1876-NODE-1876-length-16319-cov-5.047528_pt1 | contig 16319 bp, 19 predicted proteins | sample MGYA00519952_ERZ831979 | MGnify/ENA primary metagenome ERZ831979 (study PRJEB31850, sample SAMEA3708723) | human gut metagenome | biome: human gut; feature: human-associated habitat; material: faeces | place: China | collected 2014 ...
ATGATGAAGCTGGCGATGAAGCCAGGTACGATCTCAAAAATGCCGGTGGAGGCGGTCAAGCCGGTCAGCAGCCAGCCCAAGTCTACCACAAAGCCAGAGACAACGCCGGCCACAGCACCCTTGTAGTTGAAGCGCCGCCAGAACAGGGACAGCAGGATGGTGGGGCCGAAGGAGGCACCGAATGCGCCCCATGCGTTTTCCACCATATCCATAATGGCCTGTGCACCGCTGCCCTTGGAGTTGGCGATCAGGAAGGCGATAGCGGACAGTACCAGCACCAGAATGCGGCCCACCATCAGCGTTTCTTTTTCTGTGGCATTCTTGCGGAAGAAGGGCTTGTATAGGTCAGCGGTAAAGGAGCTGGACGCTACCAACAGCTGGGAGTCGGCGGTAGAGATGGAGGCCGCGATGATGGCCGCCAGCAGCAGACCACAGATAGCGGCTGGGAAGAACTTGCGGGACATGGCGATGAACACCAACTTCTGGCTGCCATCGGCCAACAACTCAGCGCCCATGATCATACGGCCGAAATAGGCGATCAGCACGGCGGAGAACAGGGAAATGATGACCCAAATGATGGCGACGGTGGAGGACTTCTTGATCATAGAGGGCTTCTCAATGGACATGAAGCGCACCAGAATGTGAGGCATACCGAAGTAGCCCAGACCCCAGCCAAGGCCGCTGACGATATCCTGCCAGCTGGCGCTGAAGATGCCACCGCCGAAATCACAGGAGACGACCGCACCGGAGGCGGCGTCGGTATATTCGTATACCGTGGTCAACGCCGTGGGATCCAGCAGCTCGCGGTGACCAAAATAGACTACGATAGGTACCAGCATCAGTGCTAACATCATCAGCATACCCTGGAAGAAGTCCGTCCAGCATACGGCGGTAAAGCCGCCGAAGAAGGTATAGGCTACGATGATCAGCAGGAACACCAGCATGGCGACCTTGGGGGAGATCTCCGGAAACAGCGTATTGAACACGGAGGTGCCGGCAACCAGGGCAGAGGCCACATAGATGGTATAGGCAAACAGGAAAATCAGCGCGCACACCAGCTGGAGTGTGCGGGAGTCCACGCCGAACCGGTTGGTTAGATACTGGGGCACGGTGATGGCGTCATCCGCGGCCTTGGAGAAGGTACGCAGCCGCTTGGCGCATAGGATCCAGTTAGCGGCGGTGCCTAGCGCCAAACCGATGCCAATCCACATCTGTCCGAAGCCAAAAGCCAGGATAGAGCCGGGCAGACCCATCAGCAGCCATGCAGACATATCGGAGGCCTGTGCGGACAGGGCCGTGACCCAAGGACCCATGGACCGGCCGCCCAGGAAAAAGTCCTCGCTGTTTTTGTTGGAGCCGTTGAAATAGAAGATCAGCGCAACGCCCAACAGAATCACAAAGTAACCCAAAAATGTAATGATTTCCCAATTCATAGTTTCTCCGTCCTTTTGCTAAGTTCTGTCTTGCTTTTCTTAAAAATACACTAAATCATAGTATACAACACCGAGAGGCGTTTGTAAATCTTGATTTTGGACTTTTTTGCTTTAATTTGATATATGGCGGCATTTTTGCGTGCATTCTCTTGTCAGAGGGCAGAATTTGTGGTATGCTGAAGACAAGAAATCGAGAGAGAAGGTATTTGCCCATGGATGCCAGCTTCAAGACGTGCATGTTCGGCGGCTTCGACCGTCAGGATGTGGTCACGTTTATCGAAAAAACCGCCGAGGAGCACCGCACGGCGCTGGAGGTGCTGCAAGCTGAAAATGATACGCTGCGCCGTGAGCGCGACGATGCGGTGGCTGAGAACGACACACTGCGTCTCCTGGCGGAGGAGGATGCCCGACTTCGGGACGATAATACCCATCTGGAGCAGCAGGTACAGGATCTGCAGCAGCAGCTCGCCGCCGTACAGGCGGAAAACGATGCGCTGCGCGGCCCGGCAGGGGAGTACCAGTCTCTGAAGGAGCACGTGGCGGACATCGAGATCAGCGCGCATCGCCGTACAGAGGAATTTCGTGCCCGTGCCATGGAGCGCCTGGGACAGTGCATTGCCCAGCAGCGCCTGTGGTGCAGCCAGCGCCGCAGCACCTATCTGAACATGAATACCGCATTGGCCGAGCAATTGCGCGCTGCCCAGGAGGCGGTGGACAGCGCCGACTTCGCCGCCTTTGATGATATGATCGCTGAGCTGCAGCGGTTGGAGGCTGAGCTGAAAAAGCCCGACCCGCAGCTGTAAGAGAGCAAAAGCGCCCCGCAAAGCGGGGCGCTTTTATGATAAAAAGGACCGCCTTGCGGCGGTCCTTTTTTGCTGTGATTTACGTTCCGGGTTTACAGGATCATGACGCCGGCCTTTTCGCAGGCTTCCATGGTCTCCTTGTCCCACAGGCTGGCCTGCACTTCGCCGATGTGGCAGGTGCCGATCATCAGCATACACAGACGGCTCTGGCCGATGCCGCCGCCAATGGTCAGGGGCAGCTCGCCCGCCAGCAGCATCTTGTGGAAGGGCAGCTCGCGGCGGTCATCGCAGCCGCGCTTGTGCAGCTGGTAGTCCATAGCGGCCTCGTCCACACGGATGCCCATGGAGGAGATCTCAAAGGCGCGATCCAGCACGGGGTTGTACATCAGGATATCGCCGTTCAGGGACCAGTCGTCGTAGTCGGGGGCGCGGCCGTCGTGAGGCTTGCCGCTGCGCTTCAGGTCATCGCCGATCTGCATCAGGAACACGGTGTGGTGCTCCTTACAGATCGCATCCTCACGTTGCTTAGGCGTATAGTCGGGCCAGCGGTCCTCCAACTCCTGGGTGGTGACAAAGAACACCTCGCGGTCCAGCTTGGTGTGCAGGCTGGGGAACGCGATCTGCAGGGCGTCGTTGGTCTCCACCACAGCGCCCACGATGGCGCGCACGGTCTGCTCCAGATAGGCCACGTTGCGGTCGCGGCGCTCAATGACCTTCTCCCAGTCCCACTGGTCCACATACACGGAGTGGAGGTTGTCCACTTCCTCATCGCGGCGGATAGCGTTCATATCGGTGAACAGGCCCTTGCCGGGCTTGAAGTCGTAGCGCTTCAGCGCCAGACGCTTCCACTTGGCCAGGGAATGCACCACCTGGCCCTGTGCGCCCACATCAGGGATATCGAAGGACACAGGGCGCTCCACGCCATTGAGGTTATCGTTCAGACCCGAATTCTCCTCCACGAACAGGGGAGCCGAAACGCGCCGCAGATTGAGCGCCTGCCCCAGATTCACTTGGAAATTGCTCTTGATGAACTCGATTGCGCGCTGCATCTCATAGGTGGACAGCGGCGTCTTGTACCCAGCAGGGATCGTCACTTTGCTCATGCGTGAAACACCTCTCTTATAAAAAATATGTTGCCATTATAGGCGAACCCTCCGCAAAATGCAAGAGGAATAACCGCAAAAATTTACAGGATATCCATCGTATGTTTGTGAACTATATTACAAAAAGCGTCCGCAGCTCATGCTGCGGACGCTTCTGATGATGGTAGGAATTAATCAGCTTATTTATAGCTTTCGATCATGGCCTTGAAGGCGGGCAGGCTGCGCTGGATCATGTCATTGGCCACGCAATAGCTCAGGCGAAAATAGCCGGGGCAGCCGAAACCGTCCGCGGGCACTACCAGCAGGTTGTGCTCCAGCTTGGCCTTCTCGGAGAAAGCGTTGGCATCGCCGTTGGGGGCCTTGACGAACAGGTAGAACGCGCCGTCGGGCTTGGCGCACTCATAGCCCATCTCACGCAGGCTGCTGTACAGCAGGTTGCGGTTCTCGTCGTAAGCCACCAGATCGGGGCGCTCCTCGGCGCAGTACTCGATGACCTTCTGCATCAGCGTGGGCGGGCAGACGTGGCCCATGATACGGGCGGCACCGGAGATAGCGGCGTACACCGCGTCGGCATCCTCGGCGAAGCCGGGGACGTACACATAGCCGATACGCTCGCCGGGCAGAGACAGGGACTTGGAATAGGAGTAGCATACGATGGTGTTCTTGTACAGGCAGGGGATGAAGGGGACCTTCACGCCGCCGTAGACCAGCTCACGGTAGGGCTCATCGGCAATGATGTAGATGGGATGGCCGTATTCCTTGCTCTTGCGCTCCAGCAGGGCAGCCAGACCCTTCAGGGTCTCCTCGGTATACACAACGCCGGAGGGATTATTGGGGGAGTTGATGATAATACCCTGGGTGTTCTTCGTGATGCGCTTTTCCACCTCGTCCAGATGGATCTGGAATGCCTTGGTGTCGGCGGGGACCACCACCAGCTTGCCGCCGTTGGCGTTGACAAAGGGGCGATACTCGGGGAAGAAGGGTGCCACTGCCATGATCTCGCTGTCAGCATCCACGATCAGGGCCTTGATGATGGAGATCAGCGCGGGGGCAGCGCCGCAGGTAAAGAACAGCTCGCTGGCCTTCACATCCAGGCCGAAGCGCTCGGCCAGATCCTTGGCCACGGCGGCACGGGCGGTATCGAAGCCGGCAGCCATGGAATAGCCGTGCAGCTTGATGGAATCCATCTCGTCCACGATCTTCTTGATGGACTCGTTGACCTTCTTGGGGGCGGGAATGCTGGGATTGCCCAGAGAATAGTCATACACCTTGTCCGCGCCGACCTTGGCGGCCTGCTCCAGACCGTAGGCGAACAGCTGGCGGATCACAGAGGGCGCCGTACCCAGATTGTAGTATTCCTGATTGACCATAACATAATCTCCTCTTTTACGTTATTGTACTATGTCCATGCCGCGGCGCGGCAGATGAACCATCTCCATGATAGGCTTCACCGTGCAAATTGTCAAGTAATTGTCAATCTGACGAGATAATTTTGTAAAAAATGTAGTCAGGCGAAACAAATTCTTGTGCAATACGACTTTACGCAAGCTTCATCCGACTGGACAACACACTGCCCAGTGCGATGGAGGCAAGCTTGGAATACGCGCTGTCAGCGCGGCTGACCAACACGATGGGCACCTTGGCGCCCAGAATGATACCGGCGTTCTTGGCGTTGCCGAACAGATTGGCGGCTTTGCCGATGCCGTTGCCTACCTCATAGTTGGGGACCAGCAGGATATCCGCCTTGCCGGCACCGGGGGCGATATAGTGCTTGTGATGGCATGCCTCTTCGCTGACGGCCAGATCCAGCGCTACGGGGCCGCACACGTCCATATTGTACTTGGCCCAGCGGTCAGTCATGTGGGCCAGCGCGTCGGCATCCACGGTGGACTGTACCTTGGGATTTACCTGCTCTGCGCCGCACACGCAGGAGGCGTTGATGTGCTCATAGCCCAGCGCCTGCAGGACCATGGCTGCGTTCTCCAGAATATCTGCCTTCTTCTCCAGATCGGGGAAGGTGTTGACGCCGCCGTCGGTCAGCACTAGCATACGGCCCAGAGCGGGGATCTCATACAGCATACAGTGGGTGGTAAGATGATCAGTACGCAGGCCGTGCTCCTTGTTAAACACCGCGCGCATCAGATCGGCAGTGCCCAGGATGCCCTTCATCAGGAAGTTGGCTTTTCCCTCGGCACACAGGGCCACGGCCTTGGCCGCGCAGTCCTGGTCGGTATCGCCAGCGATGATCTCGTAGTCGGCAGGGGCTTCACCCAGGCCGGTCAGCATCGCCTTGATCTCTTCCTCATGTCCCACAAGAATGGGGGTGGCAATACCCTCCCTGCGGGCCTCGACCACAGCTTCGATAACAGGCTGGTCGTGGGCCGCCGCCACGGCGATAACACCGGTCTTTCCGCCTTTGGCCGCCGCGATGATGCCGTCGATCGTGTTTATCATATACGCTCCTCCTGTACGATTTCTTTTGCCGTTTAAAGCAATATCTCTGCCAAAACGGGCACAATTTCCGGTAATAGTATACAACATATTGCGCCCATCGTCAACGAAAAACCGAAGCATTCAGTGAAAAAATTTTTCATAGCCTATCGAATTTTCCCGCAGGGTCGGCGGGGGTTGACGCGGCGGGGGAAATAAGCTATATTGGTAGAGCAAATTCGACATGAGGTGTGGTATGAAGCAGATCAAGACCTTTTCGCTGGCGTTTACCTACGTCGGCTGTTTTTTGGGCGCGGGGTTTATTTCCGGCCAGGAGCTGTGGCAGTTCTTTGGCGCCTTCGGCAACTGGGGTTATGCGGGCTTTGTCCTGGCGGCGCTGCTGTTTACGGTCATCGGCATTCTGTTCGTCCGGCTGACGCAGATGACGAAATGCGCCGAAATGGACAAGCTGCTGGTACCGTGGGACGTTAAGTGGCTCCGTGCCGCCACCGGCGTCATTGGGGCGCTGTTCCTCTTCTTTGTGGTGGTGAGTATGTCCGCCGGTGTGGGCGCCATGCTGACCCAGCTGTTTCGTGTGCCCACTTGGCTGGGCAGCGCCGTGTTCATGCTGGCGGTGTTCCTGGTGGCGCTTCTTGGCGTCAGCGGTATGGTCAATGCCTTCTCTGCCATGATCCCCATTTTGGTGCTGGCCACGGTTGGTTTTGCCGTAGGCGCCTGGTGCACCTTTGGCACGGAGGGCATCTTGCAGCTGCAATATACCAATACCAATCCTCTGATGCCCAACTGGTTTATCGCCACGCTGACCTTCGTGGCCTATAACATTCTGGGCGGTATCGGCATCATGTCCCCGGTAGGGCAGTATGTGCGGGAGAAAAAGCACGTCTATGTGGGTATTGCCCTCTCCGGCGTTATGCTGTTGGCGGTGGCGGGCAGTATCCTCACCAGTCTGGGTACCTATCCCGAGGCGGTGCAGGCGGAGCTGCCCATGGTGGCGTTGGCCTCCCGGCTCAACGGTACGCTGGGTACGATCTACGGCATTATGCTGCTGGTGGCCATGTTCTGCAACGCTCTGGCCAGTCTGGTGGGCATGAGTGCCTATGTGGAGCAGAAGTCTGCCTTTGTCCGTACCCACAAAAACCCGGTGCTGCTGGCAGTTTCCGTGCTGGCCTGGGCGGCGAGCCTGCTGGGGTTTGCCGAGATCATCGGCACTGTCTATCCCATCTTTGGCTATATCAGTATTGCGTTCCTGGTATTTCTGGTCATTCATTTCTTCCGTGCCAAAAAGACGGAGCAACTGCCGCAGGCATAACATAAGATATAACAAAAGCGTCTATCAAGCGCCCTCTGCCGCAGGCAGGAGGCGCTTTTCAGCAGAAGCCCGCCTTGCCCGGCGGGCTTTTGTGCATATTCCGGGACGAGCTTTCATACGTTGGGGTCAAGACCAACAAAGGAGGGCGTCATCATGGAGATCGGAGAGGCGGTCGGACGCTATGAGCAGGCGGCTGCATTGCTGCCCAGCCGCTGGCAGCAGGCTGCCCGGCGTGTGCCGGAGCACCGCAAGGCCCAGGCGGAGGAGTTCCGCCTGCGGGCAGGACGACCGATGACACTGCTAACATGTGAAGGGGAACTACTTGTCAGCGATGAACTGCCGCGCCAAAGTGTTACTCAGGCGGACTTGGAACAGCTGTGCGACGCGGTAACGGGCTATTCCCGCTACGCGGCGGCGGAGACGATGGGCAAGGGCTATCTTATCGGCCGGGGCGGCTTCCGTATCGGCCTGTGCGGCACCGTAGCGGTCAGGGGGGACGGCGGCACAGCCCTGCGGGATATCTCCTCCGCTATGGTACGGATCAGCCGCCAGGTCCGTGGGTTGTGGCAGGAGGTCCCGGAATGGTCAGCAGGCGGCTTTGACAGTACGCTGATCGCAGCGCCACCCGGTGGCGGCAAGACCACGCTCCTGCGCGACATGATCGCCACACTGTCCAACGGCACAGAGGATCGCTGTCCTCTGCGGGTAGGCGTGGTGGACGAGCGCGGTGAGTTGGCCGGGATGTACCGCGGTGTACCGCAGTTGGACGTAGGCTGTCATACCGACGTGCTGGACGGCTGTCCCAAGGCACTGGGCATCCCCATGCTGCTGCGGAGCGCCAATCCCCAGGTCATCGCCGTGGACGAGATCACTGAGGCGGCGGATATTCTGGCAATGACAGCGGCGGCTAACTGCGGCGTTAAGCTGCTGGCCACGATCCACGCCGAGAACGGCGAAGAGCTGCGCCGCAAGCCGCTGTTCCGCCAGCTGGCGGAGGCCGGCGTCTTCCGTCGTCTCATCACCATCAGCACGGCAGAGGGTCGGCGGCAGTACCGCACGGAGGCCCTGTGACCGCGGCGGCCGGTGCGGTACTGGTACTGAGCGCCGCCATTCTGGCCCTGCGGCGCTATTACGCACGCCAGCGCCGGTGCCGCGATCTGTTGTGGTCCTTTGCCGCCGCCCTGGGGGAGATGGAGAGTGCCATCCGCTGGCAGCGCACGCCGGTCCTGCCGCTGTTGGAGATGCTGCAGACCCGGGAGCACTGCGGTGTCTGGTTCTGTCAGATACGGGACAAAGTTCAAAGCGATATGACTTTACAGCTTGCTTGGGAGAATACCTTTCACCAGCTTTCAGACGCAGAACTCCGTGACCTGCTTTGCCGCATTTCCTGGAGTGGCGATGCCCAGCGCCTGGAGAGCACCATCGCCCGCGCCCGGGCGGAGGCCGAGCAGCTCTACGAAAAGCGCCGCGAGGCGGATCGGCACAGCCGCCGCGTGACCACCACGGCCACGCTGTGCGGTGCAGGACTGATGATCATTTTACTTCTGTGAGGGACAGACAATGGATGTTGACCTGATTTTCAAAATAGCGGCCATCGGTATCCTGGTGGCGGTGCTGAATTTGCTGCTGGTGCGAAGCGGCCGGGAGGAGCAGGCCATGATGACCACGCTGGCGGGCCTGGTCGTGGTGCTGATGATGCTGGTGCAGCAGATCAGCGACCTGTTCGACCTGGTAAAGACCCTGTTCTCCCTGTGACGCATGGATACGGTACTGCGATTGGCGGCACTGTGCCTGCTGGGGGCCCTGCTGGCGGTGCTGCTGCGCCGCGGCGGGGGAGAGCTGGCGCTGCTGCTTGTCCTGGCTGTCTGCGGCGTGGCGGTTGCCCTGCTGCTGGAGCCGTTGGGTCAGCTCCGGGATTTCTGGGAAGAGGCCTCCACCTGGGGTCAGCTGCCGGAGCAGCTGTTTCAGCCGCTGCTGAAAACAGTCTGCATCGCCCTGATCTGCCGGACAGGCTCCGACCTGTGCCGGGATGCCGGCGAGGGCGCCCTCGCTTCCGTGCTGGAGACTGCCGGTGCCGTGGCGGCCATCGTGGTGTCCCTGCCGCTGTTCCGCGCCGTCTGGGACCTGTTGGAGTCACTGCTATGAAAAAAGTCCTGTTCTGTCTGACACTGCTTCTTCTGTGTCTGGACTGTGCCTGGGCTGCCGAACTGCCCGACTCCGTGAAGGACGCCGTCCCGCCGGAGGCGGCGGATCTCCTGCCGGAAATGGACACCTCCGCCTCCCACGAGACACTGTGGCAGGGTCTGGGCGATCTGTGGCACAGCGCCTGCGCCTATGTCCGTACAGCGCTGGAGACCCAGGCCTCCGGTGCGGCCCTGCTGCTGGGCGTGGTGCTGCTGTGCAGTCTGGCGGAGAGCTGCCTTGCGGCGGCGGACAGTCCCTGCGTTCCCCGCTATGTCTCCGTGGCGGGAGCGCTGGCCATCACCCTTGTGGCGGCGGGCGACTTCCGCCGGATGATGGGTCTGGGTGTGGAGACCATGTCCCAGCTGGAGGTGTTCTCCAAGGCACTGCTGCCCACCCTGTCCGCCGCCGTGGCCGCCGGCGGCGGCTATATCACCGCCGGTGCCAGGCAGGTGGCCACGGTGTTTTTCACCGATCTGCTCATCAGCCTTATCCGTCAGGTACTGCTGCCGCTGCTGTACGCCTGCATTGCTGCTGCCGCCGCGGACGCCGTGGTTCCCGGCCACAGTCTGCAAAAGATCGGCCAGGGCCTTCGCAAGTGCGTCGCCTGGGCACTGACGGCCCTGATGCTGGCCTTAACCGGCTTCCTGTCGGTGACCGGTGCGGCCACCTCCGCGGCGGACGCCCTGTCTACCCAGTTGACGCGCTCCGCCATCGCCACAGCGGTGCCGGTGGTTGGCTCCATCATCTCCGATGCCGCCGGCACGGTGCTGGCCGGTGCCGGGATGCTGAAGGGCGCCATCGGCGTATTCGGCCTGCTGGCAGTGCTGGCCATCTGCCTGACGCCCTTTATCACCATGGCCGTGCAGTACCTGCTGTATAAGCTGGCGGCGTTTCTGGCGGGCACCGTGACCCAGGAGCCCCTGGCGGACCTGATCGACGCGCTGGGCTCCGCCTTCGGCCTGATGCTGGGCATGACCGGCAGCTGTGCGCTGGCCCTGCTGATCTCCATAATCTCTTCTGTATCGGTGGTGAGTACATGATCGCGGAAACCCTGCGTACCTGGCTTCTCGGTATCATCGCGGCGGGCATGATCGTTGGGATACTCTACGCCCTGCTGCCCCGTGGGCGTATGAAGGCGGTGGCCCACACCGTGGGCGGCATGGCACTGCTGCTGGTCATCGTCCGGCCGCTGCTGGGCCTGGACCTGACTGAGCTGGCCCTCCGCTATGAGGACTATCGGCAGCAGATCCAGGCGTTGACAGAGGAATATCGCCGATCCGGCGACGCGGAATTCGCCGCGCTCATAGCGGACAAGACCGCCGCATATATTGCCAGCAAGGGAGACGACCTGGGCATCACATGTACCCCGCGGGTAGAGACGGAGGACCGCGATGGCGTGCCCTGGCCCAGCGCCGTGACGCTGGACATTCCCAAGGACGAGGTGCTGTCCGCGTGGCTCAGCACGGAACTGGCCATTGACGATGCGCACCAGTATTGGCGTGAGGCAGACGAATGATGGAAAAGCTGAAAGATATACTGAATAAATACCGCTTCGCGGTGCTGGTGGCCCTGGCGGGCGTGGTGCTGATGCTGCTGCCCGCCGGTAAGCAGGAGATCGAAGCCGCCGACACGGCAGGGGAGGAGATGTCCTTCTCTCTGGAGGAGACGGAGCGCCGTATGGCGGAGGTGCTGTCCGCCATGGATGGCGTGGGTCGGGTGCAGGTGATGCTGACGCTGCACAGCGGTGAAACGTTGTCGCTGGCGGAGGATAGCAGCGCCACTCTGGGCAGCGGCGGTGATGTGCGGCAGGACAGTCAGGTCCTGACGGTGAACCGCGGCAGCGGCAAGCAGGAGGTCGTGGTCACCCGGCGGCTGTACCCCACCTATCAGGGGGCAGTGGTGGTCTGTCAGGGGGCAGGCGACAGCCGTGTGCGCCTGCGGGTGCTGGAGACGGTGTCTGTGCTGACAGGACTCAGCAGCGATAAGATATCGGTAGTCCAATGGAAACAGTAACAATAAATGGGAGGAACGACAGTATGAAGCAGATATGGAAGCGCCGCGCCGTAGCGGCGGCCGTGGTGGTGCTGGTGGGTACATCGGTGTATTTGAACTGGCGCTATGCCGGGGATGTGGCGGATACCTCCAAGGTGCTTGGCCAGTCCACGCTGGTCAATGGCGAGACTGCGGAGGCGCAGGCGGATACTGCGGATACCGCCGGAGACGACTATTTCTCCACTGCCCGGCTCAGCCGCAAGCAGGCCCGCGATACCGCCATCAGTATGCTGGAGGAGGCCAAGGGCGAGGAGAACGCCTCAGAGGAGGTAGCCAACGAGGCATCCGAGACGCTTCAGGTGCTGGCGGGCTACACCGTGGCGGAGACACAGATCGAGAACCTGGTGGTGGCAAAAGGCTATGCCGACTGCGTGGCCTTTATGGGCGCGGACTCCATCAGCGTGGTGGTATCGGCGCCCGACGGTCTGGAGGCGGAGGACGTAGCGAAGATCAAGGATATCGTCATCGCGGAGACATCCTACACTCCCGGCCAGATCAAGATCATGGAAGCGGGAACGTCCGGTGCAAAATAGGTGTTGTATTTCCCCGTAAAAAATGGTATAATCCTATACTGCAATTAGCTGAGTACCAATGACAACTGTGAGGAGACAAACAGACCATGGCTGAAAATAAGGAATATATGATCCACCAGGAGGATGACGGCAGCATCCAGATCTCAGAGGATGTGCTGGCCTCCATTGCCAGTACCACAGCCTTGGAGGTGGACGGCGTCAGCGCTCTGATGAGCGCCAACGTATCCGACCTGATGGGCGGTAAAAAAATGACCTGCAAGGGCGTCCGTGTTGAACTGGACGGAGAGCAGATCGTTGTGGGCATTTTTGTTGCGGTGCGCTACGGCTGCGCCATCAGCGATGTGGCCAAAAAGGTCCAGAAGAATGTGCATACCGCGCTGGAGGGTATGACCGGCTTCAAGGTGGCGGCGGTGAACGTCCACGTGGGCGGCATCAGCTTCAACTGAACAACAGACGAGAGAGAAAAGGACGAACGCTTATGACACGCAGCACCGCACGGGAGATCGCCATACACTTGGCGTACCAGCTGAGCTTCACCGAACTGCCGGTGGAGGAGTTTCTGGACCAGCAGCTCAGCGATGAACGCTTTGCCGAGCTGGCGGCAGAGGATGACCTCTACGCCGACCGGCCCAACACCAAGCAGGAGGCGTATATCCGCCGCCTGGTCTCCGGTGTGGCGGAGCACGCCGCCGAGCTGGACGCCGACATTGAAAAGTACGCCCGGGGCTGGCGATTTGAGCGCATTTCCCTGGTAGCCTCCGCCATCATGCGTGTGGCCATGTACGAGATACTCTATATGGCGGATATTCCGCAGGGCGCCGCCATCAGCGAGGCGGTGACGATCGCCAAGAAGTACGAAACGCCCGAGGTCGCCAAATTCATCAACGGTATTCTGGGCAGCTTCGCCCGGGGCGAGGTCAAGGAAAAGGACTGAAAACCGCATACGAAAGGCAGAGCGTGAAGGCTCTGCCTTTTCAGGTCGCATACAGAAAGGAGTGATCGCCACGTCGAGCCGGTATATTTTCACGGTGTCCGAGGTCAACCAGTTTATCAAGGACCTGCTGGATAACGTGCCGCCATTGCAGGAGGTCCTGCTGCGGGGCGAGATCTCCAACTACAAACTATACCCCTCCGGCCATCACTACTTTACGCTGAAGGACAGTCAGTGCAGTCTGAAGTGTGTTATGTTCAGGGGCAGTGCCGTGCGCCTGCGCTTCCGCCCGGAAAACGGTATGCAGGTCATCGCCTCCGGCCGTATCAGCGTCTATCCCCGCGACGGCGCCTACCAGCTGTACTGCACCGGCCTGACGCCTGAGGGCGCCGGCGACCTGAGTGTGGCCTTTGAGCAACTGAAGGAAAAGCTGCGGAAGGAGGGCCTGTTTGACGAGACCCATAAAAAACCCCTGCCGCCATATCCCCGACGCATCGCCATCGTCACCTCCCCGGCAGGCGCGGCGGTCCACGACATGATCCGCATCCTCCGCCGCCGCTATCCCATCGCCAAGGTCCTTCTGCTGCCCGTTCGCGTGCAGGGAACTGAGGCCCCGGCGGAGATCGCCGGCGCCATCCGTTACGCCAACGCCCGCAGCCTGGCCGATGTGCTCATCACCGGCCGCGGCGGCGGTTCGCTGGAGGACCTGTGGGCCTTTAACGACGAGCGCGTGGCCCGCGCCATCTACGACTCGGATATTCCCGTCATCTCGGCGGTGGGCCACGAGCCGGACGTGGCCATCAGCGACTTTGTAGCGGACCGGCGGGCCTCCACGCCCTCCAACGCCGCCGAGATCGCCGTGCCGGATATGGCCGAGCTGCTGCGGACACTGGACGCCGCCCGTTCCCGCATGACGCAGTCGATACGCCGCGATATCGCCGCCCATTCCCGCCGTTTAGAGTCCCTGTCGAAAAAGCGTGTCCTCACGGACCCGACCGCTTACCTGGCGGACCGCCGCCAGGATGTGGACCATATGACCCACCGACTCTGCGCCGCTATGCGCGGATCGACGGACGATCAACGCCGCCGCTTCGGCGCGCTGGCCGCGTCGCTGGATGCCCTCAGCCCATTGAAGGTCCTGGGCCGCGGCTACGCCCTGGCCCAGCGGCCGGACGGCACGGTGCTCCGCAGCGCCGATCAGGCGCGGATAGGGGAGACCCTGCGCCTGCGGCTGGCCGACGGCGCCCTGCGGTGCCAAGTAAAGGAAAAGGAGAACGAACATGGCAGCAAAAAAGACGTTTGAGGAGAATATGTCCCGGCTGGAGGAGATCGTCTCCCTGCTGGAAAGGGGCGATGCCACGCTGGGCGACAGCATGGCGCTGTTCGAGGAGGGCACCAAGCTGGTGAACGCCTGCCGCAAGGAGCTGGACACCGCCGAGCAGAAGGTGGTCAAGCTGTCCAAGGGCCCCGATGATGCGCCGGTGGAGCATAATTTTGCTGCGGAGGATTGAGCCATGGACTACGAAAGACACTACGAGCAGTACCGCGCGGCGGTGGAGGACTACCTTTCCGCCCTTTTTGCCGGCAGCGCCCCCTATGACCGTCTCTACGATGCCATGCGGTACAGTGTGCTCTCCGGCGGCAAGCGTATCCGCCCGGTGCTGACGCTGGAATTTGCCCGTCTGGGCGGTATCGACTGGCACCTGGCGCTGCCCTATGCCTGCGCGCTGGAGCTGGTGCACAACTATTCCCTTATCCACGACGACCTGCCCTGCATGGACGACGACGATCTGCGCCGAGGCAAGCCCACCAACCACAAGGTCTACGGCGAGACGCTGGCCATTCTGGCCGGCGACGCCCTCCAGCCCGAGGCCTTTCGTCTCATTTCCCAGGCGCCCGGTCTTTCCGCCGATAGCCGTATCGCGGCGGTCGAGGTCCTGGCCCGGGCCGCCGGTGCCGACGGCATGGTGGCCGGGCAGGTGCTGGACACCCTCTGCGACGTCCGCGAGGAAGCCGGCCTGACCCAGCTGGACCGTCTCAAGACCTGCGCCATGATCTCCGCCGCAGCGGAGCTGGGCTGTGTGGCCGCCGGAATGAACGCCGACAAGCGCCGTCAGGCCCGTGAATTCGGCGATGGCCTTGGCCTGGCCTTCCAGCTCCGTGACGATATCCTGGATGTGACAGGCGCACAGGAGGTGTTCGGCAAGCCCATCGGCTCTGACAAGGCGGAGGGCAAGGTCACGCTGGTGGATGTGAAGGGCCTGGAGCAGTGCCAGCGCGACGTGGAGCAATACACCGCGCGAGCCAAGGCCGCTATTGCCGCCTGGCCTGATAATTCGTTTTTGCTGGAGCTTGCCGACCACATGGTAAATCGTGTAAAGTAATATCGCCTTACAGTTAATGCAGATAAATGCCCCGCGCCGTTTGGCGCGGGGCACCTTCTGTCATTTATCGTTCTGCGGTGCTGCCATAGTCACACAGCGCCCGCAGGGCGCAATTTTCACAGTCCGGCTTCCGTGCCATACACAGCGCGCGGCCATGGAGCACCATCCGGTGGCAGAAGTTGTTGGCCTCCTCCGGGGGAATGACCTTTCGCAGCTGCTGCTCCACCTTCAGCGGGTCCTTGCTGCCGTCCGTCAGTCCCAGCCGTCCGGTGATGCGGATGCAGTGGGTGTCGCAGACATAGCCGTCCTTTCCGTAGATATCGCCCAGGATCAGATTGGCGGTCTTGCGCCCCACACCGGGCAGTGAGAGCAGGTCCTCCATGTTGTCCGGGACCTTTCCGCCGAAGCGCTCCACCAGCATTTTCGCGGAGCCAACGATGTCCCGGGCCTTGGCCCGCCAGAAGCCGCAGGACTGGATATATGTGCCCACCTCGTCCGCATCGGCGGCGGCAAAGGCCTCCAGCGTGGGATAGCGGGCAAACAGCGCCGGCGTCACCAGATTGACACGCGCGTCGGTGCACTGCGCCGCCAGACGCACGGAGAACAGCAGCTCATAGTCCTTTTCATAGTCCAGCGAACACAGCGCGTCCGGGTACAGCGTCTTCAGCGCCGCGATAATGGTGCTGACCTGTTCCTTCGACTTCATGCGACATCACCTCATCCCAATTGTAACAGAGGTTGCAGAAAAAGGCAATCTGTGCTATACTGTTTCATAAGATTTTCCACAGAAGGGAGGCGGTGCCGCTATGCGTCCGCTGGCAGACGAGATACGGCCCCAGACGCTTGACGATGTGGCCGGACAGAAGCACCTGCTGGGCGAGGGGGCGCTGCTGCGCCGCCTGATCGAGAACGGCACCGATGCCAACCTCATTTTTTATGGCCCCTCCGGTACCGGCAAGACCACCGTGGCCAACATTATCGCCAGGCAGGCGAAAAAGGCGCTGTATACCCTTAACGCCACCACCGCATCCCTCCAGGATGTGAAGAATGTCATGGCGGATGTGGACACCATGATGGCCCCCAACGGTATCCTGCTGTACCTGGATGAGATACAGTATTTCAACAAGAAGCAGCAG
>ERZ831979.1882-NODE-1882-length-16290-cov-3.754111_pt1 | contig 16290 bp, 7 predicted proteins | sample MGYA00519952_ERZ831979 | MGnify/ENA primary metagenome ERZ831979 (study PRJEB31850, sample SAMEA3708723) | human gut metagenome | biome: human gut; feature: human-associated habitat; material: faeces | place: China | collected 2014 ...
CTGTTCAGGTCCTCAAAGGTGGTCAGGAAGGATTTCAGGTTTCCGTTGGCGTCATAGGCAGAAAACCCCGCCTCTTCCAGCGCCGCGTTTGCCTTTTCCAGGTTCGCCGTGTTGGAATAGATCTCTTCCAGCTCGTCGCTGCTCAGGTTCAGCGCGTCCATGGCCTCCGCCGCCGTCTGCGTGGGGGCCAGGAGCCTGATCATGCTGTTGCGCAGCAGCGTGCCCGCTTCCGTGCCCTTGGTGCCGTTGTTGGTGGCAGTGCCCGCGGGCTGCAGCATGACGCCGTGGGTCAGATCGTTAATGACGCCGTATTGATCGCCGTGCAGATAGTCCGCACCATCGGTGATCTGGGTCGAAAGATCGCCCGCCCAGTAGATTTTCATGTTGGTGCCGGGGGTGGGCAGCTCCAGCGTGCGCCCGTTTACATCGTACACATCCTTGACCCAGACCTGCAGGCCGCGGGTGTTCGGGTCGATCTTGCCGATCATGCAGCGGCCCAGATCCTCCTCGGCGTATTCGCCAAAGCGGACATCGCCGGTCTCGGCGTCGCGCAGCGCCCAGCCGTAGGGGGCGCGCTCGCCCTCCTCATAAACATTGAAGATCTCCAGACCGGGGCTGTCAGGGTCGATGTCAGCCACATGCATCGCATCGCCGTGGCCGAACTTGGCGCGGGTCCTGCCGTCCGGCAGGGTGCCGTATTTGGAGTAGAGCAGGCTTCCGTCATGGTCGATGGCTGCTGCGCCGTACACAATTTCCATGCAGCCGTCCCCATCAATGTCAGCAGTCGAAATACTGTGGTTGCCCTGCCCGGCCAGAATGCCGTACACAGGGTCGGTGCCGACAGCAAGGTGGCAGCCGCTGTCGTTGAAGGGGTTCGCCATCGGCACAAAGCCGGAGTCGATACCCCATACCTTGTGAAAGCGGTTCTCAAAAAAGTCGTAGGCCGCCAGCGTGGCGCGGGTGTAGTAACCGCGGCAGGCGATCAGATAGGGGTGCTCGCCGTCCAGATAGGCCACCCCGGCGTTAAAGCGGTCCACGCGGTTGCACGGCTCGATGCGGGGCATTGCATAATCGCCCCACAAAAGGCCGTCATCCACGCGGGGGTAAGGGTAGTCGATCGTGTCCAGCTCGGCGCCGTCCCCGCCGAACATCGTCAGGTACTCGGGGCCGTCATAGACAAAGCCCTCGAACTTACGCAACTCGTTTTTGGGGCTGCGGCTCGGCGCATACACATCAAGGAAATAGTCGGCCAGCGCAAGGGCATCAGCCTCGCACAGGGGGTAGGCGTACTGCGGCGCAAGGCCGAAGCACTGCTCCACCGTGGCGGGCCAGCGGCCGTTTACGACCTCGGGGTGGGTGTGCCAGCGGCGGAACACCTCGGCCATATGCAGGCGGTAATCCTGCGCCGTGCAGACATAGTTGTCCGCGTGGCTGTACCCGGCGTCCAGATCCTTCTGCGGCATCGTGATATACCGGCGGGACAGCACGGTGCCGTCCGGCGCAAAGCGGGTCATCACGGTGCCGGGCGCGGTCTTGACAGCCATCTCGGCCCTGCCGTCCCCGTTAAAGTCGTACACCATAAACTGGGTGTAGTGCGCTCCGGCGCGGATGTTCTGCCCCATGTCCAGCCGCCAGACCAGCGTGCCGTCCAGCTTATAGCAGTCGATAAAGCACCGCCCGGTGTAGCCCTTGATCGACACATCGTGGGAGTTGTCAGGGTCCCATTTTACAAAATACTCGTACTCGCCGTCGTTGTCAATATCACCCACACTCATATCGTTGGCATGGTAGGCAAAGGGCTCCCCCGCCGGGGTCACGCCGTCCGCCGGCTTTTGCAGGGGCAGCTCATAGTACCCCTTCTGCCACGGCTTTACGCCCCTGCAGGCGGGCCCTTCTACACCGTTTACCAGCGGGGCCACGGCGTAGCTATCCCCGCTTGTGCCCTGCGCGTCCAGATAGTTTGTGCTGTCGGTCACGGTGGCCAGCCTGACTCCGTTTTTATAGAGCACAAAGTCGGTGCCGGTCAGGCCGGTGGCGTTGTGGCCGGTGACCTCGCTTTTAAAGAGCCGCCAGCTGATAAACACGCCGGTGTTTGCCGTGACAGCTACCAAACCGCGGGACAGCGCCTCCAGCTGCTGCTGCAGCACGCGGCCCACGGGGGTCTGCACGGGTGTGCTTTCCTCCAGCAGGGCCCCGTTTTCTGCCAGCGCCTGCACCTTGATGTAATAGGGGATATGCGTCGAGCGGCAGAAGGTGAAAAGGCTTTCCCCGCTCTCGCCCGCCGTTTTGAACCGCACGGTCTCGCCAGGGCGGTCGCTCCACAAAATGCGGTAGCGGGCGGCCCCGGCCACCGGCTGCCAGCTAAGGGTGGTTTCCGCAGCCGTCTGGCTGCGCACAGAGATTTGCATGGACTTTCCCTCCATCATAAAAGAGCGCCGCAACATCCGCTGCGGCGCTCACATTCAATTAGGCTTTATCTGCTGCGTACAGGGCGTTGACTTCCTCAATGACCTGCGTGCCGCCGCGGGCATTCCACTGGTCAAAGGCAGCCTGCAGACCGGCCTCGTCGATCTGGCCGCAGATATACTGGGTGCGGGCGTCGTCCAGAATCTGGACAAGATCGCTGCCGCACTCGGCGTAGGTGTCGGACTGGGTCAGGTAGCCCAGCGCGGGGTTGAACACGGCATACTGCACATTGTTGATGATGCTCTCCTCGTAAGCCAGCTGATAGTCAGCCTTTTCCAGCTGGTAGTCGGGGTTCTGCTCGGTCAGGTAGGGGACATAGGGCACAGCCTGATTCAGACCTGCGTGCGGGCAGTTGGTGGTGTCGTACTTACCGTTGGGAACAATCTTGCCGTCGGCGTTGATGTCATAGCAGATGTCCTTCAGACCGTAGTCGGCCAGCGCCATCATCTCGGGGTCACACATCTTGTCAAGGAAGTGCAGGCAGGCCTTGACGTCCTCCTCGGTCTTGGCACCAGACTTGGTGATGAGGTAGAAGCCGTTGTAGCCGGTGGTGGCAAGGGTGTGGCCGTTGATGGGGCCGACGGAGGTCATCGTTGCGATCTTGGAGGCATCGTTTACATCGGCAATGCTGTTATCCTCAAAGTATTTCCAGATGCGCTTGGTGCCGTCCATCGTGTCGACAAAGACACCGGTGACGCCCTTCTGGCTGTCGACCTGAAAGTTGGCAGTGTCCACGGTTGCCCAGTCGGGGCGGACCAGACCGTCAGCGTAGATCTTGCGCATCCAGTCCAGCGCTTCTTTATACTCAGCGGTCTGGTGTACGGGAACCAGCTTGCCGTCCTGCTCGACCCAGCCGTTGCCGCAGCCGAACCATGTCTGGATAATATCCCACGGGCCGGTGTATTTGCACATTTCCAGACCGTAGGTGTCGTTGGCACCGTTGCCGTCCGGATCGTCATAGGTGAACTTATAGAGCATGTCATAGACATCCTCGACCGTCTTGGGGGCCTCAGTGATGCCCACGGCCTCGGCCCAGTCGGTGCGGTAGCCCAGACCGTTGCGGCCGATGGCGCGGGCGCGGGGGATGCCGATGATCTGGCCGTCCACGGTCAGGCCCTTCAGAACATCGGGGCTGATCTGGGACAGGTTGGGGTATGCCTCGCTGTCCTGCAGGTACTCGGTCAGATCCCAGAAGGCGCCGCGCTTGGCAGCATCGGCTGCATTGGCGTTCTGATCCAGCGTCTTGGTGGCGGTCAGGATCATCGGCATGTTGTCCTTGTCCATCAGGGTCAGGCCGAACTTCTCGCTGTAGGTATCATTGGCCTCGGTGCGCCACTCGACATGGGTGCCGGTGTAGGCCTCGTACTTGGCGATGACCTCATCGGAATGTTCATTGCTCAGCACATGGCCGGTGAAGTCGGGGATCATAAAGCTGACGGTGGGGGTGCCGGAGGCAGCGCTGTCCGCAGAGGAAGCAGCGCTGGAAGCGGAGGTGCTGTCGGAGGCGGAGCCGCCGCAGCCTGCGAGCATGGCGGCGGACATTGCCAGCGCCATAGAGAGGGAAAGTGCCTTTTTCATTTTCGTTTTTCTCCTTTTTGTATAAAAGTGGTTGTATAGCTTGGTATCAGCCCTTGACCGAGCCGACCATGACACCTTGGGTAAAGAACTTCTGCACAAACGGATAGATGCAGAGGATCGGCAGGGTAGACAGCACCGTGGTGGCCATCTTGACAGCCTTGATGGGCGGCATACCGGCTGCGCCCCAGTCAAAGGTGGAATCCTCGGCCACCTGCGTGGTCAGGAACACCAGACGCCGCAGCACGATGGTGATGACCTCCATGTCGGAGTTGTTGATGTACAGCATCGCATTGAAGTAGCTGTTCCAATGGCTGACCGCGTAGAACAGGCTGACCGAGGCCAGCACCGGCGCGGACAGCGGCAGGATGATGCGCACGAAGGTGATCAGATCGTTGGAGCCGTCAATGATGGCGGCCTCCTCCAGCTCCATGGGGATACCCTGGAAGTAGTTCTTGATGATGATCATGTTGAAGGCGCTCATCGCCGTGGGCAGCCAGAGTGCCCAGTAGGTGTTGCCCAGATGCAGCACATTGACCACCATAATGTAGGCGGGGACCATGCCGCCGGTGAACAGCATCGTGACGATGACCATATTGATAAAGCCGTTGCGGCCCTTGAGGTAGGGGCGGGACAGCGGGTAGGCGATCGTGCAGGAGACGAACATATTGATCAGCGTGCCGATCACGGTGACGATCACCGAATTTTTCAGTCCGCGGAACACATCGCCCTGCTTGAGGATGTACTGGTAGGCGTTCAGCGATACATCCTGCGGGATCAGGAAGAAGGGACGCTCGGTCAGCTCGCGCTCGGTCGCAAAGGAGCCGGCCACCACATAGATGAAGGGCAGCACACAGGCCAGCGCCACCAGCGCAATGATGACATACAAAAGAACCTGTACAGCCTGATCGCCGGGGGTGCGGGCTTCCAGCGTACCGGTGGCGCGCACCTCGTCTTTCTTATGGGTAAAGGGCATTGTCATTGTAGCACAGCTCCCTTCTTTAGTACAGGCCGGACTCGCCGCACAGCTTGGCGATTTTGTTGGCGGTGACGACCATCAGCATACTGATGGTGGACTTGAACAGGCCGGTGGCGGTCGCCAGTGAGTACTGGCCGCCCGTGATGCCCTTGGTGTAGACATAGGTGTCAAACACATCGGAGGCTGCGCGGTTCATCGAGTTCTGCATCAGGAAGATCTGCTCGTAGCTGGTGTTCAGAAGCTGGCCGACCTTCATGATCAGCATCAGGACAATGGTGCCGCGGATGGCGGGCAGCGTGACATGCCACATCAGCTGCCAACGGCCTGCGCCGTCGATCTTGGCAGCCTCATACAGCTGCACATCCACGCTGGACAGTGCCGCCAGATAGATGATGGTGCCGTAGCCGGTCTCCTTCCAGATATTCTGGCCGACGATCAGCGCGGGAAAGAGCTTGGGGTCGCTGAGCAGGTCGGGCGCATTCGCGCCGAAGATCTGGGTCAGCACATGGTAGATGGCGCCGTCCGTGGTGGAGAACATCTGGAAAGTCAGCGCCGCCACAATGACGATGGAGACAAAGTGGGGGATGTAGACCAGCGTCTGCGCTGTGCGCTTGAACCATTTGCAGCGCAGCTCATTTAAGATCAGCGCCAGAATGATGGGGGCCGGGAAGGCGAAGAAAAGGTTGGCCAGCGAGATAGACAGCGTATTGCGGAACAGCGTCCAGAAGTCCGGGCCGGTGAAGAGCTTTTTAAAGTACTTCAGCCCGACAAAGGGGCTGCCGAACACAGATTCCAGAATCGTGTCGCCGTTGAAAGGGCTGAAATCGGTAAATGCCATATACAGGCCCGTCATCGGCAGGTAATTGAAGATGATCATGTAGAGCAGCGCCGGCAGCATCATGAGATATAACCAGTAATGCTGCATGAACGCCTTGCGCCATGTGTTGTGGCCCAGCTGTTTCTGGGCGCGGGCATTGGCCTTGCTCTGCTTGACCGCAGCGGTTTGTGCCATAAGCGTTTCCTCCTTGCTTTGTGTTCTCATCAGCCGGCGGCCGCGGTGCTTTGGTCAGGATCGCGGGCCCTCGTCATCCGGCGGCGGCTGTTTCGTTGCTTCCATTGTATCCCCTGCTCTGCGGATTTGGCTACAATCAAAAACACGCGAAAATTTTCATTATATTTCACGATGCAGCGCAATTATCAATGCAGATGACACACAAAACAATCCTTATATCTACCGGCACTATCGTTTGCTGTTTCGGGTTGAAATTGTGAATATTTTATACATGGTGCCTGCCTGTTTTGTGCATTTTGACAAATGGCGTTTTTGGGGCAATACCGCATAATTCTAAGTGCCGATACGGCGAGCGAGGTGCGGCAGCTGCTAAGCCAAAAGCGCAGATAATACTTTGTGTATTATCGAGCATTTTGGCAACGCAGATGCCGTGCCGCAGCCGCCGGAGCGGTGCTTAAGCCGTCAGGCGGGAATTGTGCGGTGTTGCCCTTAGACCCTGCTGCAGCCTCACGGACTGCGGAGGCTTTACCGCACGGCCTTGCCCTGACTGCCCCGCTTTGCCGGCGGGGTTGGGTCACTCCGCCCTGCTGCCAGCAAACAGGTCCTGTTTCCATATCTTGATATTTATCGCTGCGCCGTGCTTTCAAGACCTTCTACCCATCAAATGACACTTGTTTTTCGCCGTGGCAGCGCGTATGATAAAGATAAGATCGCGGGCCTGCAACTGTATACAGCACATCTGACAGGGAGAAAACGCTATGTCTACACTGCAAGGCGAAAGCTTTTATTTCCACCACGGCTGGCACTTTTTGCGGGCAGATGCCTTCCCCATGGCAAAGGCCATTGACGCCCACCGGGACGCTGAGGGGCACGCCTTTTACGAGGCCGACTACCGGGAAACCGGCTGGCAGCCCGTCACGCTGCCCCACACCTTCAATGATGAGGATCTGTTCCGTGACCGCATTCAGGACGGCGGCAGCGGCCAGCGCCGCACGGCAGCGTTCTACCGCAATATTCTCACTATCCCGCCGCAGCACAAAAACCACAAGGTGCTGCTGGCATTTGAGGGGATGCGCCAAACCTGCTACCTCTATGTAAACGGTACGCTGGCCGGCTACTACGAGGCCGGCGTTGCGCCGTTCGGCTTTGACATTACCCCCTATGTGCGGTACGATGCGCCGAACCTCATCGCCATTGCGACCGACAACACCGCCACCCGCAATGCGCCGTTCTGCATTGCCGAGACCCCCAACAAGCCCGATGCTGTCCCCGGCAGCTATCTCTTTCCGCAGGAGCAGGCCGTCCCCGCCGACCGCGTGGGCGTCCCCTTTTTCTGGAACTGCAACGACTTCAATCCCTCGGTCGGCGGCATCACCCGCCCCGTGCAGGTGTTTTTCAAGCCCGATGTCTATCTCACGCTGCCGCTCTACTCCAATTTGCAGACCAAGGGCCTCTATGTCTACGGCCGGAATTTTGATTTGGACAACGCCACGGCGGATATTCGGGTCGAGGCCGAGATCCGCAACGAGGGCAAGGTCCCCGTTTCCGCCCAGCTGCGCATCACGCTGCGCCGCCCGGACGGCAGCGTTGCCGCCATCTTTGACGGCACCCCGGCCACCGCAGCCCCCACGGGCCGCGCCGTCCCACCGCTGAGCATCACCCCGGCGGACGCCTATATCCCCGATGAGGCTGTGCCCGGGCATTACCGCCCTGTGGAGGACGAAAGCCTGCCCGCACCGACCGCTACGGATTCCATGGCGGTCACTGTGCTGCACGCCGGGGCCGACACCCTGCCGCTGCGCTTCTGGAGCATCGACGACCCCTACCTCTACACCGTGGAGGCCGAGCTGTTTGTAAACGGCGAAAAGACCGACGCCCAGCAGCTGACGACCGGCTTCCGCGCCGTAAGCTACGACAAAGACCGGGGCCTGCGCATCAACGGCGCGGTGCAGTGGCTGCGCGGCTACGCCCAGCGCGCCGCCAACGAGTGGGCGGCCATCGGCATTGCGCCCGAGTGGCTGCACGATGAGGACGCCGCCCTCATCCGCGAGAGCAACGCCAACCACATCCGCTTTATGCATGTGGCGGGCAGCCCCGCCGATGTCCGTGCGTTTGACCGCCGCGGCATCGTCTGCACCCAGCCTGCCGGTGACAAGGAGAAGGAGAGCTTCGGCCGCCAGTGGGACCAGCGCGTAGAGCTGATGCGCGATGTCATCATCGCCTTCCGCAACCACCCGTCCATTCTGTTCTGGGAGGCCGGCAACAACTCGATCTCACGCGAGCACATGCGGGAGATGCGGCTGCTCAAGCAGCGGCTGGACCCCCACGGCGGGCGTTTTATGGGCTGCCGCACCCTGAACACCGAGGAGGTCGTCAACGAGAGCGAGTATGTCGGCACGATGCTGAACCGCCACGCCGCCCGCTTTTTGTCGCAGCACGGCCCCGTCACCGAGACCGAGTACAGCCGCGAGGAGGCCCCCCGCCGCATCTGGGACGACTTCACCCCGCCGGATTTCGACTACCGCAACCGCTGGGTCGGCAAGGGCGGCAAAAAAGCCATGGGGTACGACTTCTACGACCTTACCAGTGAAGATCTCGCGCTTGAAAACGCGCGCGGCTACGCCGAGTTTTTCAACGATCGGATGGGCGGTGCCTCCGGCAAGAACTACTACAGCGCCTGTGCGGCGCTCTGCTGGACGGACTCTGCCCAGCATGGCCGCCAGTCCTACAGCGAAAATGCCCGCATGAGCGGCCGCGTCGATCCCTGCCGAACCAAAAAGCAGAGCTTTGACTGCTTCCGCGTTATGCAGAGCGAGGCCCCCGCCGTCAAGATCATCGGCCACTGGAACTACCCCGCCCTCACCGCTGCCAACTATCGCTATGAAGAAAAGCGCTTTAACGGCACCTACTGGGAGGGCACCGGCGTCTGGCACACCCGCGACCCGCACCATAAGACGGTGTATGTGGTGGCAAGCTACCCTGTTGCCGCAGTCGAGCTGCTCGTCAACGGGCGCCGTGTCGGTCGGTGCGACAAGCCGCAAAACACCTTTGTGTTCGCCTTCCCCGGTGTGGATGTGACCCAATCCGGCTGGGTCGAGGCCGTTGGCTACGGCTATGACGGCACGCCCGCCGCGTCTGACCAGCTGGAAACCGCCGACAGCCCCGCCGCCCTGCAGCTGACGCTGCACACCGCACCGGGCGGCCTTGCCGCCGACGGGGCCGACATCGCCTATGTCGATATTGCCGTGCAGGACAGCGCCGGGCGGGTCTGCCCGCTCTGCGATGCGCGCATCGACTTCACCTTGGACGGCCCCGCGCAGTTTTTGGGCGGCTACAACAGCGGCCGCTTTGCGGGCTACGGCCATGACGACAGCGTCATCCACCAAAACCATGTCTATGCTGAGTGCGGCACCAACCGCGTATTTCTGCGCGCGGGCACAGCGCCCGGCACCATCCGCCTGACCGCCGTGATGGGCAGCCTCCGCAATGTCATCACGTTGCAGAGCAAGCCTGCCGACCTCGCACCGCTGACAGCCGCACCGCTGCCCTGCCGCCTGCCGGACTATGCCGCCTGTGCGCCGCAGCACCGCGATGCGTTCGTCCCCATCCCGCAGGCCGATGCAGCAAAATACCAGCCGGAGGACAAGTGCTACACCAAGATCCTCGTCAACGGGCAGGAGCCGGACACCCGCGGCGTGCGCAGCGTCAACGAGAACGGCCGCGTCTGGGGCGCGGTGCTCTGCATTTTGGAGCGGCTGCAGACGGTCATCCCCGATGCCTTCCGCTATGATTGGAACGCCGCCGGGGGCTGCCTGACGCTGCACAGCGGCGGGCACACCGTGACAGCGCAGGTCGGCGTCACCCACCTGCTGGTTGACGGCAAGGAAAACCTGATGGACGGCCAGCCCTATCTGACCGCCGAGGGCGCGCTGGTCATGGAGGTCAACGCCCTGATCCCCCACATCACCGGCACCCGCACCCAGTACGATGACAAGGTCAATGTACTGCGCATAGAAACCGAATAACAGCAAAGACCGCACCCGAAACGCATCGGGTGCGGTCTTTGCTGTCGGTGAGGGAAATCCCCCTCACTTCTTCTCGTTCTGGTAATCCTTGCGGTATTTGCCGGGGGTCATGCCGACCTTTTTGCTGAAAAATCGGATAAAATTCTGCACATTGGAATAGTTCAGCGTCTCGGCGATCTGCACGACCGTCATGTCGCTGGTCAGCAACAGTTCCTTGGCCATCTCCAGCTTTTCATTGTTGGCCAAATCGCTGAAGCTGGTATCCTTCTCGGTGCGCAGCACCTTCCAGATATAACTCGGGTTATAGTTCAGCCGGTCGGCGCACTCGTTCAGCGTAATATCGCCGCGCGTCTGCTTAATCAGCGCCAGCACATTCTTGACCAGCTCACTGGAGCTGCTCTGGCGGAACTCGGTCAGCAGGTCCATGACCGGCACGGCCACCTCGTCCATCAGGAAATTCTGCATCTGGTCGGCGGTGTATATCCTGCTGATCGTCTCAAACAGGTTGGCCTGCCGGTCGGCCAGCACCTGATTGACCGAAAGCCCGGCGTTTTCCGCCACGGCCAGCATGGCCGCCACCAGCCGCTGGATGTAAAACTGCCGCTCATAGCCGCGAATGTCCTTTTCCAGCATTTTGGTGGTAAAGCGCTCCAGCAGGTGGCGCACCTCCTTGGTCTTGCAGGCGGTTACAGCTGCCGTGATCTCATGCTCCAGCAGTGTATCATAGCCGTTGCGGGCGCACTGCTCGTCGGGCGGCTGGTAGTACAGCATCTGCCCGCTTGCCTCGGGGGCATCGGCCTCCGGCAGGCGCAGGGCCTCCCATGCCTCCTGCGCGGCCAGCTGCATGTGGTGCAGCTTGTGGAAGGGGCGGCTGACGCCCGCGCGGCAGCTGACCCCCAGCGCGGTGCGGATGCTGCGCGCCGCCGCCGTATATACCACGCGGCAGGCCTCGTTCAGATCAGCCTCCTCGCCGCCCACGACCAGCAGCAGGGTAAAGTTCAGCATTACGGGCTGGAACGCGCAGCGGCGCAGCAGCTCGGTGGGCATCGTCTGTATGGCGGTCAGCAGCATCGTCTCCCGTACCGGGCCGGAGGTGCCCGCCGGGGTATCCAGCGCCAGCGCGATCAGCCGATACGCGGGGCAGACTGCCAGCCCCAGCTCCTGCATCGTGTGGCCGGCGGCCTCATCGGTGACCTCGCTGCGGATCAGATTTTCCACAAAGCTCTGCTGCAGGCGGCGGTTTTGCTGCTGCATCAGGCTTTGCATCGCCTGCTTGTCCCTGGCCACCTGCTTGACACCGGCGGCCAGATAGGCAAACTCCTCCTCATCGCTGCCGGGCTGGCCGAACACACCGCTGGCCGCGTGCATCAGATCATCCACAGGGGCGTACAGCACACTGGTCGATCGGCGGCAGATCAGCAGCACCGCCACCAGTCCCCCGGCCAGCACAAAAGCGATCAGAATCACCATGCCGGCGGTAGCCGCCAGCGTGCGCTGCGGCAGCGCCGCATAGTAGGTCAGCCCGTTCACGCCCATCTTGCCGCTGTTCAGCCGCCAGCCGTCCTGCACACAGCCGCCCTCGGCAGGGGTGTCGGCGTCCAGCAGGGCGGTCAGCGCGTCAGAGGTGCTCAGCACGGTCTTGCCGGTGAAATCCCGCGCGGCAATGCTGTAGCCGCCGGTCTGCCAGCTCTCGGTCATCTCATACAGCGGCGAAAGATCCAGCTTGACGATCAGCACCGCATAGCTGCCCGTGCGGTAGGAACTGCTGCGCAGCACGAGCAGCTCGCCGGTCAGATCCACCGTGTTCAGCGGTGTGTCCGCCCGCGCGGGGGTGGGCTGGTCGGTACGGTTGACCCACATCATGGCGGCGTGCTGCTCCGCCCACTCGCCCAGCAGGTGGGCGACCTCATCCCGGTTGGCGGCATCAGCCAGCCGGTACATGCCGTTGTTGCTTAAAATCCACCCGCTGCGCAGGTTGATGTAGGTATACCCCTCGACATATTTATCCACCAGATTGCCGCCGCGCATGGCGGTTTGCATATCGCGCACAAGGGTGTACTCACTGTACGGCGGCACAGTTTTTTCGCACAGGGTCTGGTAATTGTCCACGCTGACGACCGCGCTGTAGTAGGCGCGCAGGTTGCTCAGCGCAATTTCCATCTGCGTCTCGACATTCTCCCGCGCCGAGGCCAGCAGGGCATCGCTGCGCGTGACGGTCTGCCGGTAGTACACCACGCTGGACAGCACACCCAACAGCAGCAGCGGGGCGGTGACAAGGGTCACGAGATAGAAAAAAATACGGTTCTGATAAGCAGAGTATCTGCGCTTGACGCGCGTGCTGTTCTGTCTTGTCAGAGGCTTCCGCATACAAATTTTACTCCCTTTTTACTGAATTTGATTTTAACGATAGCACATTTTGCGCCGCAGTGGCAAGCCCTTTTGCGGCAAATCTTGCTGTCAATGTTACCGATTTTGTCCATCTTTGTTTGTGGAACCTGCACAAAACGGTAAAAAAGCACGCCCTTCCACCGCCGCAAAGGGCGTGATTGTTTTTTACACCGCACCGCAAAAATTGATCGCTTCATCGTTTATATCTATCCAAAAATCAAAGGATAATGATTGTTGCAGCCGGCGCGGTTTCCTCGTACAATATAGATAAGAAAATCTGTCATGCTGGGAGGTAGGGCTATGCCGGCTTACCGAAAATCCGCACAAGTTGATATGACCCACGGCTCAGTGCTGGGGCGCGCGGCGCTGTTTGCGCTGCCCATCTGTGCCGGCAATATCCTGCAGCTGCTGTACAGCACGGTGGACACGCTGGTCATCGGCAATTTCTGCGACACTACGGCGCTGGCCTCGGTGGCGACCAGCTCCCAGCCGCTCGAAATTCTGCTCTGTGTCTTTGTGGGTATCGGCTCGGGCATCTCCATCCTCGTATCGCAGGCGGTCGGCCGCGGCGACCATGACCATCTGCAAAAGCTTGTGCGCACCTCGGTCTGGCTGCTGTTTGCAGCATCGCTGCCGCTGACCGTCATCGGGTTTCTGCTGGGGCCGTGGATGCTGCAGCTGATGCAGGTCCCGGCGGACGCCATGCCGGGGGCGGTGCTGTATCTGCGCATCACGATGCTGGGTATTCTGGGCAACATGGGCTATAACTTCAACGCCGGTCTTTTGCGCGGCATAGGCAACAGCTCGTCCTCGCTGCTGCTGCTGTTTATCAGCTGCGCGGCCAACATCGTACTGGATCTTGTGCTTACCGGCGCGCTCGGCCTTGGCATAGGCGGCGTGGCGGCAGCCACGGCGATCGCACTGTTTTTGTCGTGGATATGCAGCATTTTTTACATTCGCCGCCACTGCACAGAGCTTGCGCTGCCTGTTTTGCCCTGCGGCTTTGATGCCGGAGCCCTGCGCCAGATCGTGCGCATCGGTCTGCCGCTGGGGCTGAACTCGGCGCTCTACTCCATCGGTCACGTCTTTTTGCAGGTGCTGTACAACCTGCAGGGGTCGGTTTTTGTGGCGGGCTGCTCGGTGGCGGGCAAGGTCGGCGGGCTGGCCAACATCACAGTCACATCGCTGTCGCAGGCGACCTCGGTGTTTGCGGGGCAAAACCTCGGCGCACAGAGCTACAGCCGTCTGCATAGGGGCGGCTGGCTGCTCCCGGCGGCCTCGGGGCTGCTCTCCCTCGCAGGCGGGCTGCTGATGGCGGCCTGCTGCCGCCCTCTGCTGCTGCTTTTTACGCAGGACGAGGCCGTGCTTGCCTTTGCCGTGCGCTATATCCGCGTTGTGCTGCCGTTCCAGTGGTGCTATGCAGCCTTCAACGCGATTATGAGCTTTGCCAACGGCATGGGCGAGATCCGCTATTCTACCATCGTCAACATCATTCTGCTGTGGGGTGTGCGTATCCCGGCGTCCTACCTGCTGGCGTGGCTGGGCTACGGCGGCTACGCCATGGCGGGTGTTTCGCTCAGCTTTGTTGTCGGGCTGCTGGCGATGCTGTTCTACTATAAATCCCACGCATGGGCGGACATCTGCGCCCGCGCCGAGGCACAGGAGGCCGCATAATGAAGTTTCTTGCCCAACTGCAAAACCCGCCCAGAGAATTTACCGCCATCCCGTTTTGGTTTTTGAACGGCGATCTGACCGCTGAGGAGCTGCGCCGCCAGCTGGCGGACTTTGCCGCCCACGGCATTTACGGCGTGGTGCTGCACCCGCGCATGGGGCTTAGCCCCGACATCATCTATCTGGGTGAACGCTACTTTGCCCATATCCGCACGGCTGTCGAAGCCGCCGCCGCGCTGGATATGAAAATCGTTTTGTATGACGAGGGAATGTACCCCTCCGGCTCGGCGAGCGGGCTGGTCGTAAAGGATCACCCTGAGCTTGCCAGCGAGGGCATCACGCTGACCCAAACCGTTTTGCCGGGGGACGAGCTGCTGGCGCAGACGGAAAGCGGCGCGCTGGTCGTGCGCAAAAGCGGCGGCACGATGCGCGGGCTGCACTGGGGCGAGGATGACGGCGAGGCAAACGCCCCCAAAACCGCTGATATTCTGAACCCTGCAGCCGTCAGCCGCTTTATGGAACTGACCCATGAAGCCTACTATCGGGAACTGAAAGAGTATTTCGGAGCCGCGATCATCGGCTTTTTCACCGATGAGCCGAGCATTTTGGGGCGCAATGTCAGCGGCATGCTCCCATGGACGCACGGCTTTGCCGAGATCTTCCGCCGTGCGGGCGGCAACGCCGCCAACCTCGCCGCCCTGTTTGACGGCAGGGAAAACGACGATACACGGCTGTATCACAAGCTGCTTTTGCAGCGCGAGGGCGAGGTCTACTACGGCACACTCTCCCGCTGGTGCGAGGCGCACGGCATCGGCCTGATGGGGCACCCCCACCAGAGCGATGATATAGAAGTAGAAAAATACTTTGCCGTGCCGGGGCAGGATCTGGTGCTGCGCTGGCTCGCCCCCGAAAAGGACGGCTTGGCGGGTATGGATTCCACGATGGCCAAGTGCAGCGCCGACGCCGCCCGGCTGATGCACCGCCGCCGCAACGCCAACGAGTGCTTTGGCGCCTGCAACAAGGACGACAACCCGTGGCAGCTTTCGGGCGGGGACATCAAATGGTACACCGACTGGCTGGCGGTGCGCGGGGTCAACCTGTTTATCCCGCACGCCTTTTATTACAGCATCCGCGGCAAGCGCAAGGACGAGCGCCCGCCCGATGTCGGCCCCCACAGCATCTGGTGGGCGCATTACGAGGCGTGGAGCACCTACTGGCGGCGGCTGTCCTGGCTGATGACCGACATCGACCTGCATGCGGAGGCCGCCGTGCTTTGCCGCAACCGCGACCTCTGCCCCGACACCGTGCGCCCGCTGTTTGAGCGGCAGATCGGCTTTCAGTATATTCCCGAAAGCTATTTCCCTGCCTGCACGGTCGAGGACGGCGCGCTTTGGTTACACGGGCACCGCTACACCGCCGTATTGGGGGACAAGGCGCTGTTCCCGGACGCTGCGCATCCGGAGGTCTCGGCGCTCGAGCCGGACTGCCGCTGCGACCCGCCGCAGCCCATGCTGCGCTGCGCCTCTTTTAATAAGGAAGGGCGCGCCTGCTGGCTGCTGGTCAACGAGGGCAACACCCCCATCAAGACCCGGCTGACCCTGCCGGTGGACGCTCCGCTTTGCCGGTACGATCTGTGGAACGGCCAGCCCAGCGCCTGCCCGGCCGAGCGTACCGCCAAGGGGGCCTGCCTGCCGCTGGAGCTGCCCGCGCGCGGCAGCCTGCTGCTGTTCACCTGCACTGCGCGGGAAAGCGAGGCCCTTCCCCTGCCGCCTACCTATCTGTCGCTGGCCGCACCAGCCTTTTCCCTTGCGGACGAGGACGCGGCCCATCTCACCAAGACCTACCGCGCCACGCTGCAGATCACAGCAACGGAGCTGCAGACCGCCACGCCGCTGCTGACCCTGCCCGGGCAGGAGATGGCCGAGCTGACTGTCAACGGCCAGCCGGCGGGCGTCTCCTTCTGGCCGCCGCACAAATTCCCGCTGGCGGGGCTTTTGACCCCCGGCGAAAACACCCTGACGCTGACCCTGACCGGCAGCCCCGCCAACCGCTACGGCAAGCACCCGGTGCCCTACGGGCTGGATACATAAAAAACGGCGCGGCGTTCTCCGAGCGCAGCCTCAGGGCAACACCGCACAATCCCCGCCTAACGGCAAAAACAAAGTGGACGCATC